>Ga0247727_10012109_pt1 | contig 14887 bp, 10 predicted proteins | sample WisWelCaveWW1625_FD_202498 | JGI IMG/M metagenome (GOLD analysis project Ga0247727, IMG submission 202498) | Biofilm microbial communities from Wishing Well Cave, Virginia, United States - WW16-25 | ecosystem: Environmental > Aquatic > Deep subsurface > Groundwater > Cave microbial mat | place... | reverse complement strand
CCAATGAATTCTGCAGGAGACGACATCTACATCAGTTTCAAACGCGACGGACACACCGGCTTCTTTTCATCAAATCGTTTCGGCGGATTCGGAAAAATGGATATCTATTCTTTTGGTCTTCTGAAGAAAACCGTCAGGGGAACCGTGAAGGATTTCAAGGGTAATTTTCTTGACGAAGTTTTAGTACAAATGGTTGACCTCGAAACCGGTGAAGAATGGATCGAACAAACCGATGAATACGGTAATTATTCGTTCTTGGTTGAGCCCCAAAAGCGCTTCCAGATTGTCGGCACAAAGGAAGGATATTTTGAGGATGCAAATTCTACGGATACATTCGGCGAGGAAAAACTGAAAGTTGTTAATCTGTCTCTGGAAAAAGATCCGGGAATATCCCTTTATGTTTTGATCAGAGAATCAGAAACGAAAGAAGTTATTCCCGACGCCAAAGTTACCATAACCGATAATATGCTTGATGAGTCCCAGACATACCAAACTGGCGAAAGCGGGGATTTTAGTCGTCCGCTTTACGAAAAAAAACTACAGGATCGCGGCTCGTATAATTTCACAATTGAAAAAGACGGATTTCTTACAAAGACGCTAACTTTTAATGTTCTGTTTGATCATGAGGGAGTTTACAACGTGCACGAATTTCTGGATGTTTCTTTGCGTAAAGTAGAGGTAGGAAATGACCTTACAAAAATAATTAACCTCAATCCAATTTATTTTGATCTGAACAAATTTGACATTCGTCCCGATGCAGCACTAGAATTGGACAAAATTGTTGAAGTAATGAACGACAACCCCGATATGATAGTTGAACTTGGTTCCCACACCGATTCCCGCGCCAGTGATAAGTCGAATATGACACTGTCTATCAACAGGGCGAAATCATCAACAAAATATATTCAGGATAGAATCACCAATCCCACGCGCATTACCGGTAAAGGATACGGCGAATCGAAGCTTGTCAATGATTGCGGTAATGATGTCGAATGTTCTGATGAGCAACATCAGCAAAACCGAAGAACAGAATTCATCATTATAGAAATGATTAATCCTGATAAAGCGGATATCGACAAACGGAACATTATTTCTGCTGAGAATCCTACGGGCCTCATTCTGGTTCTGGGGAAAGAACTAAAAGCCAACTTCCCTGGAGATACTGTTGATTACAAAGGCATTACTGGAGCAAAAACGTTAACCCGTGGTGATACTGTTTATGTTTACTTTGATGAATATAACGACCCTGAGGTAGCTTCAATAGTGCGCGACTCACTTCAGATTCTGTATAAAATTCCAATCGATATTTTGGTAAGAAAGACCTTAGACCTCGGCAAAACTGATAGCTTTCGGTATCACCTCCAGATAGGAGCATTTTCTAAGGAAGTCAATATTGCAATCACATTTAAGGGGCTTCAAGGCGTAACAGTAGAGAAGGGTAAAGATGGACTCTTTCGCTATTATATTGGAAATTGTGCTACCTATGAAGAAGCTGAGGAGCTCAGGAAAAGCCTTTTAAATCTGAACCATCCTAATATTCAGGGATTATTTGTAAAAACGTATTCGCCACAACCTTAATTTTTCTTTTGATCGGTTCAAAGAATTTCCTGAAAACTAAAATGACGAAAAATTCAATTTAGGGATTGAATTGATTGCTGCCAATTAGTATACAACCTTGTCGTGAGGATCATACGATAACTCGAACTCATCTCAAAATTATATATGAGTGATTTTTCAAGAATTTTGGATTTAGCCAAGGCGCCTTTCGAAGCGCATATCCAGAGGGTATCCCTGCCTCGCCGGCAGGCAGGTGTGCAAGAAAGGCAACGAAGGATAAGGTCAAGAGGCGCAGAAAAAGCGCCAAAGACAATTTTGAGATGAGTTCGCCATAAACCATTTCTTGTACGAGAAACCTGTCCACAGAAACTTCAATTACCACTTTCCGGTGATCGCCTTGTAGATATCGTTGCCGTTGGCGTAAAGAATCAATGACATCAGCAAGACAAAACCAACGACCTGGGCGTACTGAAGAAACTTATCGCTCGGCTTTCTACGGGTGATCATTTCAAATAGCAAAAACATAATATGTCCGCCATCCAACGCAGGGATCGGTAGGAAATTCATAAACGCCAGAACCAGTGAAATGAATGCGGTCGTCAGCCACCAGGCTTGCCAATCCCAGGCATCTGGAAACATACTGCCAAAGGCACCAAACCCACCCATACTCGAAACGCCCTTTTCGCTGAAAAGAAATTTCAACTGGGCGGAATAATCAGACAACTTGTCCATTCCCATACGGAATCCTTCCGGCACGGCAGAGAAAGGGGTATACGATTTTGTTTTGATCAAGGGTTTTAGCTGATCCCTTGCCTGCGGTTGGAATCCAAAAATTCCCAGGCTGTCAGTGGTCGCTGTGATGGAGACCCATTTCCCGTCCCGCAGAACGCCTAATTGAAAGGTCTTACTTTTTTGCAGGTCAATTGTACGTACAAACTCATCGTAAAAAACAATCGTATCGCCGTCGATCGACGTGAGCAAATCCGCTTTTAAGAGGCCTGCCTTCTCAGCGTTCGAACCTCCAGACACCGAATCGATGATCGGATAAAATCGGGGTGTGAATGCCTGTACAGCGTCCTGCTCGAACATTGTCCACTCGATGTCTTCAGGTAGTGAGATGGTCTCGGTGCTCCCGTCGGTATGACGAACCATTACCGATCGTGCGCCGCGAAGAAATATCTCCAGATTTACAGAAGTAACGTCAAACGGAACCTCATCACCAACCTCGAGGATCTGGTCTCCATCCCGGAAACCGAATTTTTTGAATTCGTCGTGCACGACCATCCCGTTGGGCAATCCCCCCACAGGAATATAATCGTCCCCCCAGGCCATCAGCACACACGCGTAAATGACAATCCCAACAATGAGGTTAACGACGATGCCACCGATCATAATGATCAGTCGTTGCCACGCCGGTTTGGTACGGAACTCCCAGGGCTGAGGCGGCTGTTTCATCTGCTCGGTATCCATCGACTCGTCGATCATTCCGGCTATTTTCACATATCCACCCAGGGGCAGCCAACCGATTCCCCACTCCGTGTCCTTGATTTTTTTCTTAAAGAGCGCAAATTTTACGTCAAAAAAGAGATAGAATTTTTCAATTCGGGTCTTAAATGCCCGTGCCGGTATATAATGGCCAAATTCGTGAAGCACAATAAGGAAGGACAGGCTGAGAATGAGTTGCGCCGCTTTGATCCAGAATTCCATCTTGTGCTAAAATTGGCGACAAAGATAGACTTTTTAGTCGTCAACAGGTTTTATAATTCTACGATTTTGTTGGTCACAAAATAGTTGATGATCGCCTCCTTGAGCAAATGCTCCTGTTCTCTGTCGGTAATCGACGGAATGTCCCTCTTTTTGGTAAAATGCGGCCAGCCCTCCGGATCGTTGTGGTCGAATTGATAAATTCCCCAAGGCTCCAGAATCGTACAAATGCCAACGTGCATCAAGTTGATTTTTTCATCCTTGCTGAATTTCCGGTGACCCTGACCCAACTCCTGTATGCCAATGAGTACAAGAATTGCCTCCACTTCGATGTGATCCCCAAACTTCTTTGAAAGTTCCGCGGTAACCTTTCTGAATTTTATTTCAATGTCGTGATCCACTGGGAGAAGTAAACACCGGACTGTTTGAAGCTTAACGCAAGCCATTGCCGGCAGTGCAAAAATCGAAATTATTTTTGAGGGATGAACTATCTGGACATTCTGATACTTCTTATTCTTGTCTTTGGTGCCTGGCGAGGTTTCAAAAAAGGTATGGTCATTGAATTCTTCACACTGCTCGCACTGTTTGTCGGTATTTATGCCGGGACACATTTTTCAGGCTCGATGAGTAGAATTCTTCAGAACGAAGCGGGTGTTACCTCCGAGTACCTGCCGGCAATTTCCTTTACCCTGACTATGTTGCTGGTGGGAGCCTTGGTCTATTTCATCGGAAAAATGCTCGAAAAAGCCGTGAAAACCGTGGCTCTTGGCCCCGTGAATAAACTTGCCGGATTGTTCTTCGGAATTGCGAAAATGTTGCTCATTTGCAGTGTATTGCTATTACTCCTCGACGGGTACGACCGAAAAGGTGAATTCATTCCGAAAGAAACAATGGACGATTCACTGCTGTACACGACGATCAAGGAAACAACGGTGTCGACCATTCCGGTCCTGCGCCACAGCGATCTTTTGTTCGACAGACCTGTTTCAGCGATGCATTCCGGGCAGATTGGTAGACACAAGAATCTCAGGGGATAGGCTCTTCGCTACCGGACAATTGTGTGCGAGTTCCGTCACCTTTCGCGACTCGTCTTCGGTGAACTCATTCTTCAAAAAATCAAATTCAATTTCGATTGCGGCTATTCTTCGCGGATCAGCGGCCATTGACTTTTTGACGGTACAGCGAATTTCGCTCAGTGCTCTCCCGAGTTTGTCAAAATGAATGCCGACAACCGTTAGCATACACGAAGCCAGTGCGGCTGAAACCAGGTCCGTTGGCGAGAACGCCGAACCATTGCCGTTGTTATCCTTCGGAGCATCCGTCCGGATCAAATCGCCCGACAAAATATGAATCATCTGCGTTTGCAAATGACCGGAATAGGTTACCGCGTACTGAAAATCAGCCATAGGGAAATATTTGCTCAATTGTACCAAATATTGAAGGTTTTCTCAAGGATTATTGCGTAAATTTGTTGGAATGGCGGTCAGATGCTGGTTCATAGCCTTATTTATCAGTTCATTCACGGCGTTCTCCCAGGAACTTGCCGACGATGACATCGAAACGCTTATGAAGCGAGACGTTTCCGTCGGTCTGCATTTTAACACGCACGGCTGGGGAATGGGTTTCGATTACGGATTTCAAAAGACCTATCGGTACAAAAATCTCGTCGGTTTCGTTTTTTCCAATATCCGCCACGAAAAGGAATTCAAAATTTTTGGTGCGTTGAGTAATTCAAAGGGCTACTACTTCGGGAAACTGAATTCATTGGTATGTCTCAGACCTTACTACGGCGGCAAACTCATTGCCTTCAAGGCCCGCAGAGACAACGGCATTGAAATTTCCGTCAAGTGGAGTGCGGGCGCAGCGATTGGGCTTGTTAAACCGGTCTATTTGCGCATCGATCATTTTAATCTTCCGCCACAGGACGAACGGTACGATCCGGAAATTCACAACTTGAATAACATTACCTCACGGTCCTCCTGGTTCAAAGGTCTCGATGAATCCAAAATTCGCCCCGGAATTTTTGGCAGGCTTGGGGTCGACTTCAATTTTGCTGCGATGAAAAACGGGATCTCCAGCGGTGAAGCAGGTATTATTGCGGATTATTTCCCCGGACCAGCCATTGACATTCTCCACAACAACAAAAACAGCAATTTCTATACCGCCCTGTACATTCAGTTCAACCTTGGATCAAAACTCTATTGACCGGCAATGGAAACAGGCGAAATGACACCGGTAAGAGAAAAAAAACCCGATTGGCTGCGGGTTAAATTGCCCTCTGGCGAGAACTATAAAATGGTTCGGTCCCTCGTCGATCAGCACAAACTTCACACCATTTGCCAAAGTGGAAACTGCCCGAATATGGGTGAGTGTTGGGGCGCCGGAACCGCAACGTTTATGATTCTTGGAAACGTCTGCACAAGGTCCTGCGGATTTTGTGCTGTGGCCACCGGCAAACCGCTCGAGGCTGATCTTTTCGAACCTGCACGTGTCGCGCAGTCTGTGAAACTGATGGGCGTAAAACACGCCGTCATCACATCCGTCGATCGCGACGATCTGGAAGACGGTGGCTCTGAAATCTGGGCGGCGACCATAAAAGCCATCCGAAGAAAAAGTCCACAAACCACCCTTGAAACGCTCATACCGGATTTCGCCGGAAACTGGACGAATCTCCAACGTATCATTGATGTCGCGCCAGAGATTGTTTCGCATAACCTCGAAACCGTCAGACGCCTTACGAAAGAAGTGCGGATTCAAGCCAAGTACGACCGATCTCTCGAAGTCTTGCTCCGGCTCAAAAAAGGCGGAATGAAAACCAAATCAGGTGTGATGCTGGGCCTCGGGGAATTGGAAAGTGAAATCATTGAAACCATAGACGACCTCAGCTCCGTGCGCTGCGACGTCCTTACTCTGGGACAGTACCTTCAACCCACAAGCAAACATCTCCCCGTGAGACAATTCATCCATCCGCAAAAATTTGAAGAGTATCGGAATTACGCGCTCAGCAAAGGATTCCGTTTTGTTGAAAGTGGACCTCTCGTCAGATCGTCCTATCACGCTGAAAAACATCTGTTTTAAGTACTTTCAAACTCGGATGTGTATAAAAATCGCCGCCTTTGCATTCCGAGGCCGGATTTTTTATCAGGAACTTGTTATATTTGTTTGATTCAACCGTTTTTGATATCTATGAAAAAACTTCTTCTCTACGGCGCGGTTCCTGCACTGGCTGCGGTATCTTGTGTCGCCATTCTGTCTGGTCCAAAAGAAACAGGTGCCTATGCACCACGATCCGTTTCATCGTTCGTCGCTAGTCCCGGAACAGCGAATTATGCGCTGATGGAAAAAATGATGCGACTTTCGGGTTATACGCACGAAGACTATGTCAGAGGTTTGCAGCAAATGAAGGAAATGTCCGGCAACCGGGCAAGTCTTGTCTGGTTTGATCAAGGACCCGATAACGTCGGTGGACGAACCCGTGCAATTTGCATCGATCGCGATGACGTGAATCACCTGTGGGCAGGTTCAGTAAGTGGAGGACTTTTCGAGTCGACCAATCGGGCAAATTCGTGGAATAGGGTAACGGCATTCGAAGACAACCTTTCGGTGTCCTCGATGTGTCAGACAGAGGATGGAACCCTTTGGGTAGCCACAGGACATCAGCGTGAAATGGTCGGTGGATTTGAAGATTCTGGTGGCGAAGGCGATGGACTGTATATGCAGGACGCAACTGGGGCTTTTCTTCAGATCACGGGTACAACGACCTTCAGTTACATCAACGAGGTGCGTTGCGATAGTATCAATAACCACGTTTGGTTGGCGACAAATTCCGGGCTTAAAAAATACACTCCGGCTACAGATCTTCTCGAGGATGTCGACGGTGGCATTTCGTCCGGATCGTGTAATTCACTCTTCATATCTCCGGATGGTCGCGTGATTGTAGCAGGAATGGGGCCAAACACAAATGTGTCAAAAGACTACGGCGTTACTTTCGTGGATGTTTCGACCGCTGGCGGCGAGACCACCTATCCATTGGACGAAAGTGCTGCACGAATGGAATACGCCATTTCACACGAAATGACTTCTGGCAAATACCAGATTTACGCTTCCTGCGCCAACTCAAATTTGGCAGGTGTTTGGCGTTCAACGGATGATGGAATGAACTGGACTGAAATCGCACCGGCAACTACCGGCGACCCTGGATCATTTGACCCTTTCACCTCTGGTGGTTCAGGGCAAGGTACCTATGACAACATCATCAGTGTCGTGCCGGAAAACGGCAACCGGATCTTCATCGGTGGAATTGATTGTTACACCTGGGCATACTTAAGCAACTGGGAACAGGTGAGTCAGTGGTTTCTTTCCATTGTCAGCCCGGAGTTTGTTCACGCCGATCAGCACGAAATGGTATGGGATCAGCTCGGTCGTCTTTACATTGGTAATGATGGCGGTGTTTTCTTCTCAGACGATGCGAAAGAAACTGCGAGTCCGACATTCTATTCTGCAAACCGGGGCTACAACGTCACGCAGTTCTATAGTATGTCCTACTCTGCCCACGGCGATGTTGTAGGTGGTGCTCAGGATAACGGAACCAACGCGAACTACCACACAAACCCAACCTGGCAGGAGCACGATGAGATCTCTGGCGGTGATGGTTTCGGATGCGAACTTTCATTCATTAACAGAAACATTGTCTTTAGCACAATTTACTTCTCATCCGTTTACCGCTCGAATGACCGCGGTGATAATATGTCGGCCTTTGTACCTGTTCAAATGGAAGATGAAGGAAATTGCACCGCGGGTTCAACCACCGATGGTTGCGGTCAATTCAGTACCCGCATTGCGCTGTTCGAAAATCCGAACGACCTTAACTCGACGGATTCCGTGAAGTATATTCCGCAGCAAGCCTATCTGGCCCTCGAAACGGTGTTGGTGCCTTCCAAAACTTCCCAGGTCTATATTGACTACATAACGCCTACGGATGTCATTTTCGAGGACACAGTCAATTTCGATCCGTCAGAAACTACGGATGATACGATTATTACCACTGCAGTGCCGTCGACCACCTACAATCTGGATGTGTTGATATACAACGTTACGTTTGGCGGACCTGATGTGAGCGTTGGTGACTCAATCTACCTGACTGCGCTGGATACGACCGTCTTCGTTCTCTCAATGGATTTGGAGGATCATTATTGGGGAACCAGCCCGGATGCGCCTGGAAAGATCATAGATATGGGGCAGGACACGCAGGTTTATGACATTGCCTGGGACACGCTCACGGTTCAGGATCCATACCAATCGTGGTTTGCACTTGCCAGTGCGTCCGGCGAAATCTATATGACACGTAACGCGCTGCGATTCTCGTCTACGGCAGACTGGATCAAAGCAATTGACAACCCCGCAATCGGTACGGTTTCGTGTATGGAATTTTCAAGAAGCGGCGAGTACCTCTGGATCGGAACATATGGCGGTTCACTCTATCGTCTGACAGGATTCGATACGGTTTATACACCGGGGCCAGTTTATCCGCAAGCCAACCGCGATACGTTGATCGATTGGGACAAAGGTCACTATGCGACAACCTTGATTTCTACGGCTAGTTCATTCGCAGGCAAACCAATTCTTGGAATTTCCTGCGGTGGTAACGGAACCTTGCCAGATGACGATCACGTGATTGTCGCTTGTGGTGGTAGCGGTGGAATGTATGAATCAACCAACGGTTCAGGCGCTGCTCCAACTTTCGCGACGCTTGGAACTTCGCCGGATGTGCCTTCGCAACCATTCTTTAGCTGTGTAATTGACCGGGACGATCCAAATATTATGCTCATCGGTGGGCAGTTCGGTGTTTTCCTCACGGAAGATGGCGGCTCCAACTGGGAAGTGGCCAACGGTGACTTCGGACAAGTACCCGTCTACGATATGGGTCAGAACTGGCGCAGTTATGACGAAGGTTGCATCAAACCAGGGGCCATTTACATTGGGACCTTCGGCCGTGGAATCTGGAGTACGGATTATTACCTCGGTATGCCGGGTCAGGACAATCTGGACAAAAACAAGTTCATTCCGAACATCCTTGTTTATCCAAACCCAATGGGCAACCAGGGAAATATCACATTCGACCTCGTACAGAACGGCGACGTGACAGTTCACATCTTTAACCTTCGGGGTCAGGTGGCGGATACTTTTACCGTCAATGGACTTTTAGCAGGTAAAAACAACATCCCATTCGATGCGTCGGGATTGTCAAGCGGTACATACATCGTACGCATCGAAGCCGGTGCTATGATTGAAACTGCGAAATTTATCAAGCATTAAACATTAATCGTCTTGTGAAAACCCGTTTCCCGAAAGGTGAACGGGTTTTTCATTTTCAACCGGTTTTGAAGCGAATGGCTTAACTTTGTTGCATTGTCTATGGAGCTATTCACAATGGTACTTTTTACTGCTTCCATTGGATTTGTCTTTCTGTACAGTCTAATCCAGCTCAACCTGCTGGTACACTATTTCCGGGCCCGTTCCAGACCGACTGTACCGATCCAAGCCGAGGCCTTGACGGAATATCCGTTTGTAACCATTCAGCTTCCCGTGTACAATGAGTTTTACGTTGCCGCACGATTGATCGATAACATCTGCCTGCTGGAATATCCGAAAGATCGATTTGAAGTGCAGATTTTGGACGACTCAGATGACGAGACCTCACAAATCATCGCAAAAAAAGTACAGGAGTACAACGCGCTTGGATTCGACATCCGACAGATTCAACGTTCGTCGAGGACGGGGTTCAAGGCGGGAGCACTGGCACACGGCTTTGAATCGGCACGCGGCGAATTCATTGCGATATTTGATGCCGATTTTCTACCATTACCGGGTTTTCTCAAAGAGGTCATTCCGTATTTCGGCAAACCTAAAATCGGCGTCGTGCAGACCCGATGGAGTTATACCAATGGTGGCTATTCCCTTCTCACCGCGGCACAAGAATTTGGCTTAAACGGTCACTTTACCGTGGAGCAGACCGGTCGGAACGAAGGCCGTCATTTTATTAATTTTAACGGGACCGCCGGTGTCTGGAGGCGTTCCGTAATCCTCGACAGCGGGGGCTGGAATTCGGACACCCTCACAGAGGATCTGGACCTCAGTTACCGCGCACAGCTCAGAGGCTGGAAATTCAAGTTTGTTCAGAATATTCCTTCACCGTCAGAGCTTCCGGTAGAAATGAATGCGCTCCGGGCACAGCAGTTCCGTTGGACGAAAGGAGCCGCGCAGTGCGTCAGGAAAAATCTGATTGCGGTTATTCGGTCAAAATCGCTTCCGCTAAGCACCAAAATTCACGCGTTCTTTCATCTCACCAACAGCACTATATTCGTCTTTGTTTTCCTCTTATCCCTGCTGATTTTGCCTGTTACTATCATCAAGTCCACAACCGACAATTTCGTTTGGCTAACCAGATTATCTTCCGTTTTTATGGCCAGCTGGTTCATTCTGGGACTCTTTTACTGGACAGCCAACCGAAATGCCGGCGAGTCCTGGAAAAAATACCTGCTCTCTTTTACCTGGAAATTTCCCTTGTTCCTGGCCATCTCAATGGGTTTATCACTTCACAACGCAATTGCCGTGGTCGAAGGCTATATCGGAAGAAAAAGTCCATTCTTGCGTACGCCGAAATTCAATGTCCACGACGCAGAGGACCGATGGGAGACGAATCGGTACGTCACGAGAAAAATCAGCCCATACACCTGGCTTGAAGGGGCAATGCTCGTTTATTCGATCATCTCCCTGGAAGTGAGCATTTATTATTTTTCGCCCGGATTATTGCCGATGAATATTTTACTTGTAGGCGGATATGGTATCGTATTCTTTGGGTCGATCCTGCATTCCAGACGTTCGGTTCGACAGTTGCGGGTCCGTGAAGCCTATTGATTCGTTCATTAGTAGGCTTCCTGGCCGTCCTTGTTTCCGGCTGGATCGTAGAGACAAATCCATATTTCCTTCCCGTTGTCACAGTGCTGACGCCCTACCCCAATCTGTGTCGTTGTGGCCCAGACAATCTGCGTATAATGCCCGTATAGTTTTTGCTTCTCTTTCAGATAACGCGTATGGCCTTGCTTGTCGAAGTGCTTTCGCTCGCTGGCCCAGAAATCGACTATTTCCGTCTCTTTCCCTGTTCCAGCACACCAATACGCACTCTCTCCGAAGTCGTCGGTCACCTCAATGATGGTACAGTGGTTCGCTGCAATGGAATCGGCCAGGCTCTGTGCGGTCGTCGCTAAGGCGTCGGACCAGGACAAGGGTGGAACTTTCACAATTCCACGGTAATAATTGTGGGCCTTGAGAAATTTTTCCTGATTGATTTTGGGAATCTTCACTTCCTGAGCGCACACAAACACCTTCAGGGGAGCAGCACCTTGAGCTCCGGAAATTAGAAAGCAAGAGAAAAATAGTAATCGCGAATAAGTCATACCCATCAACTGGATCAAAATCGACTGGTATCCACTCAAATTGGATGCCAATGAAAAAAGCCCACGCAAAATTACACTACTGTCCCTTTGCATCAAGAAATATTTCGTTTTTTTTGGCAAAAATTGAGAACAAAGAAAATTCGCCTTTGTCGGTAATCAGTACATTTGTCGCGTTACCCTGACGAAATGAAAATTTCATACAATTGGCTCAAAACGCACATCGATTTCAACGAATCGCCAGATTCTGTTGCGGCGATTCTTACCAGTACAGGGTTGGAGGTTGAGGCTGTAATACCTCTTTCTAAAGTTGAAGGTGGGCTTTCAGGGGTTGTCATCGGATATGTGCTTGACGTTGATAAACATCCGGATGCGGACAGATTGAGTGTAACCAAAGTGGATGTAGGCACTGGTGAGCCCTTGCAGATTGTTTGCGGGGCAAAAAATGTGGTCACTGGTCAAAAGGTTTTAGTCGCTACTGTCGGATCGATACTTTATGCGGCAACAGGAAAACTCGAAATTAAAAATTCAAAAATCAGGGGCGTGAGTTCCGAGGGAATGATCTGCGCCGAAGACGAATTGGGATTGGGTACTTCACACGACGGAATTATTGTAATGCCTGAATCGGCGGTTACAGGAGACCCCGCTTCAAACTACTTTGATCTCATTACGGACTATCTGTTCGAAATTGGGCTGACGCCAAACCGGTCCGATGCAATGAGCCATCTCGGTGTCGCGAAAGATCTGAAAGCCTGGTTGAATGTTCACAAAAATCAAACGCTACAATTCAAACACACTGCTCCTGACAACGGCACGTTGAATCCGACTAAGGTAAAGGTATCCGTCATTGACAAAACAGCGTGTCCACGTTATGCCGGCGCGGTCATCCGTGGAATTACGGTTAAACCATCGCCCGACTGGCTGCAGTCCCGCCTGAAATCCATTGGACTCAATCCTGTCAACAACATCGTGGACAGTACAAACTTCGTTCTTCACAACGTTGGAAATCCTTTACACGCTTTTGATTTGAAAAAAGTCGGTTCCGAAATTGTGGTCCGGCCAGCAAAATCAGGCGAGAAACTCACGACACTCGACGGAATAGAAAGGAAGTTAAACACGGAAGACCTCGTTATATGCAATGCCACCGAACCGATGTGTCTTGCTGGAATCTTCGGGGGGATCGACTCCGGTGTTACCTCGGGTACTACCGACATTTTCCTTGAAGCGGCCTGTTTTAACCCTGTTCAAATCCGCAAATCGGCGCGACGTCATTCGCTGTCGACCGACTCCTCGTTTCGATTCGAACGAGGTGTGGACCAGAACAGTGTATTGGGCGCACTTTGGAACGCCGTTGATCTTATCATTGAATTGGCCGGCGGACAACTTGAAGGCGGGGTTGATTTGATCGGTACACCAAAAACACGTGACCAAATATCATTCTCAGCCAACGCGTGCAGAAAATTTATCGGGGCAGATATCAGCACGGCACAAATGGTTTTGATCCTGCGCGAATTGGAATTTGAAATCCTCGGGGATACGAAGGATGAGCTCACCGTAACAATTCCGGAATTCCGGATAGATGTGACCAGAGACGTTGATGTCTACGAAGAAATTCTCCGAATTTATGGATTTGATCAAATCGCAGTTCCGGAAAAACTCCATTATGCATTCTCGATTCCTACGTTTCCAACGTCCGAACTGATTTACAACAACACTTCAGATCTTCTCGTAGCGCTTGGATTTTATGAGTTGACGAACAATTCGATCGTCAGCGAACCCTTTTCGAAGGAATCAGAAAAAATCAGAATACTCAATCCACTCAGTAGCGATCTGGATTCTCTCAGAACTTCCTTGCTGTTCGGGGGACTCCGAAACATTGCATACAATCAGAATCGTCAGAATCCAGATTTAAAACTATTTGAATTCGGCAAGACCTATCACAAAACGGAACGTTCGTTCCTGGAGGAAAACCAGCTGGGCATTTGGGTTACTGGAAAAAATCAGGGCGAAAACTGGAACTGCCCAACCACAGAAACGGATTTCGAAACCATCAAAGCGATTGTGGTAGCCATTTTGGAAAGGGTCGGCCTTGCGTTCAACGTGGAGAAGATCAGTTCTGAACATCTTGAACCTGCTGCCGAGATCCGAAGCGCTGGCCAAAAAGTCGGGAGTTTTGGGCAAGTCGCAAAAGACTGGTTAAAAAAATCAGACGTAAAGAATCCCGTCTATTTTGCAAACCTCAACTGGGATCTCGTGCTGAGTCTGATAAAATCGAACAAAATCACATTCCAACCACTTCCAAAAACGCATTTCATCCGACGTGATTTTTCATTGCTCATCGATGAAAAGATTACCTTCTCACAAATCCGCGAAATTGCCTTTGAAACGGAGAAACGGATTTTACAACGTGTCGGGCTTTTCGACGTGTACAAAGGCAAAGATCTGGGCACAGGCAAAAAATCGTACGCCGTTTCATTTGTGTTTCAGGATCCAGAAATCACACTGAAGGATCAGCAAATTGATGAAACGATGGAAAAAATCAGGCTAAACTTTTCGAACACCCTTGGGGCAGTTTTGCGATGATTTAAGTCGCTGCTTTCCCACGCAAAGATTCAAAATCTTTCAATTTTTGCCGTGCGACATTTTCCCATAAAAATTTGGCACCGATCAACTCAATCGACCGATTTTTCAACTTCATCATTTCAGCATCGTCCACTTCTATCACGTGTTGAATCGCTTTCTGGATCTCACAGACAGCCGGCGAAGTAAGCAAAATTCCGTTTCCATTGACCATTTGGCTCACGGCACCGACGTCGGTAGCAATTATTGCATTGCCTCTGCTCATCGCCTCCAGTATGACGGTCGGCATTCCTTCCGAAAAAGAAGGACAAACCAAACAATCGCTCGCATCGAGAACAGCTTTCAACTGGTCGCGGTCGCTGATGGCATTGTGATAGGTTACTTTCTCGTGTGCCAGTCGCAAATGTTCCGGAATGTTACCAACGAACGAAAAACGGAAAGGCAATCCGCGTCGAATCAATTCCTGAACGGCTTGGTTCAACTCTTCAATGCCCTTTCTCCGCTCATACCGACCAACAAAAACGAAGGATCTCGGCGAACATAAGCGTAGGTCCGATGTAATCCAATCCGACGCTATTGCATTCGACTGATGC
>Ga0247727_10012108_pt1 | contig 14888 bp, 19 predicted proteins | sample WisWelCaveWW1625_FD_202498 | JGI IMG/M metagenome (GOLD analysis project Ga0247727, IMG submission 202498) | Biofilm microbial communities from Wishing Well Cave, Virginia, United States - WW16-25 | ecosystem: Environmental > Aquatic > Deep subsurface > Groundwater > Cave microbial mat | place... | reverse complement strand
GAAAGCATCACGCCTTTTGGAACACCTGTGGTTCCAGAAGTGTAAATGATGGTTGCAAGCTCGTTTTCCCCGATGCCGGCTTTTATCTTCTCCACCACGGCATTGTCACCGCCCTTTCCCATTTCAAGAAAATCATTCCAATGCTTTGCTCCAGGCACCTTGTTGAAAGTGTAAACATCCCGCAGCGAAGGAACCTCTTTTTTTATGCTTTGCAGCTTCTGATACAGCCCTTCATCGGAAACGAAGGCGAGCTTTACTTCAGCATCGTTGAAAATGAATTTGTATTCACCTTCGCTGATGGTGGGATAAACGGGCACATTAATGGCTCCCGCCTGCATCATGCCGATGTCGGCAAAATTCCACTCGGGGCGGTTGTTGGAGATAAGGGCAACGGTATCACCGGGTTGAATACCGTACTTAATGAATGCGCGGCTGGCTTGATTGACAATATCAACCGCCTGCTGTGTGCTGAATTTTTTCCATTGCCCGTTTTCTTTGCCCGCAAGGCAGTCATCCTTGGGATTATTTTCCAACTGGTGCTGTAAAATGTCGAATAGTCTGGCGTAGCTCATTGTTAATTGGGTTTTTGGCGAATCAAAAATAAAATTTTTGAAGTGTTTTCCGAAGGATTAAGACCTAAAAGACTAAGTTTATTCAAATATTGCTGATGAGGAAAATCTTTACCCTGAATGTCCTGCTGCTCTTATCGTTTTGCCTGCCTGCCCAAAAGCCGCAGCCTGCTTCATACAGCACCTGCGATAAGGTGCAAGCGATGCTTACTCATCTCGATGAATTCAAAGGCTCGCTTATCAATGATAATGCCTACGAATGCAGGAGCGCATATATCCCGGATGGTTTTTCTGCAGCACGGGTGATTGTGCCGGGAAAAGAAGGTAAATACTGGACGGTGAACATGAATACGGAAGCCATGCCGCAAGTGGAAGCAGAATCAAAATATTTGCTGCTTGTTCAGGAATTGATGAAATGCGTTTATCTGAACAGTTGGAAAGGCAGTGAGCATATCGTGGCTGACGGAGTTTATCACTATAATTTCAAGCAAAGCATCAGCACGACCGGTTATTACAAGAACATTCTTGTTTCTTTCTACAACATTAAAAACACGGAATTGTACAAAGTGGAGCTTACGTTGACCAACTGACGAGTGAGCGGGCTTACTCGATTGAAATATTCTTGATTTTATCTTTTATCTCTGACACCAAGGTTGGGGCAACTTCCTTCTTATTGAGCTTCTTGCAAAGAAACTCTTTGAACGCCTGCTCGATGTGATAGTGCTCCAGACACCATGAACATCGGTTCAGTTCATCAAGGAATTCTTTTTCCTGTTCTTTTGAAAGCTCTCCGTCAAGCGAGAGAAACACACGGGAGATGACTCCAGAGCAGTCGTGAGGTTTATTGGGATTCATAACCGGTTATTTGCCATCCGTCTTGTACCCTTGCGATTTCGCATAGCGCATGAGCATCACCTTCAGAATCTCCCTCGCGCGATGCAGCCGCGAACGCACGGTTCCGATGGGGATGTCAATGATTTTCGCTATCTCCTCATAGGTGAACCTTTCAATGTCGCAAAGTAAAATTACCGTTCTGAAATCAACCGGAAGGGAATTGATCGCCCTTGTCACTTCATCCCCTATCATGCCCTGGAAAATTTCGTGCCGCAGGTCCACCGTGCCTGCCGGACTCACATCTTCGGCATCCTGATAGCCAATGACGTCTTCATAATCAACTTTTGCGGGCTGTTTCGACTTCCTCCGATATTCGTTGATGAACGCATTTTTCAGGATTTTAAACAACCATGCCTTTGCATTCGTTCCCTCCTCGTAAGATTCTGCAAAGCGATAGGCTTTCAGGTAGGTGTCCTGAACGAGGTCGTTCGCATCTTCCTCATTGTAGGTGAGGTGGTAGGCAAAGTTGTAAAGGGCGTCAATGAGCGGGTAGAATTCCCGCTCGAACAACTCATCTTTCCATTTCTTTTTGTCGGTGGGCTGCGCCATGTCACAAATATATGGGATTAGTTGAGGATGCTAAAACGTGTTGATTTGTTGCATCTTTGGTGGGACGGTTAATCAGCTAATCGGTTAATTGGTTAATTAGGAAAAAGCGGGTGTTAACTGATTAACCAATCAACCGATTAACCGATTAACTGATTTTCAGAAGCGGGCGGGCAGCATTCCGTTTATGCCGACATGGGCGATGTGAATGCTTTGGCGAAAACGATGCTGGAGGTAATGCGAAATCAAAAGCTGCGCGAAACAATGATTTTCAGAGGGAACTAAACATGCGCAGCAATTCAGGCAAGACATTGTTTCGAAGAAGATGATGGATACTTATGAAAGCCCGAAAATTATCTGCGGATTAAAAATTTCACTGCCTGAAATGTTTCTTTTTTTGGGAAACCGGAAACATGATGCTGACTTCTTTTTGTTCTGCAACGGCATGAGGGGAAATAGAGTAATGAATGCCGTGTAATGCGGAAACACCAAAGTGAAACTTTCCTTTCTTTACCACGTTTGTTATCTTTGAATAGAAATGAAAAGCGAATACAAAGAGACTTATCGTTATTTCGCAAATGCGGAGGAATTGCTGCGTAAGGCTGGCAGAGAGAACGGCTCGTTTAAAGACAAGAAATATGTGAAACTTGCCGGGCATGCAGCTTGGACGGGTGTTTTGCTTGCATTGGATGAATATCTGGCTTCTAAGAACATTAAGAAAGGCAAAGGCAGAAAGAGTAAAGAGTGGTATGAAGTGCATCTTTCAAAACTGAACAGAAAACTCAACGCTATCTTCATCAACACCTATGACGGCTTGCATTTAGCAATGGGCTACGATGGAAATCTCGTGGTAAAAGCCAATCAGAGCTTTCTTGAAGAAGGTCGCAGGCTTATTCAGCTCTGCGAAAAGGGATAACCCTTCTCGACAAACAGATTTCTTCATGCGCACGGTGAGCGCGGAGGGCAAAGCAAGAAACTATCTCCGGATTAGGAATTTCGCTACCTGAAATGTTTCTTTTGTTTGCGCTCTCAAAAAGTACACTCCGTTTTAGAAACCGGAAACATTGATGCTGACTTCTTTTTGCGCTGCAAGGGCATGATACTTTTCCTTGCCCATGACATTATAGTTGGCATTTGGGCAATCTTTAACAGGCGGGGAGTTGTTTGCTGCCAACATGTTGGTGTCGCAGGCTATCAAATACCAAGCGTAATACTTCAAGCGAGGATTGAAGGAAAACGGAAATTTGATTACCTTTAATGGAGGCTTTAAAACCAATAAGAAATGATTACGAAATACTTAAAGAGAAATGGCACGAAACCATTTGATGAACTAGAGCACTCTTACGATGAATTATTTCTATGCTTTGCAACAATGTTTGGTATAACCACTGAAGAAGTACACAGGAAGGCTATTTACAATTATATTCAAACCCATTACTCTGCTATAAGTGAATCCAGCCTTCAAGGATCGTTAGAAAAGAGTAATTATTGGAATAGAGTAGATGCGGCATACTATTGTCTTAATGAAGCCGGATTAGAAAAACTATATTCTGAATTTGTCCCCGATGACGAAAAGGCGCTGATTTTTCCTATAGTAGTCTTTAGGTGCTATTTAGGAAATGACCTTATTGGAGTTAAGAGTTACCCCAGCCAAAAAGGCTATGATTTGTTTCTAAACTCACAGGAAGTGGATACTGAAACGATTTATGACTTCTTGCATGAACAAGGAATAGAATTACCTACAAACGGTGTTTCCAAACCAAGAGAAGTTCTTAGCTGGCTACTCAAAGAAAATTATACATGGGAGATTATGAATTACGATGAGATAATAAAAGACATCGTCCATTTAAGTGATTCCCCCGCAACTGGCGCAAACGTCTCTGTTAATTAGTACGTTCTGTTTCTTGCTTGCAGATAATTACTAAGGCAACCAAGTCAAGCGCTACAGAAGATACTGATGTGGAAATCAGCGGGAAGCCTTCTTGCTTTTTCTAAGCTCTTTTTTAAACTGCGCTTCGCTTAAGGGCTTATCGAAATCAACCTGTTTGGATAAATCCTGCTCATATTCAGGCAAGCAAGGAACATAACCGGAAGCATCGCGTTTGAAAGAAGATTTTTTTCTTTCAACTGCTCTTTTCTTCAAAACGTCTCTTTTCATTTTTGTTAGCTTTTCTGGCAGAGATGATTCTCACTTTTCCTTTCCTGAAGCAAAACACCACTGATAACAGCCTGTTTCTTTTGCTTACTCCCAGGCAAAGATACCGAAACTCAGGAGCACGCTGATGGATGCGATAGTAAAATTTAAACGGTGAAGCAAATACGCTTTCAGCTTCTTCAACACCAATGCCATGCTTGGTGAGGCTCTTATGCTTATTGCCTTCATCCCAATCAAACTGCATAGGCGGTAAATCTAAAAAAGATATTCAGGACGTTGCAGATAATTACAGAACTTCTAAGTCACAACGCTACAGAAGATACAGACACAGAAGCTAAGTCACCCGCGCCCACCTACGCTAAAGCTTCTGTGGGCAAGCCACCAAACCATCATCCCTCTGCCAACGCTCACTGCCCGCGCATCCCCTTTCGCCAACGCAAAAGGCAATCGCGCAAGGGGGACTTTCAATTCAGTTGGGGATGCCGGAATGCCGCAAAGCCGTCATCCGGCATGACAATTAGAAACACCACTCATTCGCTTCGAGGAGCTTGTTGGCTACGCGCCTGCGCAGCTCTTTTGTGTTTATGACTTCGGAGGTGGTGAAGCGCTTTAAGCCCATGAGCATGATTTTCAGCTCGTCACCGGTGGCGAAGGAGGCGAGGGCGTGCTTGCCATGTAGCCCCGCGTGTTCGATGGCATCGCTGAAATAGATTTTTACCATGGCAATTTTCACAGATTCCATCTCTCCAAGAGATGGAATCTGTTCTCCACCCTTGGAGGCGATGAGCTTTTCGGTGCGCAGCAGGATGGATTCGCAGGCGTAAAGCTCGATGAGCATGTCGGCAATGTTCATCAGGATTTCCTGCTCGTCTTTGAGCTTCATCATGAGCTTCTGCACTGCGCTGCCGGTGACGAGCAGCACGGCTTTCTTCAGTTGCTTCAGCGCCTTGTGCTCGGTGGCAAACAGGCCCGTTTCGCCATTGTCGGATGAGGGCGTTGACGTGAGTTCCTTTTGTATCGCCATGCCGGGCGTCATCAAATCGAGCTGCCCTTTCATGGCGCGCTTCATGAGCATGTCAACGATTAACATGCGGTTGATTTCGTTGGTGCCTTCGTAGATGCGGTTGACGCGCACATCGCGGTAGGCGCGCGCGATGGGGAATTCTTCGGAATAGCCGATGCCGCCATGTATTTGCAGCGCCTCGTCCACCACGAAGTTGGTGGTTTCGGAGCCTGCTATTTTCAGGATGGATGATTCGATGGCATATTCTTCGGCTGCGCCTTGAAGTGCGGTGGCGTAATCCTTGCCTTCAGCGAGAAGTTGCTTTTCCACGCGGTCAATCAAATCGCTGGTGCGATAGACCATGCTGTCGAGCGCGTAGATGCGCACCGCCATCTCCGCGAGCTTGTGCTTGATGGCGCCAAAGGTGCCAATCGCCACCCCGAACTGGTGACGCTCATTGGCGTATTTCACCGCCACGCTGCACATCTTCTTCGCGCCACCGAGCGTGCCCGCGCCCAGCTTGAACCTGCCGATGTTGAGGATGCTGAACGCGATTTTGTGCCCCTGCCCGATTTCGCCCAGCACATTCTCCACGGGCACTTTCACGTTCTCGAAAAATATCTGTCGCGTGGTGCTGCCTTTCAAGCCGAGCTTCTTCTCCTCTGCGCCCACCGTGAACCCGGGCATGTTGCGCTCCACAATCAAGCCGCTGAACTTGTCACCGTCAATCTTGGCGAACACAATGAAGATGTCGGAAAAGCCTGCGTTGGTAATCCACATCTTCTGCCCGTTGAGAACGTAGTGTGTGCCGTCAGCACTGATGTCAGCGCGCGACTTGGCCGAGAGCGCATCGCTGCCGCTGCCCGGCTCGGTGAGGCAGTAAGATGCCTTCAACTCGCCCGTGACGAGCTTGGGAAGATATTTTTGTTTTTGTTCTGCCGTGCCGAAATACAGGATGGGCAATGTGCCGATGCCGGTGTGTGCTCCGAGCGACACGCTGAACGAGCCGCTCTTACTGAGCGTCTCCATCATCACGGTGTTGGTGTTGAAGTCTTTGCCGAAGCCGCCATATTCTTCGGGAATCGCCATGCCGAGCAAGCCCAGCTCGCCCGCCTTCTTCAGCAGCGACACGGTAAGCCCTTCTTCCTGCTGCTCGATACGCTCGAGGTTGGGATAAATCTCCTTCTCGATGAAGTCGGAGACCATGCTCTGAATCATGAGCTGCTCTTCGTTGAGCTCTTCGCGCGTGAAGACATCATCGTGTTTGGTTTCTTTGATGAGAAACTCTCCGCCTTTGAGGACTTTGGGTTGCGTAGTGGTGGTCATTTTATTGGTGTTTAGATTTTTTTGTTGTCGTCATTATCATTATTTGGTGCCTGCACCTGAAAATCTTTCATCATAAATAAATTGATTATAGATGATACAAAAGTTGGCCAAATCCACCAACGAGTATCTCCCAATGATGGCAGATCAAAGCTGCCAGATTGTGCGGCTATTATTGAAACTACAATTACAAATATTAAGTAGACCCCATTCGCCATGAACGAAATTTTTCCGACTTCTAAGTTATTAAGCAAGCGTGTCTTGTTAGTTAGCCTTACGTAGTTTAATAAGTTGCTTAGTGCAGTTACCCAGCCGAGCATAAAGAAAACTTCACTTGGAGGATAGTTCTCAAGGATAGACAAACCGTAATTCATTTTCATTGTTAACCAAATAAACAAGACTAAATTCACTACGACTAAAAATGCTCTTAGCAATTTCATGAGGTTTATTCCATTATCTCTTTTTTTCTCAAATAGGCTAATAATTTCTTAAGCTCTCTAAAGCTGTCTCTTGCTTTAGTATTTAGTTCTTCCTCCCTTTTATCAGGAATCTCCTTTTTTTTACTCTCTGGCAATATAAAAAAACCATTTTCATGTATCATGGTTCTTGAAGTCAACTCTCTATATTGTTTTAGTCTCGCTGTAAAATCATTGAATTTTTCACTGAGGGTTCTGTTGTTAAAAGAATAAGATTCATTGGATACCTTTCCAAGGTAATCATCTATTGGCGCAATAAGATTGTAATTAAATCCCGGAATGTGTGCCCTGTGTTCAAGTAAATACTGCGTTTCAATCAAATTAAGGGTCTGGATTAATTCATTGGCAATTCTTTTGTCCCGAACGTTAACCGCACTTTTTTTCCAGAAATGATTAATGAGTTCCCAAATATCTTTAAGTGTTACTGTAATCATTTGTTATAGAGTTCAAGGTAGCTATAAATTTTTTCGTTCGCTCCACTCTCGTCATAACCACCCCACCACCAGCAAAAGTTTTTTGATCTTCATGGGTGAAGGGTTTTAGGGTTAAAGAATGAGGGTTGGATTATTTTTCACGCATATCTCAGCCTGCCTTTCGGCTGCGGTATCGGGCGCTTCAGTGATTTTGCCGTCTCAATCCATTCGTTAATAATCACTTCAACATTTTGCAAAGCCTCACCATAGGTTTTGCCATCAGACATGCAGCCTGCAAGCTCAGGCACTTCAGCAACGTAAGCGTTATCATCACTGCTCCAGTAAATGATGATTTCGTATTTGTGTACGTTATTCTTTTTCATCGGTCTTTAACAATTTGTATTGCGTAATGAGATTTCTAATTTGTTTCACTTGGTACGGCTTTGCCTTTCCGCCTCCGGCAGCTTGCAAATTGATAATTTCTTCAACACCCTTTCTTGTAAAAATGTGATGACTCCCTTTCACCCGTTCATCAAAGTTCATATTCCTCAACAGCAGCCTGAGTTCTTCAAACCGAATGTTCTTATCAGCCATTCCGCTAAGAACCTTCCGTATCAGCTTCTCTAATTTAGCCATTCCTTTGTTTTATCTCTCCACCAAGCAAAAGTTTTTTGATTTTAATGGGTGAAGAGTTTTAGGGTTAAAGGATATGCATCATTTCAGTTTGAACAAGCTGTAGTATCAAGTATCAAGATGCAAGTTTCGGATTTTTTTGGTCTTGTGACTTGATACTTGCGACTTTGTGTCTTTTTATTTGTTTGGGCGTGTCCCCGCAGCAACGCTCGTTGCCATTCGCGGGGTCGCGTCATCCGCTGCAACTCCTCGCCTCCACGCACAAAGCGAGGCGGGCTGCGGGGTTTTCGCTACTGCCGCTCACGCGAAAATGACGAATGAAAATCAAGAGAATCTAATAGTACTCTATTTTTCTTACCAATATTGATTTGACCATTCCATCATCATAGGAAATATCCTCTATCCAATTCCCGGTCTCATCATATTTGAAGATGTCTGACCATCTACTTTTAAGATTACCTGCCGAATCATAATAATCCAATTCAATCACACTCCCATTAATTGTTGTATTTGAAACCACTGGTAAGATTCCCGGCTGCATCATATGCTTTGTATTCCTTCAATTTTCCCAAATTATCGTAAGCCTCACGAAATAAAATCACACACCATACAGGATGAAAATGGAATAGGCTCAGCGACATTTGTGTTCAAACTATTTACACATGAACACCACAGACTCGAAGCCATCATAACAAGCCGAGATAACTCGCAGGGGACGATTCGATTTATTTTTAAACAGACTTCAATAATCTATTTTCAGGGGACACCCGCGGAGGGCGTACGCGGTTTGTTGTCATGAACTATGTGTTGATTCTGCTTATCATAAAGCTGATTCCGCCATGATAAATCCACTATATCTTTGCCCAAAATATTCAGAATGCTCCAGGTTTCTTTTATTGCCGATAATAAAGACCGCGTGGTTGCAGCGCTCAGGAAGAAAAATTTTACGGATGTTCATCTTATTGAGGAGATAGTTGCAACAGACGGAAGCCGGAAAAAGCTCAAGCATCAGCTTGACACGGTTCTTACCGAATCCAACCAGCTATCAAAACAAGTAGGAAAGCTTTTCAGCGAAGGAAAAAAACAGGAAGCTGAATCTTTGAAGAACCGTTCGGCAGAATTAAAAGAACAGGCAAAAAAAATTGATGAAGAGCTGGCAGATGCCGAAAAGCGGGTGAAGGAAAAATTAGTGCTGCTTCCCAATCTCCCGCATTTGTCGGTGCCGGATGGGAAAAGCCCGGAGGATAACGTGATAGTGGCGGAGGAAGGCAAGCTGCCCGAATTACCTTCCAATGCTGTTCCGCATTGGGATTTGATTGTGAAGTATGATTTGATTGATATCGAACTGGGCACAAAAATCACAGGGGCTGGATTTCCTGTTTACAAAAAGAAAGGCGCGAAGTTGCAGCGCGCGCTGATACAATTTTTTTTGGACGAGGCAATCAAAGCTGGATATGAAGAGGTGATTCCACCTTATCTGGTGAATGAAGACACGGCTTTCGCCACCGGTCAGCTTCCTGACAAGGACGGGCAGATGTACGAAACGAAGCTGGATAAATTTTACCTGATACCCACTGCCGAAGTTCCGGTCACCAATATTTTCCGCGATGTGATTCTGGAGGAAAAAGATTTGCCGGCAAAGCGGGTGGCTTACTCTCCTTGTTTTCGCAGGGAAGCAGGCTCTTATGGGAAAGATGTTCGCGGGTTAAATCGCGTTCACCAGTTTGATAAAGTTGAGATTGTGCAGATTCAGCATCCTGAAAAATCTTATCAAACTTTGGAAGAAATGGTGGAGCATGTGAAAGGATTGCTGACCAAGTTGCAATTGCCCTATCGAGTGATGAAGCTGTGCGGTGGTGACATGAGCTTTACCTCTGCGTTGACCTATGACATGGAAGTATATTCAGGCGGGCAAAAGCGTTGGCTGGAAGTAAGCTCCATCTCCAACTTTGAAACTTTTCAATCCAACCGGATGAAGCTGCGCTTTCGCGGAAAGGACGGTAAAACGCAACTGGCACACACCTTGAACGGTAGCGCCTTGGCGCTTCCGAGAATCGTGGCGGCATTATTGGAAAATAATCAGACGGCTGAGGGGATTATTATTCCGGAAGCGTTGAGGGTGTACACGGGTTTTGATAAGATTGCATAAAAAGTTTACAGTTTCCTGTTTACAGTTAAACTGTAAAACTCTAAACTGTAAACCGTAAACAGCATGATTGTTGTATTAATTGCTTTGCTTCTTTCTTTCCAAACTTCTCCGGTCACCATTCAATCCGTTTCATCCAACCTTCAGAAAAAATTCGGTTATAAAAAAGAGCAGCGCTTCCTGCTCGTCAATATTGAAAAGCAGGAAATGTATTTGGTGAAAAATGATTCGGTTGAAAAAACTTACCGCATTTCATCCAGCAAATCCGGCATCGGCAACAAGCAGGGCAGCGGCAAAACTCCATTGGGCGTTCACCGCATCGCGGAGAAATTCGGGAAAACGGCAAAACCCAACACCATTTTCGTGGGAAGGAAAGATACCGGCAAGGTTGCCACCGTCATCAAGGATTCAATTGATACAGCGGAAGACCATGTCACCTCGCGTATTTTGTGGCTCACAGGTTTGGAAAACGGTATCAACAAAGGCAAGGGCATTGACTCGCACAGCCGCTACATTTACATTCACGGCACACCCGAAGAAGGATTGATTGGCACACCCGCCTCTCACGGCTGCATCCGCATGTATAACAAGGATGTGATCGAGCTGTTTGATTTGGTGAGCGCGGGGATGTTGGTGGTGATGGAAGAGAGGGTTAAAAATAAGTAGAGTATTATTTTTTTCTCTTTTTCAACTGCCTCAGCATACTATAACCCGCAAACACAAAGAGTCCACACCAAAGCAATGTTTCAAGGTCAAGCCCGTCCTCCGCATTCCTAAGCATAAAGTACAGCATGATTAATCCGCTTGCCAGGTATAACGGTGCGAAGAATTTCCAATTTGTTTTATCCAGCAAAAATCGCGGTATCCTGCCACCGGTATAGTATCCCGGGTCATACATCCGGTCAGACCATTCATTATAACCTTCGATAGCGCCATCCGATTCAGGATTGCACGTTTCATCAAAATCAATTTTATCAAGCTCTGAAGTCGCCTTATCCGCAACATCTTCATTCACTTTTAAAAGAAACTTCCTTTCGTCCTGTTCCATTTTTTCTTCGAGAACCGTATTTATCCCCAGGTTTGAAAGTATCCCGGCTGCATAAAGCGCGTTTATTTCGAAATCAAATTTCCTGATGGAAACCATTTTGATTGGATTAGCCGATTCGCTTTAACGCATCCCTCTTGCTAAAGGGCGAAAGCTCTGTTTCTTTTACAAACTTCTTCACCGCTCTTGAGTTGGTGTAGGCGTATTCCCGCAGCGACCAGCCAATCGCCTTGCGGATGAAAAATTCTTTGGACGAAGCGCATTTCCTGCAATACTCAAACAGCCGTTGTTCATCTGTCTGCTCTTTGTATTTCAGTTGATGAAGAATGGCAGTTCGCTGAAGCCACATATTGTCTGATTCAATCCATTCGTCCATCACACTTGTCAAGTCAGGATATTTTTTCACTAATCCGCCTACAATCCAGGCGGCAATCCAATCCACCGAATCCCACCATGATTTAGTGACAAGCATGTAACGGGCGGTCTCGATGAAGTCTTCAGCAAGTTCTTTTTTTACGTAACCGCAGGTCAGCCCGATGATGAAATACTGAAACTCGCGCTGCGGCTTGCTATAGGCTTCCTTGATGAGGGCAGGAAGTTGCTTAACAGCAGGCTTGCCATGCTGTTTTAAAAATTCCTTTTCGATTTCGTTTCGCTTAGGGCTGGGAATTCCGAAAAATTCAAATTGGTCTTTCATATAACGCGCCATTTTCGCAGCGCGCTCTTTGTCTTCATGTTTCTGATAACGCTTTTCGAGTTCGGAGAGATAATTCATTCAGGCAAAATAAGAATCTCTTTTAAATTCGGTCTGTATCTTTGTTCCGATGAGCGATTTAAGGGTAACTCTTGTTCAGGAATCTCTCCATTGGGAAAACGTCACGGAGAACCTTCGCCAGTTTGCAAGCTTCATCCGGCAATTTAAAAACGCAACCGATGTGATTATTCTTCCTGAAATGTTCAGCACGGGATTTTCAATGAATACATCCGCGCTTGCGGAGGAGATGAATGGGAAAACTGTTAGCTGGATGAAAATGATGGCAGCGGAAGTTAATGCAGTCATCACCGGAAGCATTATCATCAGCGAAAACGGAAACTATTATAACCGCCTGATTTGGATGCGCCCGGATGGAACGCAGGAGCATTACGACAAGCGGCATTTATTCAGCATGGGCGATGAGGATAAACATTATTCAGCCGGAAATAAGAGGCTGATCGTTTCCTTGAATGGCTGGAACATTTGCCCGCAAATCTGTTATGATTTGCGCTTTCCCGTTTGGAACAGAAACCGGAATGACTATGATTTACTAATCTTCGTTGCCAGTTGGCCCGAGCCGAGAAATTTCGCCTGGAAGCATTTGCTGCAAGCCCGCGCGATTGAAAACCAGAGCTACGTGATTGGCGTAAGCCGCATTGGCAATGATGGTCACGCGATTTATCATTCAGGCGACAGCGCCCTGATTGACCCGCTCGGTGAAGTGGTTTTCACGCAAGCCGATACCGCTTTTGCAAAAACATTTACCATTTCAAAAGAGAGATTGGAATACGTGAGAAGCAAAATGCCGTTCCTGAAAGATGCGGATGAGTTTGAAATCAAGACGTGACTTATCTGTACAGTTCAATGTTGCCTTTTTCGAATTTGAACAGATGCTTGGAAAGAAGTTTTCCCCCTCCGGCATGAATTTCAAGAATAAGTTTTTCAAGTCCCTCAATGTCAGTTTGATTGTTAGAGTTGACAAACACTATCATGTCTTTTGAGGGCACACCGAAGACAATGGTATTACCCAATCTTTCAACGATTAAATTCCAAATCTCAGGCAAAGTCAACAATGCAGCTTCGTATTCTCCACCGCAGGTAAATCCATATCCGCCAAAATCCGTCTTGTGTATTTGTAACTTGGTTTCAATAAATTTTAAGAGATTATTTTGAGCAATCTTATGAAGTTCCTCGGCAGTCCGGTTTTCAGGAAGCTGTCTTTGCAACATAAGCTCAAAAAAGTTGCCTCTGTCAATCCCATATAAACAAAGCAAGTCACCGGCAATCTTTTTAAGTATGGGTTGGTCACCACCTTTAAGTTCAATAGCCGCTTCAGAGCTGCTTGGTATTTCAATTTTTATTACCGGATAAATAAGAGAGCTTACTTTGTTGAACTCTTTACAACCGTTGATTTAGCCCCTTGCCCAAAAAGGTTGAACATGATGAAGGATGTTATAGTTAGTAATGAGGCTCCCCGCATTGATGAACGGTTATCTTATCAGCGTCACATTCCCTGAATAAACTTTCTCATCCGCATCATTCAGCTTCAATACATAATAGTAAGTGGCAGTGGGCAGCAACTCGCCTTCCTTTGAGCGCCCGTCCCAGTCGTTGTTGTAGGGCTTCGCTTCAAACACCACGCTGCCCCAGCGATTGAAGATTTGCAATTCATTCAGCGGAAACGATTCCGCTCCCTCAATTATCCATGTTTCGTTTGTTCCGTCACCGTTAGGAGAAAAGACATCGTAACTGACCAGCGTATCGCAGTTGAGAGTGCCGCTGCTATCGGTAAGGATAATCATGGAGTCGTTGCCGGAACAGTTATTCTGGTCAGTAACCGTGAGTGAATAAATACCCTCGCCAATATTGAACAGTGATGCAGTAGCTGCGCCATTACTCCAACTGTAATTGTAAGGCTCATCCCCTCCTGACACGGTTGTAATAATAGAGCCGCTGGCTCTACCGGGACAAGAATTTCTGACAGTTTCATCAATCGCAAGCCCTGTTGCGACAACAGCGGTATCGCTTCGCAGGCAGCTTAACGAATCGGTGACGGTAATGCTATAGGTGCCCGGAGCCGCATTTGTAATGGAAGCGGAAGTTTCACCCGTGCTCCACTGGTATGAATAAGGAGGAGTAGTTCCATTGATGATATTTGCCTGCAGGCTGCCGTTGGCTGAACCATCGCACAAGGCATTAGTGACTATGGCAGCTACCTGGTAAATTGAAACAGATTCAAGTGAGATGGAAGAATCCTTTTCGCAGCCATGCGCATCCGTAAGCGTTACCGAATAAGTGCCGGGCGGCAAGTCTTCAATGCTCAGTGTGGTATCGCCATTGCTCCAAAACGCCTCATAAGGTGGAGTTCCCCCGAATGGATTCAATTTGATGCCGCCATTATTTCCACTTTCGCAAAGAACATTAGTGATGCTGGTGGTCATTCCCAATACAGAAGGCGCATCTACCGTTGCAGATTTAGTCACCGAGCAGCCGCTGTTGTCGGTGACTGTCACGGTATAATCTCCTCCGGGAACTGCCGTCAGGTTTGCCGTAGTGTCACCGGTGTTCCAAATAAACCGGTAGGGCTGAAAACCGCCTAAGACAGTAGTGGTAACTGCACCGTCACTTACACCCCCGCAAAGCGCATCCGTGGCATCAAGGCTTAGAAATACTCCGGGAGATGCCACATTGAATATTGATGTTTTTGTGCAGTTGTTGAAATCGGTTACAGTCACCTCGTACGCTCCTGCCTGCACATTGCTTATATCCTGCGAAGTATCTCCCCTTGTCCACAAATAGGCGTATGGAGAGGTGCCGCCCGAAACTGAAATATCAATGGACCCGCCAACCGTGCATCCGCCATTCGTAATAACCCCGGTGACATATATTGCGGACGGCTCTTTCACAATTGCGGTTTCGATGGTAATGCAA
>Ga0247727_10012107_pt1 | contig 14888 bp, 13 predicted proteins | sample WisWelCaveWW1625_FD_202498 | JGI IMG/M metagenome (GOLD analysis project Ga0247727, IMG submission 202498) | Biofilm microbial communities from Wishing Well Cave, Virginia, United States - WW16-25 | ecosystem: Environmental > Aquatic > Deep subsurface > Groundwater > Cave microbial mat | place... | reverse complement strand
TCCCGGGTGCAAATGACGATGGCTCGGGGTGTGCTGTTGTGATGGAGCTTGCCCGCGTGCTCGGCAAACGGCAAAACGAATCGACGATCGTCTTTTGCTGCTGGGGAGGAGAAGAGGAGGGGCTGCGCGGGTCGAAATATTTCGTCGATCATTTCAGTATGATCGACAGCGTTGTGTTGATGTTGCAAGTCGACATGGCAGATGGCGCAGGAACTCTTGCCATCGATCCGGACGCCCGAAGGCAAAGTGCCCCGCGGTGGCTTACCGAGGCAGCATATGAGATATTCTATATTGATCTGGGATATTCCAACCTCGCGTATCCGACTCACACTGCCTCGTTGAACAAGCTCGTGGATGGATTCGGTTCGGATCATTCCTCGTTTCTGGAAAAGGGGATCCCGGCGATTGACTTTAGCAGTGATGTCAGTTTTCCGATCCACACGCCGCAGGACAACCTACAGAATTTTACTCCGTCCGGGCTACAACGTTCAGGCGATCTTATGCTGAAACTCGTGGAGCGCTTCGATGGGGCCACCCCGCCTGGCGGGACTGAACGTTATATGCTGGTGCAACTCGGGACCAAGCCGCTCTTCATTGATTACTGGCAACTCTGGACTTTTGTCGTCTTATCGGTTTTGTTCGGGGTTGTGGCGTTCCGTTCAGCACGAAAGAGACGACAGCATGAAGAAGCAACCACGAGAGTGAAATGGTCAAATGGCAAACTCTTCCTTTTTGCAGTAATCATTCAAACCTTCATCTGGTACTCCGAGAATGTTGTGGGATTGATCAGCGGACACCGTTTTCCGTGGGTGAACAATTTCGCAGGCTTTGTCATCCTCGGGGTTCTCTCTGGGCTCATCGGACTCTGGATCGTGTTGCAGCTCGCCCCGAATACTTCGGGGTTCGTGCGGTGGCTTCGGCTCAGTTCGGATCATTACGTTTTTGCTCGGGTAGCATTCGCTCTTTTCATCATCGAGACCGTGGTCGCCTCCTTCGGGGGACCAGAGATTGCTGTCCACGTTGCGGCAGCGTTGTTCTTCTTCTCGCTTGCGATGTTGGTGAAACACCCTGTGTTAAAGCTCATCCTTTTTGCTGCCGCACCCTACATGATGGCGAGACTTGTGTTCCCTGAATATCTCGAATTGGTGCAACGCCTGCTTGCGCGGAATCCGATTCATCTCTTTTGGCACGCAGTTCTCTACAATATGGGTTTCGTTATCTTCTTCACCACTATTTCACTTCCCTTCATCTACGGATTCGCTGCGTTGTACAGGAGCTCACAGGTTGACCTCCTATGGTTGAAGAGATTCAGAACAAAACGCGGTTTGGTCAGCGTGTCGCTCGCTACGGTTGCGATGGTCATCTACCTTTTAGACCGGTCGGTATATGACAAACTCTGGTTTGCCAACGTGAAAGTCGAACAACGGTACACGCTTGGGTCTGATTCGAGTGCCATTACTATACGGGGCGGCGAGTTTTTCAAGGGTGTGTCAATGAGGGCTGACGACAAAGAAACGGTGTTTACGGATCGAACGAATTTCTATGAGTTCCGGCCTGCGCAACCATCGGGGGTGTCGTGGTGTTCTGTTATTGGCCGGAATGCGCCTGCAGTCGATCTGGAGGCAAAAGATTCTGCAATCGTGTTCGAACGCCGGCTGGAGGTTCACTCCACGCTTCGTCCGCTTCGCGTCAATATTGCGTACGAGGCTTCCTCGGCCTTTGAAGTCGACACTCCTTGGGCGCATCGGAGGGAGCGGAAGGGGCGTGGTACGTCGGAGTATGGCACATCATTCTCGTGGTACTCATTTCCAGACACTCTATTGATCGTCCCAATGACATTTACGCTTCAGGACAGCCAGGATGTTGCAGAAACGATCGAGATCACCTATGATACACTTACATATCCGATGCAGCTGAATCGAGCGTTGACCAATTTCTCCATGAGAACGATCGTCACGGCACTTGACACGATTCGGATTCGCCGCGGTGCATTCCGGAGCACCCAACCAGGTTAAGATATGTCAGAACCTATTCTTGAAGTACGGAATCTCACGAAGCGATATGGCGATCTCGTGGCAGTGAACGGTGTAAGTTTCACCGTGAATCGCCAGGAAATCTTCGGCATCCTTGGCCCGAACGGCGCCGGCAAGACGAGCACCTTAGAGATGATTGAAACGCTCAGACCGATTGATGGAGGTGAGATTGTGCTCAACGGCATCGACGTCCGCAATCATCCTCAGGAGGTGAAGCGCCTCATCGGTGTGCAGCTGCAGTCGTCCGCGTTTTTCGACAAACTGACTCTAGGGGAACTCTTGCTCTTATTTGGGGAGCTCTACAGCCGTCGCGTCGATCCTCTGAAGCTTCTTGAGGAAGTCGAACTACAAGATAAGCTCAAAGCCCAAGGGGCAGAGCTCTCCGGCGGTCAAAAGCAGCGCTTCTCGATTGCTGCGGCACTGGTGAATGAACCGCTTGTCCTCTTTCTGGACGAACCGACGACAGGATTGGACCCACAGGCACGGAGGCATCTGTGGGGAGTCATTAAACGGATACGGTCGGAGGGAAAGACGATCGTCTTAACGACCCACTACATGGAGGAAGCCGAAGAGTTGTGCGACCGGGTCGCTATTATGGACGAAGGGAAAATCATCGCAAATGCTCCTCCACACGTGCTGATTAACATGTTGCTGTCGAACGGATTTACAAAAGAACGTGTTGAACGACTGGCCAATCTTGAAGACGTGTTCCTCAACCTGACTGGACATTCGTTGCGAGAAGATTGAGGAGGAATGGGTGGTGGGTGAAGAGTAATGAGTGATGAGTGAAGAGTGATGAGTGAAGAGTGAAGAGTGATGAGTGAAGAGTGATACGTAATGCGTAATCCGTAATCAGTGATCCGTAATCATGACTACCAGACTGGCAACAGCACCATGAAAATAAAGTGGAAGCTCTTCGTTGCTTCGGTGAAGATGTACTCTCGGCAAAAGGAGGCACTGATTTGGAACATCCTCCTTCCGTTGTTCATGATATTTCTTTTTGGGTTTGTGAACTTTGGTGGTGCAGGGAGGATCGTGGTGGGAATTGTCAACGAAGCCGGACAGGCTGGTCAAGAACTGATCGCATCCCTGAAAAATGTTCCGACACTTCAGCTGAGTGAAGGGACGAAAGAACTCGAATTGCGCCAATTGCAAATGGGGGAGCGTGACATGGTGCTGGTCATACCTTCCTTGTATCAGCCGGCAACGCAGATGGTCCTGCCGGTGTTTGTAAATGACGGCAAGCCGCAGGAGACGCAGGTCGGGGCTCTCGTCCTGCAAGGCGTGTTCGACGAGATGGCGTTCAAACACAATCCAGCGGTGCAACGACTGGTTGTTAAGCCTCAGCCTGTGAAAAGCCGCAACCTCACGTATAGCGACTTTCTGATTCCGGGTGTCCTTTCCATGGCGATCATGCAGGGAGGCATATTCGGTGTCGCGTTCGGGTTTGTTTCTCTGAAGAAGCGAGGCATTCTCCGCAGGTTATGGGTGACGCCGATGAATCCGAATGATTTCATTCTTGCCCAGGTGGCAACCCGTCTGATTATGCTCTTGCTTCAGGTCGTGATCATGGTTGGCTTTGGGGTTCTCTTTTTCGATTTACACTTCATGGGAAGTTTTCTCGATATGTTCCTCGTGGGATTGCTTGGTGGCGGCGTCTTTCTCGCCATGGGTTTTGCAATTGCCGGTATCTCAAAGTCCGAAGACGAGGTTGCCCCGCTCGCAAACGTGATTTCCCTACCGATGATGATCCTGGGGGGTGTGTTCTTCAGCCGCTCCCATCTCCCGGGGTTCATTCACGTGATCAGTGACTTCTTTCCTCTGACGTATCTTGCCGATGGAATGCGCAGCATCGCCATCGATGGTGCCTCTCTGCCGCAAGTCGGAACGCAGATTATCGGCTTATCGGTGTGGTGTCTTATTAGTTGCTATCTCGCGGTGAAGCTGTTCAGGTGGGAGTGAAAGACAGAATGTTCATCAAGTGTTGGATCAATGGAGTATTGGAGTGATGGAATGCTGGAATGTTGGAATCTTGGAATGTTGGAGTGATGTGTCTCTCGTGCTCCATTATTCCAATATTCCACCACTCCTATCAGCGTTACGTAGTGCTTTACCTTGACATTCCTACGCATTGTTCTTATATTCGTACGACATTTTTAAGTGTTGTAAACTAAAGTTCTTCTGCCATCGTTACGGTCCTGAGCGAGATCTTTTTCGGATGCTCACTGAATTCGGTCGGGTATTTATCTTCCTCATTCTGGGGACTGTGTTTGTCGCGGGTGGCTTGATCACTTCCTGGTTGATCCGTCCCCGTCGTCCGTATCCAAGCAAGCTTACCAGTTATGAATGCGGGGAACAACCGATCGGTGATACCCGTATCCGCTTCAACATCCGGTTTTATGTGGTCACCCTCATCTTTCTCATTTTCGATGTTGAAGTCGTATTTCTCTTCCCCTGGGCAACAGTGTTCAAGCAGCTTGGGTGGTTTGCGTTTATTGAAATGGTCGTGTTCCTCGCAATTCTGTTCGTTGGCTATGCGTATGTCTGGCGCAAGGGCGATCTTGATTGGGACAAACCAGCGCCGCAAATTCCAAAGTACGAACGAGGGATTGGAGTTCGCGAAACTCACTTAATAGAAGATGAAGTCGCAATCTGATTTCACATTCCGCCCGCCCTCGGCCTTGCAGGCCTTCGAGCGAGGCCGGGGTAATCCGTCCGTCTCGCTATGGCGAGACGAGCCGTCTCCAAAAGCAGACGAGCCTCGTACAATGGAATTGGCCGGGACCTCGTCCCTGCGAAAGCGGGACGGGTAATCCGAAATCTAACGGAGCTTGACGAAGGTGTTATGGGTCTCTTAGATCAAAAGTTTGAAAATAGTAACGTTATTATCACTTCGATGGACAATTTGCTGAACTGGGCACGCCTTTCCTCCCTGTGGGGAATGCAGTTCGGCCTTGCCTGTTGTGCAATTGAAATGATGGCGACTGGTGCGTCGCATTACGATTTCGACCGCTTCGGGGTCTTCTTCCGGGGAACCCCCCGCCAGTCCGACGTGATGATTGTTGCGGGCACCGTAACCTTAAAAATGGCATCACGCATCAAGACCCTATATGATCAGATGTCCGAACCGCGCTACGTCATCTCCATGGGAAGCTGCTCCAATTGCGGGGGACCATACTGGGAACACGGATACCATGTGCTGAAGGGCGTTGATCGGGTGATTCCAGTTGATGTCTACGTCCCCGGCTGTCCACCCCGTCCAGAAGCATTGATGGAAGGATTGATGAAGCTTCAGGACAAAATCCGAGTGGAAAGCCTCGCAAAGAAGAAATCAGCCTGATGAACCGACAGCCCACCGTAAATCCTCCGCCAGAGGCGGATCCGCCTTTTGGCGGAGAAATCCGAAATCCGAAATCAGTAAGATGATCCCTCAGGAAATCTGCGATCTTCTCAAAGATAAGTTTGGCACCGCTGTCCTTGATGCCACGCTGGAAGGTGTGTTTGATCCCTTCATCAAGATCACGCCGGACAGAATCAAAGACGTTGCGCAGTTCCTTCGTGACGACGAGAAGACCCATTTCGATTCGTTGATGTGCCTGAGCGGTGTCGATTACACGGAAGGGAAACTTGGTGTGGTGTACCACCTCCATTCGACCAAATGGGATCACAAGATAACACTGAAAGTGGATGTTCCGGTAGATAATCCTCATTGTCAATCTGTGGAATCTGTCTGGAAAACGGCGAATTGGCACGAACGGGAAGCATTCGATCTGTACGGGATTTTTTTTGATGCACATCCCGACCTTCGACGGATTCTGCTGCCTGAGGATTGGGAAGGATATCCGCTGAGGAAGGATTATCAGCTCCCCGAATTTTATAACGGGATGAAGGTTCCATACTGATGCAGGAAACGACAACACGGATTGAATCGCTTCGGGCTCACCGTACCGACACAAGTAATCGCCCGGTCACGATACCCGGCTTCGGTCGCCCGCTCAAATCAGAGGAGATGGTGGTCAACATGGGTCCGCAGCATCCCTCGACGCATGGTGTGCTGCGCCTTGAACTTGTGGTCGATGGAGAGGTCGTCGTCGACGTCATCCCACACATTGGCTACCTGCACAGGTGCTTCGAGAAGCATGCCGAGCATATGGTGAATTATCAGCAGGTGATCCCGTATGCAGATCGAATGGATTATGTCGCAGCGATGAACAATGAGTTCGGGTATGCCGTTGCGTGTGAGAAGCTTTTGAAAATCAAGGTCCCGGAACGCGTTGAGTACATCCGCGTCCTCATGGCCGAGCTGCAGCGCATCGCAAGTCACCTGCTTGCTATCGGAACCTACGGGATGGACATTGGGGCGTTTACCCCGTTCCTGTATTGTTTCCGCGACCGTGAACGAATTCTCGATATCTTTGAGCACACGTGCGGCGCGCGTCTTCTCTACAATTACATCTGGATCGGCGGACTCTCACATGATATTCCGTCGAGCTTCGTCGAGAAAGTCAAAGACTTCTGCAAGTATTTCCGTCCGAACATTAAGGAATTGAATGCCCTTCTTTCCTACAACAAAATATTCGTCGAGCGGACGGCGAATGTTGGAGTGTTGCCTGCGGATGTGGCGATTAATTATGGTGTGAGTGGACCGGTGCTGCGAGGATCCGGAGTGAAATGGGATTTACGGAAGAACGATCCCTACTCTATTTATGATCGGTTTGATTTTGAGGTTCCCATTGGCAAGGGGTTGAAGGGAACGGTCGGCGATTGCTGGGATCGATACATGGTGCGCGTCCATGAGATGGAGCAGAGCCTCAACATCATCGAGCAGGCGGTTGATAATATCCCGCCCGGAGATGTGCAGTCGGCGGTCCCGAAGCGTATCCGCCCTGAGCCGGCTGAACTGTACGTTCGCACAGAAAACCCCAAAGGGGAACTGGGCTACTATATTATTTCTGACGGCACGACAAATCCGTTCCGGATCAAAGCCCGGTCGCCATGCTTTGTCAATCTTTCAGTGCTTCCGGCCATTTCGCGGGGAGCAATGATCGCTGATGTGATTGCAATTCTCGGGAGCATTGATATTGTGTTAGGTGAGGTGGATAGGTAAGGTATTAATCAGCTGTAGGGGCACGACCCGCCCGAACCGCGCAGGCGGGCGGGCATGTCGTGCCCCTACAGGGATTTGAATTATGAAAGAATTCCTTCTCAGCGTCCTTCAGAACGAGATTCTGGTGTACGCACTGATGGCCGTTGTGCCGCTGCTCTGGATTATTCCGTTCGCACTGTTTGCCGTCTGGTGGGAGCGAAAAATCAGTGCGCACATGCAGGACCGACTTGGGCCGATGCGCACCGGCGGCTGGCACGGCTGGGCGCAGACGATCGCCGATATTTTGAAGCTCATTCAGAAAGAAGACATTATTCCCGCCGCGGCTGATAAAAAGTTGTTCATGCTCGCTCCCTATGTGGTTTTTGTCGGTTCGTTTGCCGCGTATGCTGCTATCCCATTCAGTGCGGCATATGTCGGGAGTGAGATCAATATCGGTTTGTTTTACATCATTGCGATTTCCTCGTTGGTCGTCCTTGGTATCCTGATGGCGGGATGGGCCTCGAACAACAAGTGGTCGTTGTTCGGCGCGATGCGATCCGCGGCGCAGATTGTCAGCTATGAAATCCCTCTTGCCCTCGCGCTGCTTGCAGTGGTGATGGTCGTCGGCTCGTTCGACTTGCAGGAGATCAACCGGGCACAGTCTGGGTCGATCCTGAACTGGTTCGTCTTTCAAAAATTCCCGCTCCTTCTTGTCGCATTCATCATTTACTTTATTGGTTCACTTGCCGAGGTCAACAGAACGCCGTTTGACATTCCGGAAGCTGAATCGGAGCTCGTTGCAGGGTACCACACCGAGTACAGCGGGATGAAATTTGCGCTCTTCTTTCTGGCGGAGTATGCAAACATGTTCGCGGTTTCTGCAATTGCCGCAACGGTGTTTTTCGGCGGCTGGAATAGTCCCTTTGGGGATTTCTTGTCGGGTCCTTTATGGGGGGCGTTCTGGCTTCTTTCAAAAGGAATGATGTTCATTTTTGTCCAGATATGGCTACGGTGGACATTGCCCCGGCTTCGCGTCGACCAGTTGATGTATGTGGGATGGAAAGTGTTGATACCGTTTTCCTTTGTCATTGTTATCGGTGTGGGGTTATGGCTGATGATTTTCGGATAATGTGCAGCATTTCCCTTCGCTTAGAAATTCCCCTCTGAAAGAGGGGTGTCCCAACGAAGGTTGGGACGGGGTGTGTCAATCAGGGTACACACCCCCGCCTGCCAATTCTGTTCCATTATGGCGGGCAGGCCTTTTCTTCCCCTCTGGAGAGGGGAATGATCAAGCTCCTGTTTGTTTCGGCTCGAAGCCAGAACGTGGATTCTCGCTCTATGAGTAGATACTTTAAAAACATATGGGAAGGTATTTTCACTGTTCTCATCGGTATGAAGGTGACACTGCGTCATCTGTTTGTGCCGGCGGTGACAATCCAGTATCCTACTGTCAAGCTGAAACTCCCCGAACGTGCGCGGAATCGTCTGTACGTGAATATGGATGACTGCATCGGGTGCGACCAATGTTCCATGGCCTGCCCTGTCGATTGCATCACCATCGAGACTCTCAAATCGACACCCGATATCGATTTAGGATTGACCTCCGTGGGTACCAAGAAACGGTTGTACGTGCCCCGATTCGATATCGACATTGCGAAGTGCTGTTACTGCGGGCTGTGTGTCCCTCCATGTCCGACCGAATGCATCAAGATGACAGATGTGTTTGAGTTTTCGGAGTACGAGCGAGGGAATCTGATTTACAATTATGCGGTGATGACGCCGAAAGAGATTGACGAGGCAAAGGCGAAGCTTACGGCCCATGAGAAAGACCAGGCAGCGAAGAAATCTGCCGCTCCATCGAAGCCCATTGCTCCGCCTGCCCCGACACAGTCGGGGCCAGCCCCACGGCCGGTCGCGCCTGCCCCGACACCTTCGGGGCCTGCCCCGAGACCGTCCCCAGTCGTCGGCACCGTGTCGGGCCCCACATCATCGCCCAAAGAGAATCCTCCCAAAGATCCTGAAACCACGTCATAATGCCGATGGAATTATTTGATATTGTCTTCTACATCTTCGCTCTGATCACGCTCCTTTCGGCATCCATCGTTGTCTTTTCCCGGAACATCATTTATTCGGCGTTTGGCCTTCTCTTCACTTTTTTCGGCGTTGCAGGCCTCTATGTGTTGCTCCAGGCCGACTTTCTCGCGGTGACGCAGATACTGATTTATGTTGGGGGCATCCTTGTGCTTATGCTTTTTGGCGTGATGCTCACAAGCAAAGTCATCAACGTCGAACTCAAGACAGGAACGCTCCAGACATGGCCGGCCCGATTCCTCGTTGCAATTCTCGCCGGCTCGCTGGCCGGTGTGTTTTACTCAACATGGAAAGGCGTGACGGCTCCGGCGGCGACGCTGACAACGACAACGAAAGGCCTGGGAGAGATGCTAATGACGACGTATGTGCTCCCCTTTGAGATTGCCTCTGTGATTCTGCTCGTTGCCCTTATTGGTGCTGCGCTTATCGCCCGACGCGATCGAAAAGCGTAATCAGGAATCGATATGGAATCAGCAATCCAGAATATCAGTGAGTTTGTCGCGTGGCTCCCGAAAGTTCAGCTGGCTCACTTTCTCCTGGTGAGTGCTCTGCTGTTCTCTCTTGGGATTTACGGAATTGTCACAAGAAAGAATGCGATCCTCGTGCTCATGGGGGTCGAGCTCGTGCTGAATGCCGCGAATATTAATCTGATTGCATTCTCCCGCTATGGCGGGTTGAACCTTGACGGTCAGGTGGCGGCAATTTTCGTGATTATCCTCGCAGCGTCCGAAGCTGCGGTGGCCCTGGCGATCGTATTGAATATTTATCATCGCTTCCAAACGGTCAACGTCGACGAAGTAAGTAACTTGAAAGAGTAGAATTACCTCATGTCTCAAGAACTTCTGCTGGATCTTTCGATCCTCGTTGCGATTCTGCCCCTCATCGGCTTCATGCTGTTGATCTTCTTCGGGAAGAAGCTGCCTCGGCAGGGGGACTGGCTCGAAACACTGCTGATCTCATCGGCGCTGGTTCTTTCACTTATCATCCTCTTCCAAAAACTTACCACCTACAATGATCAGACGCTCACGCTGAACTTCACGTGGATCGACTTCCACAATGTGCCAGGGATCGGACCGCTCAAGATTGTGCTCGGGATTGCGATCGACAACCTTGCGGCAGTAATGCTGGTGGTGGTCACCCTTGTCAGTGCTCTTGTACACGTCTTCTCGATCGGTTACATGCATGGGGACATCCGGTACTCGAGGTACTTTGGATTCCTGGGGTTTTTCTCCTTCTCTATGTTGACGATCATTCTTGCCGATAATCTCTTGCTGTTGTATGTGGGATGGGAGCTTGTCGGATTAAGTTCATACTTGCTGATCGGGCACTGGTATGAGAAGAAGAGTGCATCGGATGCGGCGATGAAGGCCTTTATTGTGAACCGTATCGGCGACGTCGGATTCTTCGTCGGCATCATGATTCTCTTTTCAACATTCCACACGTTCGGACTTCAGTCCATCTTTGAAGGTATCAAGGATGGAGTGCTGCCGTACGGAAGCGAAGGTTGGCTCACGGCTGCCGGCGTTCTCATCTTCTGCGGCGCAATTGGCAAATCTGCGCAGTTCCCACTCCATGTCTGGCTCCCGGATGCGATGGAGGGGCCCACACCGGTCAGTGCATTAATCCACGCGGCAACCATGGTGGCGGCAGGTGTCTACCTTGTTGCGCGGACGTTCCCGCTCATGACCGCAGATGCGCTCACCATCATTGCATACATCGGGGCGATCACTGCATTCATCTCGGCGACCACCGCAATCGCCCAAAACGACATCAAGAAGGTCCTTGCGTACTCGACCATCAGTCAGCTCGGATACATGGTCATGGGGCTCGGCGTCGGAGCGTATACGGCGGGATTTTTCCACCTTGTCACTCACGCGGCCTTTAAGGCAGGACTGTTTCTTGGCTCCGGTTCGGTGATTCATGCGATGCACCATGCCCTGCATCATCAAGATGACCACCATACCGACCCGCAGGATATCCGCAACATGGGGGGCCTCAGAGACCGCATGCCAATTACATTCTGGACCTTCATTATTTTTACACTCGCGATCTCGGGCGTCCCGTTCACTTCAGGGTTCTTGAGCAAGGACGAGATCCTTGCAGGCGCTCTGGCGTTCAACGATCTGACCGGGCACGCGGTTATTCCGATTATTGGTTTTCTTGCGGCAGGGCTGACTGCGTTTTACATGTTCCGCATCGCTATTCTGACGTTTCTTGGGGAACACAAAGATCCGATCCGCCTTGAGCATATCCAAGAGTCTCCGAAGGTAATGACACTCCCGCTGGTCATCCTAGCTGGTCTTTCGATCTTTCTGTTTTACAGTTTCAACCCCTTCGGTGCAGCAGATGGGTGGTTGGTGAATGCACTGCCCCGGCCGGAGTCGGTCGTTCCGAGCTCTGTCGCGGCGGCATCACCCGAGATCTTCGAAGAGGCGGTGCACCATGCGCATACCCCTGCAATAATGCTGTCACTCCTTTTCGCCGGTACCGGTATCCTGGTTGCGTTCGCGACGTACCAATGGAAGAAAATCAGCGCGGACGCTATCGCTGCAAAGTTCCGCCCTCTTCACACATTCCTGCTGAAGAAGTGGTACTTCGATGAGGCGTATAACGGAATTATTGTTGCAGGAACGCTGGCGTATACAAGAGCCCTCCGGTGGTTTGACGATACCATCATCGATGGAATTGTGAATGGGTCAGGGACGATTACTCGCGTAAGCTCATTCGTCAGCGGAAAGTTCGATTCGATTGTGATTGATGGATTCGTGAACCTCACCGCGTACCTTTCGGGATTCGGTGGGCTCGTCTTACGAAAGTTTCAGACAGGGAAAGTGCAAACGTATATCGTCTTCGTGGTGTTCGGGGTGATGGTGTTTTACTTTGTCTTCCGGCTTCGCTGACTCGGTGTTCAGACTGCGGAACGTTCGTTCTCTTAAGTAGCATAAGGATTCACAGCACATGGAATTCACAATCTTCGGAATCGGTATTCTTTCATGGATCGCGTTACTACCGATCGTGGGGATGATCATCGTCCTCATGATCCCCAAGGAGCAACGTCAGGCGATCCGCTGGGGTTCGCTCTTCTTCACTGCGGTGCAGCTGGCCCTCGCGGTCATCATCTTTTTGAAATTCGATAAAGGCATGACGGGCATCAACACTCAGGAAGGGATGCAGTTCGTAGAACGAGCGGCGTGGATAGATATCAAGAGCGTTGCGTGGTTTGGGAGAATTCATATTGAGTACCTGCTTGGCATCGATGGGCTCAGCGTTTCCATGGTTCTTCTGACAGCTCTGATCAGTTTCATCGCAGTGATTTCCTCGTGGACGATCGACCAGTCGGTCAAGGGCTACTTCGCAATGCTTCTCTTGCTTGACACCGGTATGATGGGCGTATTTGTGGCACTTGATTTTTTTCTGTTCTACGTGTTTTGGGAGGTCATGCTGCTGCCGATGTATTTTCTGATCGGTGTTTGGGGTGGTCCTCGGCGCGAATATGCAGCGATCAAGTTCTTTCTCTACACATTGTTCGGGAGCGTCCTGATACTGCTGGCGATGATCGCGCTGTACTTCAGCGTGAATGTATACATCGATCCTGCCGGTGTGATCTATTCCGTTGCTGATGCGATGAAGACAGGCGCACGCGATATGGAGAAAATATATACGTTCAATATGATTGCGATGATGGATCCGGGCAACCTTGTCCCGGATTCCTTGCTCGCAGGATTCCATACCTCATGGCGATACCTGGCGTATGTTGCTCTGTTCATCGGGTTTGCTATCAAGGTCCCGCTGGTCCCGTTCCACACATGGCTGCCAGACGCACATGTGGAGGCGCCGACCGCCATCAGCGTCATCCTGGCGGGAGTCCTCTTGAAAATGGGGACGTACGGCATGCTGCGGGTCAGCTTCCCGATGTTCCCGGATGCCATGAAGCATTATGCTTGGGAGCTGGCCGTGTTCGGTGTTATCAGTATGGTTTACGGGGCACTCGTTGCGATGGCGCAGACGGACTTCAAAAAGCTGATCGCATATTCGAGCGTCAGCCATATGGGCGTAGTGGTGCTCGGGATGGCCTCCATGAATACGCAGGGAATCACAGGGGCCGTATTCCAAATGTTCAACCACGGCACGATCACTGCGATGCTCTTCCTCATCGTGGGTGTGATCTACGATCGTGCACATACGCGCGGACTCGACGAGTTCGGCGGCTTGATGAACCAGATGCCTAGATTTGCAGGCGTGATGACCGTCGCCTTTTTTGCCGCGCTCGGCCTGCCGGGGCTGAGCGGCTTCATCAGCGAGGCATTTTCGCTCCTCGGGGCGTTCCAAACGTTCCGGGAACTCACCATCATCGCCGCTGTGACGATCGTCCTGACGGCAGCCTACATGCTCTGGGTACTCCAGCGAGTTTTCCTCGGAACGTTGCCGGAGAAGTGGAAGGGCTTGACGGACATGGATGGCCGCGAAACGCTCATGCTCGGTGTGCTGGCGTCCATCGTGATCTTCCTGGGTGTCTATCCGTCTCCGATGCTTGATCTGATGAACACATCACTGAACCATCTCGCTGAAATGCTGCAGAATACCAGCACTGCAACAATGATAGGACTTAGATAATGATTTCGGATTGCGGATTTCAGATTGCAGATTTCTCCGCCAAAGGGACGTTTTACGTCCCAAAGGCGCCAGCCCGCCTCACAAGTACCATGGAAGCTGGCGGGGATCCGCCTCTGGCGGAAGATTTGTGAGTTTTATTGCAGATTTTGAATGAGTCCATCTATGGGAGAACAAATTCTCAACGATCTTCAGCTCTTTCTACCTGAACTGGCTCTGACGGTCACACTCCTCGTTGCGATCATTGCGGATCTCATTTTCCGACGGACACCAAGCGTGGTCGCCGCTGTCACCATGGCGGGCTTTATCGTGACTGGCGTCTTCGTGCTGGCGCAAGCCGGAGTCCATGTCTCCATATTTAGCAACATGATAGCGGTCGACCCATTCGCGTGTTTGTTCAAGCTGGTGATCATTGTTTCAGCGATTTTCATCGTTATCTTCTCGCTCGGATTGGTTGAACTTCAAAACCCGCCGAGGAAGCTTGGAGAGTATTACTCCTTGCTTGCTGCACTCACTCTCGGCATGATGCTCATGGCGGGCGCGAGTAATCTGCTTATGATGTACCTCGCCGTCGAACTGTCCTCCATCTCTTCGTACATCCTTTCGGGCTATACAAAAGAAGCCGCGGATTCAAGCGAGGCGTCGCTCAAATACGTTATCTATGGAGCTCTCTCGTCGGGACTGATGTTGTACGGTATTTCTATCATCTACGGACTTACCGGTTCACTCGATATCTATGCGATCAATCAGGTGCTCGCGCGGGGTGATGCCAGCCTCATTGCGCTCCTCATCGCAGGGGTGTTGACCATTGCCGGCTTCGGCTACAAAATTTCGGCTGTGCCGTTTCACTTCTGGGCACCCGATGTCTACGAGGGCGCGCCGATCACAATCACTGCGTTTCTTTCCGTTGCCTCAAAAGCTGGCGGGTTTGCACTGATGATCCGGTTCTTCAAAGTCACGTTCTTCGAGTCAGGCATTGGGGCACTTCCAGCTGGAGAATGGGCAACGTTCGCAGGTTTTGAATGGTACAATCTTGTTGCGACGCTGTCAGTACTCACGATGACCCT
>Ga0247727_10012106_pt1 | contig 14888 bp, 13 predicted proteins | sample WisWelCaveWW1625_FD_202498 | JGI IMG/M metagenome (GOLD analysis project Ga0247727, IMG submission 202498) | Biofilm microbial communities from Wishing Well Cave, Virginia, United States - WW16-25 | ecosystem: Environmental > Aquatic > Deep subsurface > Groundwater > Cave microbial mat | place... | reverse complement strand
CATTGCGGACACCGAATAAAACGTCATCCACCACCTCCTGACGTCCTATTCTGTATCCGCTTAAAGCGGACAATTCACTTGCTATGAATACCGGACATATCACAAACTGCCGACAGCGCGTTTATTAAGATGTGGCGTTGAGCTTTTTCACCTATATCAATTGAGGGGTGTTTTGTTCCACAGGTTTTGATACTGGTAGTAAACCTTTCGAAGTCTCCTTTCGAAGGGGCTGTGGGCACCGCTGCCTTGACTTGCCATTCCAAACCATTCTTCGTGCGATTTTCCATCAGGAAACGGCAGTGAATATTGCGCCAGAGTCTGATGGCGATTCTCCGGATCCCCGGAATGCGTGTCTTTCCACCATTCATCCAGGTATTCGAAGATCACGCCACCCACCGCATTGCCGGTAAACGGGCCGCCCGCCTGATTAAATACAATATCGCGCACGGCGGCGTTGTGGTAGGCGGCCTGGCTATCTTCATCTTCTCCCTTACCCTCGAAGAACGCGTCACAGCCATATTCGGTGATAAGCACTGGACGATCAAAAAGTTGCTTTACTTCTTCCCAGAGCCCGCCAAATCCCTGACCGCGATAAGCATTAATACCAATAATGTCAAGCTCTTGGGCATGCTGCGCATAGACGTCCAACATTCCGGTATCCAGATTACCAATGGCGACCGGATGATCGGGATCCAACGCATGAATCATCTGGCTGACTTCTTGCAATAGGCTCGCGTAAGCTTGCGGCTGACTGCCAGCGTTGGTTCGTGTGGCATTCACACCCGTATAATCCGGAACCATATTGTTTTCATTACCCAACAACCACATCAAGATAAAAGGCTCGCTGCGCAGCTCCTCGACCATTTGCCTAACCCCTTCAAGCAATCGACGCCGTTGCTCAGGATTCGTGTAGTCCGTTCCTGCTTCCCATGTCGCTCCGGACCCTATCGTGTACGCGCCTAGAAAATCGCCCATAATGACGCGAATTTGATAACGCTCATAAAGATCGCGTAGCAGCGGTTTATTTATCGATGAGGGATCATAACTGCCATCCGATTCCAGGCGGCCCGCATAGAGCCGAAGGGTATTAATGCCGGCATCCTTCATGAGTTGAAAGTCGCCGACCGCCGGCTCATCTGCCTCTTGGGTTCCATTTGCATTGCGATCAACCCAGGCCTCATAAGGAGCATCAATCTTGCCATTCTGATTTTGATCACTGAACATCCAATGCGAGCTGAATTTTCGGTCGTTATTAGGGCCAATTCCGATCATCGTCGGGCTGTAAGTGACCCCACGCACAAGGAACGGTTTATTATTTACTCGCAGCTGCCAGTGCCCATTCGCCAACTGTACTAGCTGGACTTGACCCTTGCCGCGCACCTGACGAACCGGCAGCTCATCCAAATCAGCCAGCGGAAAAAGCGCTTGATTGTCGCCTCTGACGAAACGACCCGGCCAAACGGTAATCACGTCATTCTCAAGATTAATGTCTTGGCTATTCTCAACCACGACCTTTGCATCAACCAGCTGCACGCCTAGTGCGGGATAATCCCGGCAGAGCCGATGAATGCTCGCCAGGGCTGCCGGCGCGATGTACCAAACGAAATTTTGGTTCTCTCCCCATCCGACCGATTGGGGGAAATGGATAAAGGCGGCATAATAGGCCTTTAGGGCATGCGTAATGTGACCGGCTTGCTCAAGGAGCACGCCGGTAAAGTAAGTTTGCACACCTGGATCCTCGCCTGCTAGTGCCCAAATGAAGAATGCAGCTTGCCCGTTTTCTGATCTAAGCGCATCCCAATGCGAATCACTGAGTTTTCCAGCCTCGGCCAGCGCAAGGTATGCGGGGTTCTGCAATACGGCTTCCTGGTTAGGAAAGATTCCTTCTCCGATTGCTTGACGCAGGCCCTCGGGGTTCTCAGCGATATAACGATACTGCGGCGTTCCTACTCCTTCGAAGCGCCCGTATGTGGCATAGTCAATCGGACCGAGCGTGCCAGGGTTGATGAGGGAAAAAGATGGGGTTGGAAGCGGTTCACCTTTCAGAAATTCATAGAGAAGGAGTGTAAAGGGATCTACGGTCTGCGTTCGACACTCTAAAACCCCTATCATCAGCCCAAGCCCTGCAGCCATGCAAGAAACGAGAAGTTGTCGCTTCATTCTTACAAGTATACGCGACCTTGCTATTGGCTGAGTAGGGCATATAACTCATTGTATTATAGGTAGTTATAGAATACATTTTTCAGTTTTTTGATTTTATGAGGGGTTCTTACGTTTAGAGGAAACAAAAAGATAGCAGACGAGAAATACTAATAACGTTCAATTTGGCGCAGCAGGCAATAAACCAGCCTGTGGTCTACCAGAAGCCTGACCAGCGCCTCGCGAAGGGTTTGGGCGCTCTCCGGTTGTGGGCAGCCCATGGCCTGCGCTGTAGCGCTTTCGGTGAAGAACTGCAGGAAGTAAGTGTGTAACGCTTGCTGCTGGTGCTGTGGCAGACGGCTTAGCGTGCCATAGACGAGGTCTTGGTGATAACTGTTCAAAAATTTGTAGGGGATGCAGCGCAGGTAGCTGTAAGCGGTCAGCGGCCGTTGCCGTAGATCAGCGGGTTGGCTCATACGGCGATAGGCATCACGAACGCTTGGCCATAGGCCAGAGCGTATCCAGGAGGTAAAAGAACGCGCCTCAGGCTGTTGCGCATAATCCAGCAGCAGCTGACGGAAAAGGCGGTGTACCAAGCGCGAGTATTCTTTATCCGTCACAACCCGATAATCCCCGCGAATGCCGAAGCGTTGCTCACCCAGCCGCGGCACAAAGCGGCAGCCTTCGGTTGAGAGCAAAAAATCCCAGCAAGACATAGCCCAGAAAAAAAGCGGTTGGAACTCGTTCACTACAGCTTGATAGTCTTCGCCTAAGCCTGCCTCGGGGTGCGCGCGATGATGCTGGTATATTCGGGCAATTAAAAGCTCCAGTTGCGGCAGCTTACCGCGTTGAAGAATTGAAAGGGAAGGCTGCTCAAATACTTGGGGTAAAGCAATTTCAAGCGCCGGCTCCTCTTGAACGTGCACGAGGTTTTAGGCTACGTCCAGGGTATCAATTTTAAGGTCTAATAGGCCCCAATCCATCGCTATATCTTTATATTATCCAATAAGTTACGATTATAGCTTGCGTCTCTGATTCTTGTACTTCCAGCTTGCCCCCGCATAGATGTTAGTCTAACATATCCCTGAAAGTCTTCACAAGTAGAGAAAGCATTGGACACGAGTATGGAAAAATTAGGCTGGATAACCCTAGCGGTTTTGGCAGTGGCGCTTCTTTCTTTATGGAGCGCGATCAGCAAGGGGGGCGTGTTTCGACGCGTGCATCGCCTGGCCACAGCGGGGGTACTGGGCGCAATTGGCGTGCTGCTGGCCGCGTTGTATGGATCGCTCAGCGCTTGCATCGCCTTTTCCGGCGAAGCGCTGGTAGGAACGGTTCGAACACGCGCAACCGGACCCCAGGCGTTCGAACTGGTTTATGAGCCCGCCAAAGAGGCGCCGCCGTCCGCGGTTACCAAGATGCAGCTGCGCGGAGATCAGTGGCGCTTCAGCGGCGCGGTGGTCAAATGGCACCCCTTATTTTCTGTGTTTGGCGTACGGAGCTATCACCGGCCGTTATCCATCAGCGGGCAGTTCTCTTCTTTGGAAAAAGAAGCCTCGCAGAGGCCAACGGTTGAGGCAATCGGTCCCGGGCGCGACAAGCTATGGGAAATGCTTTACTGGGTTGGGCCGAAGTTGCCTTTCATCGAGGCGGTGTATGGAAGCGCGGCTTACGGATACGTAGACCCGCGTTCCGTGCACGAAGTTTACGTCACGCCATCGGGTTATATGATCAAGCGAAAGACGCGCGGTTAAGGCCGCGCCAAGCGAGGGTAGTCGAGCGGGGAAAGCTTGACGGTGAAAGGCTTTTTCGGGTAGCATGCCGCCACATACGGATGCGTTCCTGAAGGATTGAATCGCAGCACAAAAGGAGCACGAAAATGGGATCAGGCACAGGATGTTGTTCAGCCAATGAGCGCGTAGGCGCTCAAAAATTTAAGGGAAACCCCTTAACATTGCTTGGGCCGGAAATTAAAGTCGGCCAGCAAGCTCCCGATTTTCAGGTGGTCGGGCAGGATCTATCGCTAGTTGCGTTAGCCAAATTTAAAGGCAAGCCGCTCATTATCAGCGTCGTGCCTTCACTGGACACCGGTGTCTGCGACCTGCAGACCAAGCGCTTCAATGAAGAAGCCGCCAAGCTGCCGGGCGTGAGCATTCTGACCATCAGCATGGATTTGCCGTTTGCTCAGAAGCGTTGGTGCGGCGCCACCGGCGTTTCGAAGGTAGAGGTTGTGTCGGATCATCGTGACGCCTCTTTTGCTTTGGCATATGGGACGCTCATTAAGGAGTTGCGGCTTTTAGCTCGATCTATTTTCGTCGTGGATGCCGCCGGCACCGTAAAGCATGTCGAGTACGTGTCGGAGATGACGTCGCATCCTAATTACGACGCGGCGCTGGCTTCGGCTCGTTCGCTGTCAAAGTAACTGGAATTTAAGGAGCTCCCGCATCGCGCGGGAGCTCCTTTTTGGTGTGGATTTCGGTGTGGACATGGAAATTCTACGGATGATCCGGATAGCCATACGCCTGGCCTGGCCGCACCTATTGGCCCCATGGCGGTCACCGCTTTTGCGGTGGCGCATGGAGACTTATGGTATTCGCGATGCGCAGGGCCGCCTCATCAGCGCTTGCGAGATCACCGCACTCCAATTCTTTCACTTTGTTTTGCGCCAACGCCGAGAACTGATTCATTTTTTGCGTTGGGCCGCACGTTTGTAAGTTCTTCCAGATCTTTCCGTTACTGCTTCTGCCCGCGTTGTTTCCTTCAATTGCGCTCAGGTATACTTATGAGGTGCAACTCTATAGGGAAACGTAAAATTCTATGAACGAACATACTCGAATACCTGAGGAACCGAGCATCCAAATGAGCGTGTTGCCGGTCTCAGGGCTTCCTACCCCGCGCCGAACTTTGCTGCGGCTGTTACGTATTTGCCTCGTGAGCTTATTCGTTTTCGGTTTCGCGCCAGCAGCTACCTATGGCATGCTGACCTGGCTGCTCAACGAAGAGCAATGGCGGCTTACGTTGTGGTTATATGCGCTCGAGGTGCCGGTTATCTGCGGTATTTTCTTGTTTGCGTTGCCCTGGATATGGTACCGGCGTATTCACCAGCAGCTCAAAGGATGGTTTGCCGCGGAAGCGGTGACACGCGAGCAGTTAGCGGTTGTTTACGAAACCTCGCTCGACCTGCCGCTTAAAGTCGCCGCTGCGAATTTTTTGGGCGCGGCGGTGGGGTATGTCTTGGCAACGATCTGCGTTTATGTGTTTGCCCGCCAGCCGCTGGTTGAGGCGGCGAAAGTCATACCCGCTATTTTATTGGTAGGTGGGCTATCCGGCGTTTTCTGCTATTTCGGAGTCAGCCGCGCGCTGCACCCCATCGTTGTGTGGTGCAGTTACGGCCTGCGCCATTCGCGGCCTGTTCGGCGCATCCCGCTTGCGGCAAAATTCATGACAACCACTTACATCATCGTTCTCGCCACGCTGTGCCTGATGCATCCAACGACCTACAGCTTGGGACAAGTGATTACCGAAGAGCACCTTCAGAACCTGGCGCTGGCGCACCTGAGGCTCACGAGCCAGAGGATTGTGCCTTCGCTCTTACCTTGGAATGAATCGGTGGCGGCGCGCAACGCATCGCTGCGCACGGTGCTGCGGGCCGCGCATGTGGGAGAACGGGGCTATGTTTTTGCCGTTGATGCTGCCGGCAGCATTTTGACGCCGCACCCCCTCGGTTACATACATGTCGATGAGGAAGGTTTTTACACGCGTCTTGCGGAGCAAACAGGAACCGAAGGCAGTTGGGTCGAACGCCGTGGGGAACACCGCGTCATCGCCTTCCTGCGTTTGGCCACCCCGCCGTGGATGCTGGTTTCCGTCGCGCTTCCCGACGATTTTTCAGCGCCGCTGCGCCATTATGTCCAGTTTTCGTTCGTGCCGATCGCGGTTGTGGCGTGCGTGGTCGTGTTATTCGGCACTTACTTCACGAAAGGCATCACGATTCCACTATCTGAACTAACGCAGGCGACCCAGCGCATCGCCGAGCAGGGCGAACTGAAAGCGTATGTTCCCATATCGACGAACGATGAGCTGGCTGATGTGGCGGGCTCTTTCAACCGCATGGTGGATGAGCTGCAGGCTTCTCAAAATCGGCTTACGGAAAACGCGACGCGGTTGGAACGGTCGGCGCAGCAGCTTGCCGAGCTGAATCAAGAGATGGAAGACTTGCTTCGCGTCGTGTCGCATGATTTGCGGGCGCCGCTGATCAACATACAAGGATTCTCGAACCGTTTGCGCCGCAACCTGCAGGAAGCGCTGGATCGATTGGCTGCGGCGGCCGCGCAAAGCAGCGATCCGCGCATCAAAGCTGAGATGACCGCGCTGCAAGACACGCAGGTTCAGAAGTTGGATGAATCGCTTCGCTTCATCGCCAAGGGCGTTGAGAAAATGGACTCCCTACTCTCTGAGCTTCTGGCTATTTCTCGTATCGGGCGCAAAGCGGATCCTGCGCAGCCCAACGACCTAAACGCCATCGTGGACGATGTGCTCGCTATTTTCGACCATCAACTCAAGGAGAAACGCATCGGGGTTATTCGCCAGGCGCTTCCGGCGCAAGTGCCGTGTCGCCGCAACGAAATTAATCAGGTTTTTTCGAATCTCGTCTCGAATGCGATCAACTACATGGGAGATACGCCCGATCCTCAGATCGAAATTCGAGGCGAACGTTTAGACGACCATATCGAGTGTTCCGTGCGCGATACAGGTATCGGTATCGCGCTGGAGGATCAGGAGCGCATTTTTCACGCGTTTACGCGCCTTGAGGCGATCTCGGTCTCCGGAGAAGGCGTGGGTTTGGCGTACGTGAAGAAAGTTGTTCGCCTTCATGGCGGCAAGATATGGGTGCGTTCGGAAATCGGAAAAGGCAGCACGTTCTTTTTTTCGCTGCCCCTAAAAGCGCTTGAGGCGCAAGCATGACACCGTTGCGACAGACGATGGTCGTTATGCTGGTAGAAGATGATGAGGGGCACCGGCTGTTGATCCGAGAGAGCCTGCGCTCGGCCGGAATCATCAATGAGATCGTGGAAATGCAAGACGGCCGGCAGGCGCTCGATTATCTGGAGCGCTACGCCGCATCGCGCGGTGAGGATGCGAAACGCCCGGGACTCATCCTGTTGGATATTAAGCTGCCTAAAATGGACGGCTTTGCCGTTTTGGAAGCGATCAAACGCGACCCAGGTTTACGGGCGATCCCCGTGCTGATGCTGACGTCGACCGATGATCAGACAGAAATCAACCGTTGCTATGAGCTGGGTGCGAGCAGCTACATCGTCAAGCCGGTGCGCTATGAGGAGTTTCAGGCGCGCGTAAAAGCTTTGGGATTGTTTCTAGAGATTGTTCGGTTTCCGCGGTAAGCTGTGAAGTTATGATGTGTGTGAAGTAATAAGTATACCTACAGGAATAAGGTAATGGCGACTGCGCCGATTTCGGTGCTTATGTTTGAGGATGATGAGAGCCAAGCGCTTCTGACGCGTGAGGCGCTGGAGCAATCCGGCTGCCACGTCGAGGTCTGCCACAACGGCAGGGATGGCCTTGCACGCATGTTCACGCGCGATTATCAGGTTTATCTGGTCGATATCAAGCTTCCGGATATTAACGGCGTTGAGCTGTTGCGGCGGATTACCGCCGTAAAGCCGGGGGCGGTGGTCATTGTCGTCACTGGGCATGGCGATGAGATGGCGGCCGTTGAAGCGATGAAGCTGGGGGCTTACGATTACATCGTTAAATCACCCAGCATGGGGCACTTGGCCGCTTTACCGTTTGTGATCCGAGAAGGCACCGACCGTAACCAGCTCAAGCATGAACGCGAAGCGCTTCAAACGGAGATATGGGAGCACGCACGCTTGCTGGAAGAGCGCAATGCAGAGCTCAGACGCTTGCACAAGGATTTGAAGCAATTTACGCGTCTAAAGACCGATCTGATGTCTGTGATCGCGTATGGGCTGCAGCAGCCGCTGATAAAAATTCGCGAGAGCCTAGCCGTTTTTTCATCAGGTTTTAAGGGCGCTTCCGGTCAAGATGAGAACTTCGCGGCTGCTTTATTCGAGCTGGAGCAGATGGAACATCGTATTGCGGACCTACAAGAAATGGTTCGGATCGGCACAGGCCGCATTGATCTCTTGAAGCGCTTTGTTGATCCGGGGCTCTTGATCCAACAGGTGTCGCAGGTGGTTCGCCCGGGGCTTGAGCCCCAGCACGTTCAAGTGGTTATCATGGCGCCGACCAACGCCGCGCCAGTTTTCGCCGATCCGGACAAAATGGGCCATGCGATTCGAATGATGATCGGCTTTGCGAAGTCGGCGCTGGATGGTCCGGGACGCATCACCGTGCGCTGGGATGCCGGCCAGGCCGAATCCACCTGCTCGGTCGTGTATGAAGCGCAGGGAAGCAACTTGCCGCCTGCAGCGTGGCCCAGTCGAGGAGTGCCGATGCCCCCAGGTTGGCCTGAAGGCGATTTGGGTTTGGCCGTTGGGCGCCGTATTATTGAGCATCATGGCGGAAATGTATGGGCGAATCCCAGCAGCGGTCGTTGTGGCTGCCTCGGTTTTATGCTTCCCAAGCGCTCCATGCAGGAGGCGTTTGGCGAATACCTGCGCCAAGGCATTGAGATAGCCCGGCAAGATCAAAGAGGGTTTTCCGTCATTGCGTTCGTCGTTCAGTCGGTTGAGGCAATTAGGGCCAAGTATGGGCCTGAGCGATTGAGCAAACTCCTACTCTTGGTTGAGGAACGCTTAAACGAGATGATTCGCCAGCAAAGCGGTGACCGCGTGATTCGCGGCCCTAACGGAGAAATGGCTGTGATTCTTGCCTAGGTAGGAAAGATGGGATCGGAAATAATCGCTGAGCGTACGAAACGGCTGCTCGAAAGCCAATCTTGGCTTATGGCGGATGCGCCGGTTGCGCTATCTTTCATGACGGCTATCGCGACGTATCCGGATGAAGCCGTGACGGCAGACCAGCTCTTGCGATTAGTCGAGCAAAGGATGACGGAGGCATCAGGCGGTCAAAAAGGCAAAAGCCTTACTCAAGGAGACAGGCCTATGGCGCAAGGAAAGAAAATCCTGGTCGCGGATGACGAGCAGGAGCTTGTCAGCGCGATTACTACCCGACTGGCCGCGAGCGGCTATGAGGTGCTCACGGCGCGCGATGGCGCGCAGGCGCTGGAGCTGGCTATCCGAGAAAAGCCCGACCTTATCTTGTTGGATGTGCTCATGCCTATCATGGACGGCTACGCCTGCTTGCGCCAGCTAAACGCCAAATTGGGGCGAGGCAAAATCCCTGTCATGGTGTTGACCAGCCGCGACTACATGAAAGACCTCTTCGCTCTAGAAGGGGTTGAAGATTACGTGATCAAACCTTTTGACGGGGATGAGTTGCTGGAGCGCATTGAGCGGATTCTAAAGCGCGGTGCTAAGTCGCCGTAAACGGAAGCCGGCACAGGCCGCTTGTCTTGCCTAGTATTCTTTTAAGAAATCCATCGCTGCGCTTATTTCTGTTTTTGGTACAATGCCTTCCATGGTGACACCCACGATTTTGGATGACCTAGACCGTAAGCTTCTCGGCGAGCTAAAGAGCCGACTGCCAATGACGCATCGACCGTTTCAAGCAATTGGGCAAAGAATCGGTTTGGGCGAGCAGGAATGCTTGGAGCGCTCCGGCCGGCTTAAACGAACCGGCGCGTTTTCTGCGATCACCGCTTTTTTCGATCCCCAAGCGTTGGGCTATGAGCGCGCCCTGTTGGCGATGAAAGTTGCATCTGCTGGGTGCAGCGCCGCGTTATCGGAGCTCTTGTCTTATCCAGGGCTGATTTATTGTTGTGAGCGTCAAGATCCTTTCTCCCTTTGGAGCACGGTGTGGGTGCCTGCCCAGCACTCGATGCCGCATCTGGCGAAGATTCTGCATAAGCGTACCCAAGCTGAAGAAACGCTTGTGTTGTCCGCGCTGCGCATTTATAAGAGCCCCAATACCATCGCGGCAGCATCGCATCCATGGCTGGAAGCCGCGCATGAACACGGCGGTGGGCAGCGAGGGCATGCGCCGACTGGTTTTACGGATCAAGATCAGCGTTGCGTTCGCGTCATGCAGCAGGACCTGCCGCTGTTGGAGATGCCGTTTGGCGTTTGGGCTGAACAATTGGAGCTCAGTGAGGATGCGCTGTTCGATTGGTGCCGGCGCATGGAACAACAAGGGGTGTTGTCGCGTTTAGCCGCGGCGAGCGCTCCATCCGCTACCAGCGGCGGGGAAATGCTTGTGGTCTGGGAGGTTCCCGACGGCATGATGGATGAAGTAGGCGCTAAGATGGCGTGCTTGCGGGAAGTGCTCCACGCCGCGCAGCGTCCGGTATTTCCAGGATGGCCCTACGCGTTGTTTACTGTTTTGCATGCCGCTTCCCGGGATGCTTGCGAGCAAATCGTCCAGCGGATCGAAGGGATTGCCGGCGCCGGCTACCCATCGTTGTTGCTTCCCATTGTAGAAGAAGCCGCTTGCCGGCCGCTACATTTATGCTCGTTGGATATGGATGTCTGGTGGGCGAGCGCGCAAGAAGTCCAAAAAACCTGATTAAATAACTAATGTATAAACTGATTTTTCTGAATTATAATTGACAAAATGTATCAAAATTAGGATTCTATCTTCATGGCGAATACCGCAGAACAAATCAAACAACGCTACGGCGACCCTTTCAACGTCGAAAAGGCGCTCGAGCGCGCCGCGACGCAGGGTTTTGAGAGCCTAAGCGCCGACGACCTCTTCATGTGCAAGTGGATGGGACTGTATACCCATCGCTTGGAGAAGGGGTATTTCATGCTCCGAACCAAGCACACCAACGGCTTCGTGAGCCCGGAACAGCTGGATACGGTCGCCGAAATCGCCCAGAAACAAAATAAAGGGTTTGCCGACATCACGACGCGGCAGGACTTTCAGCTGCACTGGGTGCATTACAAAGATGCGCTGGGGATCCTGGAGCGCTTAACCGCGGCGGGCATTGAGACCGTCGGCGCTTGCGGCGACATACCGCGCAACGTGATCGGCTGCCCCGTGGCGGGGGTCGACCGCGACGAGCTGTTCGATGCGAGCCCCGTGGCCAAGGCGATTAACGACTTTTTTTACAAGAAGATCGAGTACGCGAATCTGCCCCGCAAGTATAAGATCAGCGTTTCCGGCTGCCGAACCGACTGTATGCATCCTGAGATTCAGTGCGTAGCGCTGGTAGGCGCATCGCGCACCGAAGGCGGCAAGACCGAGCTTGGGTTTGACCTGCGCGTTGGCGGCGGGCTTTCCGTGCAGCCTTTTATCAGCAAACGCATCGGCGTTTTTGTGCGTCCGGAAGAGGCGGTTGAAGTGGTTCGGCACATTACCGATATTTGGCGTGACACGCCGGAGTACCGCGTGCATCGCCATCGCGCGCGCATCAAGTTTCTCGTGCACGAATGGGGCGCCGAGAAGCTCCGCCTTGCCGTTGAAGAACGGTTAGGGCGAAAACTCTTGGACGCGCCGGCTGACTATCAAGAGCCGAAAGACGCTTTTCGCGATCATGTCGGCGTGCACGCCCAGAAACAGGCGGGTTTGTACTACATCGGCATCCCCGTTCTGGTAGGGCGCATGACCAGCCGGCAAATGCACAAAGTGGCGGATTTATGCCGCCGTTACGCCGACGGCAAGAGTATCCGCTTAACCAACCGGCAGAACCTGTTGCTGCTCAATGTGCCGGAAGGCAATGTCGAAAAGATCCTGGGCGCTCTGGCCGAGGTTGAGCTGTCGATCAATGCCAATCCGATCCGCCGAGGCGTGGTGACATGCACCGGTATTCAGTTTTGCAAGCTCGCGCTGACAGAGACCAAGGCGCGCTCGCAGCAGATCATCGAATATTTGGAAAAGCGCGTGCAGCTCGATGAGCCGCTGCGCATCCATGTGACCGGCTGCCCGAACGCGTGCGCCCAATACCAGATCGCGCATATCGGTTTGATGGGATCCAAAACTAAGGTCGACGGGCAAATTGTCGAAGCGTACGATATCTTCGTCGGCGGGCAGATGGGAGAAGGCGCGCGTTTTAATCGCCCGATCCTTCGCAAAGTTCCGGCCACCGAATGCGCCAAACGTATTGAGCGGGTGTTGCTGGCTTTTCGCAAAGAGCGCAAGGCCCGCGAGTCTTTCAACGTCTGGTCCGACCGTGTGGGCGATGAGAAGCTGGTTCGCATTCTTACCGCCGGCCAGGCGCATCCGCTGGCAGACGTGGAAAGCGTGCCTATTTCCAAAGTGCCTGAATCCGACGGCCCTGTTTACAATTAAGCCACGGCTCGCCTGAGCCTAAAGAATCGAAAACTTTCCTATGACGTCGCTTGCGGTTATTGCCTCCGGCGGAACAACCAACGCGCTGATTCAAGTGCTCACGCTGCTCATGGCGGCGGTTCACTCGGACTGGCGCGTGCGCGTGCTCTTTCGCGATGCCGCGGTGCTGCGCCTGCGGCGTGGCCGCATGAACACTCTCGAATGGTCGGATGCATTTCAAGAGCTTGCGGACGCGCTGCCTGAGCGACTCAAGAAATTGGATCTGCTGGACTTGGAGCGGCTGTGCAGGGATATCAAGGCCTCGGGAGACGTCAAGTATTACGCGTGCACCTCTTCGCTTGCGGTGTGCGGCCTTAAGCGCGAAGACCTGATCGATGCTGTGGATGAAGTTCGTGGCTTGCCGGCTTTTCTTCTGGAAGACGTGGCTACCGCTGATCGTGTGCTGACCTTTTAAAATGAGCCTATCTCGCGACGAAGTCCTGCGCTATAGCCGGCACCTCATCATGCCGGAGGTCGGCCTAGAGGGCCAGACCAAACTCAAGCGCTCAAGCATCCTGCTGATCGGAGCAGGCGGGCTAGGCTCGCCGCTTGGGTTGTACCTGGCGGCGGCTGGAGTCGGGCGCATCGGCATCGTTGATTTTGATGTTGTGGATTTTTCGAATTTACAGCGACAAATTCTGCACCGGACAGAAGATGTCGGCCGGCCCAAGGTCGATTCCGCAAAAGAGCGCATTCAAGCGATCAACCCCAACGTTCATGTTGACGCCTATCGCGAACGCCTCTCGCGTGATAACGCCCTGAGGCTCGTCGAGGCGTATGACGTCATTATTGACGGCACCGATAATTTTCCAACGCGTTACTTGGTCAATGACGCTTGTGTTTTCAAGCGCAAACCGAATGTGTATGGCTCTATTTTTCGTTTCGAGGGTCAGGCCACGACCTTCGTGCCGTTTAAGGGGCCTTGTTACCGTTGTTTGTATCCGGAGCCGCCGCCGCCAGGCATGGTGCCTAGCTGCGCGGAAGGCGGGGTATTCGGCGTGTTGCCGGGGCTGATCGGCACCATTCAAGCCACCGAAGCGATCAAATGGATTATCGGACAAGGCGAGCCCCTCATCGGGCGGCTTTTGCTTTACAATGCTTTAAAGATGGAGTTTCGCCAAGTGCGGCTGCGGCGAGATCCGGCATGTCCTGTGTGCGGCGAGCATCCGACCATAAAAGAGTTGGTGGATTACGAAGCCTTTTGTGGTTTGACGCCGGCAAAAGAGGCGATCATGGCTCAAAATGAGATCGATATTCACCCGGAACAAGTTAAAGAGGCGTTGGCTTCGCAAGAAAAGCTTGTGCTGCTGGATGTGCGCGAACCGCACGAATATGAGATCGTCCACATCGAAGGCGCGCGTTTGATCCCATTATCTGAGCTTGCCCTGCGCGCGAACGAGTTGGACACGGCCGATATGATCGTTGCTTACTGCCATCATGGCGGGCGCAGCCTTCAAGCGGTCAAAATCCTGCAGCAATTGGGATTCCGCAAACTTAAGAATCTTCGCGGCGGCATCGACGCATGGGCTTGTGAAGTGGATTCGGAGATGCCGCGTTATTGAAGGACGGTAAGTGTGGCGTGATTGAAGTGCTTTAGAAGCGGCGAGCGCAGGTAGACTCGCCGCTGCGTGTTTGAGCGGCTGTAGTTTATTATCGCCGCTCGATGCTTGCGAGGTGACATGCAGTGGCTGTATGAGAGCCTGTTTGTTCTGGGGTACATGGCTTATGCGCCGAAGGCTTTCTTGCGCAAGCGTTTGCCGCATGCCGGTTGGACGATGCGGCTCGGGCGCTATCCGGATGCCGTTCGCCATCGCCTGAATGGACGGCGCTTCGTTTGGCTGCATGCGGTTAGCGTGGGTGAAATAATAGCCGCTCGCCCGCTGATAAGGGCGCTTACGCAAGCACAGTCAGACCCGCTGGTTGTGTCGAGCATTACGCCAGGCGGTTTTGAGCTGGCCCGCAAAGAAATCGGTGACGGCGGCGCGGCCATCTATTGGCCGTTTGACTTGACCGGCCCGGTAAAGCGCGCCTTCGCGCTTGCCCACCCTAAGTTGCTCGTTCTCATGGAATCGGAACTATGGCCTACCGTTATTCGTGAAGCAGCGCAGCGCCAAGTTCCGGTTGCGATCGTCAACGGGCGCATTTCAGAACGCGCTTTTAGGCGTTATTTGCGCATTCGCGGCGCTATGCGGCGCATGTTCGCGCAAGTGTCGCTATGCCTCATGCAGAGCGAGGTCGACGCGGAGAGAGTTCGCGCGTTGGGCGCTTTGCCGGAGCGCGTTCAGGTTATCGGTAATTTGAAATGGGATGCCAGCGTGGGGGTGCGGCCAAGCCAAGCGGATGTCACAGCGGCTGCCAGACGGCTTGAGCTGAGGTCT
>Ga0247727_10012105_pt1 | contig 14889 bp, 16 predicted proteins | sample WisWelCaveWW1625_FD_202498 | JGI IMG/M metagenome (GOLD analysis project Ga0247727, IMG submission 202498) | Biofilm microbial communities from Wishing Well Cave, Virginia, United States - WW16-25 | ecosystem: Environmental > Aquatic > Deep subsurface > Groundwater > Cave microbial mat | place... | reverse complement strand
CACAGCGCGAGGAGCGAGCGGTCGTGACGGTTGGATCAGTGAGTTGACAAGCGCGGTCTCTACGTCATACACTTTTTACAGCAACGCTAGGACATGGCCCATCCATTTTGAGCAGCAGCACACGATCGTTTGATTTAATGACGAATCGATCAAACGATTTGGGTTCAGCTTTTAGGCTCTGGAGCAACTGATGTAATTGGGCGTTAAGCGCTTGATTTTGGGCTTGTTGAATGTAGCTTCTCGCCCGCCGAAGCACACTCTCAAAGCGTTTTCGGTCAAAAGGTTTTAATAAATAATCCAATGCGTGCATCTCGAAGGCCCGCAGGGCGTACTGATCGTAGGCCGTCACAAAAATAATAGAAGTGATTTTGTCGATGCCGATCGCTTGCAAGACCGAGAAGCCATCAAGCTCGGGCATCTGGATATCGAGAAAGAGCAAGTCCGGCACTTCGTTGTTAATAAAGTCAACGGCAGCGCGCCCGTTCGCGCACTCGCCAATAATCTCTATGTCAGGCGCGTGGGCTAAGAGTCTTTTAGTGCGCTGGCGGGCCAACAGCTCATCGTCAACAATGAGTGCTTTGATTTTTTTCATAGTCAATCTTTGCGCAAGGGGATAGTGAGTCTCACCGTGAGCCCTCCATCGCGTCCGTTTTCGAGCTGCATACGATACGCCGCTCCGTACAATTGTTGCAAATGAGCACGCGTATTGGCCAAGCCAACACCTTCTGCAAAACCCATTTCTGTATCTTGATTTTGTTGAAGTCCTGGGCCGTTGTCACGCACTCGGATTTCTAAAAATCCATTCTCTCGTTCCGCGCTGATCTCGATTTCGCCTTGGGCCAAACGCAACGCGATGCCGTGCCGAATTGCGTTCTCGACCAAAGGCTGCAAGATGAGATTGGGGACGAATTCATTCAATGCACTGGGTGCGATATTGAATTGGACCGTAAGGCGATCTTGAAAGCGAATCTGCTCGATTTCCAAAAAACGCCTCAAAAATTCTAGTTCTTGTTGCAGCGTCACTTCATGAAGAGTTTCACTCTCAAGCGAAAATCTCAAAAGATCGCTGAGCCGAGCGATCATCTGGTCGGCGGCTTCGGGGTCTTCGTGAATGAGCGCTTGGATGGCATTGAGGGTGTTGAAGAGAAAATGGGGATGCAATTGCATCTTGAGCGCTTGCAATTGAGCCTGTGCGAGCTGGGCTTCCAGCTGAGTTGTCTTGAATTTGCGCTCCTGATACTGGCGATAATAATCGAGCGCGTGATGGATGCCGACCATCGCCCAATAGGTCAGAACACCCGGATGAAACTTTATCAAGAAGAAAGATTGAAAGAGCTGAGAGGGGCTAAGACGGCTCGTCGGCGACCAACTGATCAGCGAGGCCACCCATGCATAGAGCGCTAAATGCGCGAGTGCAAAGAGAATCGCGCTGGGCACGTGCACCAAGAGTGCCGGAAGCCATCGTTCTCTTTCGATGCGAAAACGCCGCGCCAGCCAGAAGATCAAAAAACTCAAGAGAGCCCAAAGATACCATTCGCCAAGCGCCAGACTGATTGCCTGAGCCCACGAAGCTTGCCGTCCCGAAATATAGGCATAGCCGACGTAGCTTTGGGTGGCGAAGAAGAGCCCGAGCAGCGTCCACAGGCCAAAGAGCGCGACTGATCGTGCAAGGCGATTATTGCTTAAAAAACTCTGCATCGTAGCGCTATTGTAGCAGAATAGAAAACCAAGTTGGCCTTCAGTATGAGAGTCACTAGCCACATGGCGAAAAATCTTCTGGGCTGTGTCCAGTGAGTTCGTATCTTTTGCTATAATTCCTGTCTGGATTTTCGGTCTATCAGGCAGAACAAAAAAGGTGATCAAAATTGCAAATTTTTATCCTTATCTTAGTGATTGCGGGTTCGATTGGTTGGTGGATTTGGAAAAATGTGAAACATCGCGAAAGAGAGTGAAAATTATCCCAACCTCAAAGCCAATGACAATTTTCTGAAATTACAACAAGAACTCTCCAATACCGAAGATCGCATTCAGGCCGCGCGACGCTTTTATAACGCCAATGTAAGAGACCTTAATACGATGGTCGAGCGCGTGCCGTCCAACCTCATCGCAAGCCTCTTTCATTTTCAAAAGACCGAGTTTTTCGAGATCGAGAACGTTGCCATGCGCAACGCACCCGAAGTGAGGCTTTAATTTTTCGAGCCGATATAACTCAGTTGCCATCGAACACCAAACTTGAGAGAATAGGGCACTGCTCGACTCCTACCAAAATTCTTTAAGGGGGAGTCCTATGTCTCAATTTTCTCGTCGTGAGGCGCTCAAGCTCGCGAGCGCGGCTACGGTCGGTGGCGTCGTCGGTGCGACGTTGAGTAGGCTGGGCGAGATCCATGTAGCACATGCCCAAAAAGACCCTGCCAAAGCCGATCTGACTGTCTTTGTCGGTGATTTTTACTTTGAAGTCGGCGACGCCGATGGGAAGAACCGCAAGGGCAAGAACGCCGCTTTTTCAATTCCATCCGGCCAAGAAGTTCTCATTCACTTCATCAACGAGGGCAAACTCCTGCACGAGATTCACATGGGACGCAAGCCCAATATCGGCAAGCGCCTTTATGATGAAAATCTTTTCACGGGCTTTTTAGGCTTGCACTTGGATGCAGGTCAGAAGGGCTTCTTGCACATCAATTTAGGAGCTGCACAGAAGGGCGACTGGGAGATCGGCTGCTTTGTCGAGGGCCATTACGACGATGCCAAGATGCACGCGCCGCTCAAAGTCGTCTAAGCTGAAAAGCTGTGCCTAGGCGATTTCTCTCGCTCTGACAAGTGCGAAAATAGGGGCAAGGCCTTATTCAGAAATGCTTTGCCCCTACTCATCTTTGACAAATACTCCCGCATTTCGCTAAAATTCGGATCATTATGGAAGGTATTATCTTAGCTATCGTTTTGTTTGTTATTGTTATTGGGACTTCGCTTATCACGTTTTTTGGTCCGTGGGGCTTGCCGGTATTAGCCTCCAACTGGGGTACTATCGACGCCATGATGATCATCACAACTATTGTGACAATCATCGCCTTCATTGGGGTCAATGGAGTGATGGCGTATTATATTTATCGTTATCGCGGCCAGCCCGGGAAGAAAGCCCTTCATCTGGTCGATGACCACAAGCTAGAAAAAATTCTGATCGGCATCACGAGCGTTGGGATTATCGCCTTGCTCGCACCGGGGCTCTTCGTCTACTCGAAAATCATCAATCCGCCGTCCGATGCACATACGATCGAAGTCTTCAGCCAACAATGGGACTGGGGGTATCGCTATCCGGGGGCTGACGGGAAGCTGGGCCGCACCCATTTCAAATTGACCAGCTTAAAAAATCCCTTGGGAATCGATATCAAAGACCCCGCCAGCCAAGATGATATTTTCCTCAATCCAACGGATATTCCTGCCTTACACCTGCCCGTAAACAAACCCGTCAAGATGGAGCTGCGCGCCAAAGACACTCTGCATAGCTTTTATGTGCCAAAATTTCGAGTGAAAATAGACACTGTGCCGGGCGAAGTCACGCATCTCTGGTTCACCCCCAATTTAACAGGAAAATTCGAAGTGTTATGCGCTGAGCTGTGCGGCATCGACCACTACAAAATGAAGAGTGAAGTGATTGTTCAAAGTGAGGAAGACTTTCAAAATTGGCTAAAACAACAGCCGACCGTTGCCCAAGTCCTGGGCACCAAATAAGGGAGGAATCACTCAATGAGCCAACACGCCCCGGGCCATCATGCTGCGCCCGGCCATCAAGATATTCACCATCACGAACACCACGAACCGACGGGCATCTGGGCCAAATATATTTTCAGCCAAGATCACAAAGTCATCGCTATCCAATACACCATCACGGCGCTCTTGGTCGGCGCGTTCGGGATGTTTTTGTCTTGGCTGATGCGCTTGCAATTGGCTTTTCCTGATACTTTTAATTTTATCGACCCTGGCAATTATCTTCAGTTCGTGACGCAGCACGGCATGATCATGGTCATCTATCTGTTGACGGCCCTGCTTTTGGGTGGTTTTGGCAACTATCTCATTCCCTTGATGATCGGGACGCGCGACATGGCCTTCCCCTTCCTGAATATGCTGAGCTATTGGACTTATTTTGTCTCCGTGATCTTGCTCTTTGCGGCTTTCTTGGCTCCTGAAGGGCCAAGCGGCGGTGGTTGGACGCTCTATCCCCCTGGCTCGCTCGGTGTCGGAGCCCCGGGAGGAGTGCCAGGTTCAGAATGGGGCATACGGCTCTTGCTTACCTCGCTCGCGGTCTTCGTCGCGTCGGGCACGATGGGCGGCCTTAATTATGTGACGACCATTTTGCAGATGCGCGCCAAGGGCATGACCTTGATGTACATGCCTCTCTCGGTATGGGGCATCTTCGTCGCGTCTCTCTTGGCGTTGCTGGCCTTCCCAGCACTCTTCGTCGGCGGCGTGATGCTGCTGCTCGACAGTATCGCCGGTACAGGTTTCTTTAGGCCGGACCAAGGCGGCAATCCTGTTCTCTTTCAGCATATTTTTTGGTACTTTGGACATCCTGAAGTCTACATTGTGATCTTGCCGGCCATGGGCGTCGTCTCGGATATTTTGGCCAATTTTTCGCGCAAGCCCATCTTCGGCTACAAGGCCATGGTTATCTCGATTGTTGCGATCGGAGCGCTGAGCTTCGTCGTCTGGGCGCACCATATGTTCACCAGCGGGATGAATCCCTATTTCGCCTTCTGGTTCGCGATCGCGACCTTGGCTATAGCTATCCCCTCCGCCGTCAAGACGTTTAACTGGATGCTGACGCTCTATGGGGGAAACCTCTGGTTTACGACCCCGATGCTTTTTGCGATCGGGTTTGTCAGTACGTTTGTGGCGGGAGGATTGACGGGGATTCATTTGGGAAATACGGCCGTCGATATTCCGTTACACGATACGTACTTTGTCGTAGCACACTTTCACTTGGTGATGGGCGTCTCGGCAATTTTGGCGATCATCGCTGGAATCTATTATTGGTTCCCCAAAGCGGTCGGGCGCATGTATAACGAGACGCTGGGGAAAATTCATTTCTGGATTACTTTCGTCGGCACCTACGCGATCTTCTTCCCGATGTACTGGCTGGGGGCGGCGGGTATGCCGCGTCGCTATTTCACGAATGTCTCGGTAACCCAATTGCCCGAATCCAGCCAAGACTTGAACGTCTTTATTACTATCGCTACTCTGATAGTTGGAGCCGTTCAATTGCTCTTCGCGTTTAATTTAGTTTGGAGCGCGATCAGGGGCAAGAAGGCCGAAGGAAACCCCTGGAAAGCGGCTTCGCTCGAATGGCAAACGCCCGATACGCCCCCGAAACATGGCAACTGGGGGGCACACGACCCGGTCGTCCACCGTTGGGCCTACGATTACAGTGTGCCGGGGGCTTCGAGTGACTATACCCCCCAAACGGTGAGCGGCACTCCCGGCAAAGCGAAACAACAGAAGAGACATTAGTTTTTTTACTAAGACAATGGACCCGATCACACCCGCCTCTGCCAAAGAGACAAGCCAGACTCTCTTGAGTCAATCAGGGCGTCCTTCTTTGGCAGTAGCGAAGACGGGACTTTTGTTTTTTATGGCCACGCTGACGATCGTCTTCTTGATGCTCATCAGCTCTTATCTGGTCGGGCAGAATCGAGTGAGTTGGGTGGCCCTGCCCCAGCTAAACATACTCTGGCTGAATACGTTCTGGCTCGTCTTGAGTAGTCTCATGCTCGAGTGGGCTAGGCGCGCTGCGCAAAAACAAGAACTTCTTTCGTCTTCTTCAGAAAGTGTCGCTCTTGTTGCTCTGCAGCAAATTCGTATGGGGCTTCTCGCTTCGGGTGCTTTCGCGCTCTTTTTTTTGATCGGGCAGGGAGTTGCTTGGCAAGAGCTCAACCGATCCGGATTTTTTCTGGGAGCTAATCAGTCCAGCAGCTTCTTCTTCTTGTTGACGGGGCTGCACGGCCTGCACTTGCTGGGCGGGCTCGTCGCGTGGGGCGGGACGACTCTAAAGATTTTGGTTGAGAAAGATTTTGTCTCTCTCGGGCGAATCGGGCTCTGCGCGCTGTACTGGCATTATTTGTTACTCGTCTGGTTAGCGATGTTTGGCCTGATCTTGTTTGCCAAGTAAGACCTATAAGCGAGTAACGAGAATTAAGAAATTAAAGAAATTACAGGAGGACAAGGCGATGGAACAATCACAGCAGGAGCGAAAGGGCTCGTTTCGCTCTTTCATAGCGGACTGGTCGGGTGATCGCGAGACCTTCCGGGTGCGCTGGACCAAGGCCATGATGTGGATCTTCATCTTGGGCGATGCGTTTATCTTCGGGAGCTTCTTGTCGGGTTACGGAGCGACCCGTATCGCCGCAACCATGCCCTGGCCAAACACGGGCGAAGTTTTTGAGATGTTTGGCATCCCGCTCTTTTTGGTCGCGATTATGACGGTCATTCTGATTACGAGCGGCTTGACGATGGCGCTCGCCGTCGTTTATGGGCTTCAGCAGAATCGACAAAAAGCCGCCATGTGGACCTGGTTGACAGCTCTACTTGGCGCGATCTTCGTCAGCTTCCAAGTCGTCGAGTGGACGAATCTTATTCACGAAGGGGCTCGTCCCTGGGAGAACCCGTGGGGCGCTCCGCAATTTGGTGCCAACTTTTTTATGTTGACCGGTTTTCACGGGATGCACGTGACGCTGGGTGTGATCTTGTTAGCCATCGTTGCTTCGAAGATATCGCGCGGCGTGTACGATAAGAATCGCGATTATCTGGGAGTCGAGCTGGTCGGACTTTATTGGGGATTTGTCGATATTGTTTGGGTCTTCCTCTTCCCCTTCTTCTATCTCTTCTAGTTAATTAAAAGAATGAAAGCGAAAAGGAAATTTTATGAATAAAGAAAAAGAACAACACCAGCACGTCTCGATCGCGACGTGCGTCAAAGTCTGGGTCGGCATCGTTGCTTTGGTTGCGCTCTCTTATATAGTCTTCTTGATGAATATCGAGCCCCTGTGGCTGAAGCGCGTGATTTTTACGGTGATCGCACTGGTGCAGGGTGCGTTGGGTGTGGCTTATTTCATGCAATTGCGCGCTGAGCGCCCCAGTCTTGTCTATGCCGTTGTGGTGCCCGTCTCGCTGCTCATTGGTTTAATTGTCTTTGGCATCGGCGAGGGAGACTATGTCTTTGGCCTGCGCCAAGACAAGCAATGGGTGACATCTGAGAAGCCGGATAAAAATCACGAAAATGGGGGCAACGGCGGCAAAGAAGAGCCCGTCGATTTGGTCGAAAAAGGTGGAAATTTGGCCGCGGCGAAAGGGTGTCTTGGCTGTCATACGGCCAACGGCAAGCCAGGAGCTGGGCCAACCTGGAAAGGACTTTATGGCTCTCAACGCGAATTTGCCGACGGCAGCACGGCACTCGCCGACGATGCTTTTATCAAAAACGCTATCGTCAATCCTAAAGCGGACATTGCAAAAAAATTTCCTGATGCGATGCCTGATATGTTTAAGAACTTAACTGAAGAAGAATTAAATGCAATCGTCGCTTACATCAAGAGCTTGTCGTCAGAAGAGAAAAAGTAGCTTAAAATGCTGAAAATCTTCGCGCCCGCTTCGGTAATTGGTGTCTTTCTCTTGCTCTTAGTAGGGGGCATCGTGAGCGGGACAGGCTCTGGCTTGGGCTGTCCCGACTGGCCCTTGTGCCACGGCCAACTTGTTCCCGATTTTAACAATCGCGAAGTCTTCATCGAGTGGAGTCATCGTCTGGTCGCCTCGCTGGTTGGCCTTCTCGTACTCGTCACAGCGATTCTCGCCTGGCGCCAAGAAATGAAGTGCTTGTCTACACTCTCGATCGTCTTGCTCTTGGTGCAAGCAGGCTTAGGCGGTCTCACCGTCAAGCTTGAGCTGACTTCACCCGAAGTGACGACAGCCCATCTTGCCATTGGCCTTGCGCTCTTTGCGGTCTTAGTCGTTATCAATGTGTTAAGAAACCAGCCTACAGCAAAGCAAAAAAAGCAATCGATTCTGAACGCCGACTCGGGCATCACTGGGTTGGCCTTTACGGCGATGCTAATTGTGTATGTGCAAATTCTCATCGGCGGGTATGTACGGCACACCGGAGCCGGCCTCGCTTGTCTTGATTTCCCATTCTGCAACGAACAGGCCAGCTCCGCGGGCGTAGGGCTGCAACTCTTGCATCGCATTGTCGGAGTTTTGGCAGCCGTGCTCATTGGTTGGGTCGCCATGAAAATCTCGCGCGCCAAGCTCTCACGACCGATGGTGATGTTTGCCCATGGCGCATTCGGCCTTGTCTTAGTGCAGATCGGGTTGGGTGCTTGGAGCGTTTGGAGCAAATTGGCAGTGCACGTCACGACGACGCATTTGGGAGTAGCCGCTGCGATCTTTGCACTCTTGGTCGCGCTTTGCGTTAAGCTTTATCGCGCTCAATCTAGTGTGCCTCCTTCACGAGAACCGCGACGAGCGGGCGTGTAAAATGCAAGCTGTGACAACCGCCATCAATCGCCAAGCTTTTTCTGACTATATTTCGCTTACCAAGCCGCGCATTACTCTGTTGGTCTTATTGACGACCCTGGCGGCGATGTATCTGGCCGCCAAAGGAATTCCCAATTTCGTTTTAGTCTTCTTTACGCTCTTGGGCACGGGGCTGGCCTCGGCCTCGGCTGCCGTGCTGAATTGCTACATTGACCGAGACATCGACACGCGCATGGAGCGTACCCGTAATCGACCCCTCCCATCCAGCAGGCTCAAACCGGAGTCAGCGCTGCTCTTTGGTATTCTGTTGCAAGTCTTGTCATTTGCCATACTTATTTTGAAGGTGAATGTATTAAGTGCCCTCTTGGCGCTTCTGGCCAACTTATCTTACGTTTTAGTCTACACGCTCTGGCTCAAGCGCACGACGCCGCGCTGCACCGAGATCGGCGGCATCGCCGGCGCGCTCCCCCCGATGATCGGCTGGACGGCCGTAACGAATCATATTGGCCTAGAATCGGTGGTCTTGTTTGCGATTATGTTTTTATGGCAACCGCCGCATTTTTGGGCGCTGGCGCTTTTTAGGACCGAAGAGTATCGAAACGCAAACATACCGATGTTGCCCGTGGTGCAGGGCGCACGAGTAACCAAGAATTATATAATGGGGTACTCGATTGTGATGTTGCCTGTCTCGCTCTTATTGTACTCATTGAATGTCGTCGGCCTGGGGTATCTGGTTGCAGCGACCACACTTGGTTTGGGATTTATCCTACTCGCGGCAACGAATATGCGGTCGTCTGCAACCGACCGCCAGGCCAAACAACTCTTCTTCTATTCGATGGCCTATCTCACCCTGCTTTTTGTGGCGATGGTGCTCGACTGTAATTGCAATTAAGTCAACTCAAAAATATCTTCAGTGCTCTCACTGCGGCGGGGGAACGGCCTCGCCCGTCGCGCTTGGGTTCAACAAGAGATAAATATAATTGATCTGCCCTGTGTGATAGTACTCGTGTCGCAAGAGTCGTAAAAGCATATGGCGCACGGTGCGCTGAGTGTTATCGTAGGGCCGTAGCGTATCTAACTCTTGGGGCTTGAGCTGTCTGATGATTTGAAGCGTGCTTGAACGGATTTGCTCTGTTCGTGCTACTAAATTCTTTTTGCCTTTCAATGTGAGTATCGTTCGATCGGTCGCGCGGTCATCCCCGTGCACAATCACTGAAAGATAGCGTGACTCCCATACACCGATGTGCTGGACGATCGCTTCGGCAGACGAAGCAGCCGGGCCGGGCTGCCAAGCAAATTTCTCATCGGGAATAGACGCGATCGCATCCAACAAGATTTTCCGTGTGCCAGCTAGAATTTCGAGATATTGTTCGATTTCGGCGGACATAACTTCCTCTCCTCTCCCAAAAAATTTCAGATTTAGAAAGCGAGTATACTGTAACCGGGTGATCTGTCAATGGCAATGTCTCATATAACAAAGTGCCCTAATTGTCAGCAAGAACTTGAGATGGGGTACATCAGCTGTGAGAATTTTCTGAATTGGAAGAATAAGAAATCAACTTGGTCTTGGCGGACTGTGCCGGCGGTGCTCACCGTCAAGGTTCTCTGCTGGTAGGTTGCTCCGGCGGGCAACGAGTCGTTCAGGAGGGTGTTCCCGTTAGCGAAGTTGGCCGCTCCGGCAACGCTTCGGAGGGAGATGCTCTAAAAGAGGTGATATGCAAGATCGTCTGCCAAAGAGCGGCAGCGACCTGTTCCCGCGACCCTTAAATCTTTTGAGGTTCTATTCCCCGCTGCTTGCGGCGGGGTAGTTTATTTTCTGTGGAAAAAATGCTTTGAAAATATGAAGAAAGGTGTCTTAGTGTGTCTTTTGTGTCGAAGGGCTGAAAATCGTCTTCCAGCCCTGTGCTTTTTACTCTTTTTATCTTACGCTTTTAGTTATTTTGCGCTGTGCGAAAAGAAGAAATTGTTCACTTGAGTGATAATACGATTTTCAGATGCAGTAACTGCCTTGCCCTCGGCCCAAAGGCGAATAAGATTCAAGATCGTCGGCTCATCCAAGACAACGCCATTAAGAAGCTCATTCTTTACCCATAGACTGATCGCCCACAAAATATCGGCGTCATCAATGAGTGCGCCGTCGCCGGAATGCTCGGCGATTTGTTTTGCTATGCTTTTTCCTTGATTAAGAGAATCGCCCGTAATCGTCACGCGGCTGCGCGCCGGAGCCGTGCTGAGCAAATTGGAGGACGCCGTAGGAGAAGTGTTGATCTCGCCGGGTAAGTTGCCTATGTCAAATGCAATATCGAAAAAAATATCACCGGCGGGAGCGTTGCTATTCACGTCAAAAGTAAGAATCAAAACATGCGGGCACCCGCGAGAAGTGCCCTCGGGCTGAGGGTCTCGCTCGCTCGAATCGCAGAGCGTCACAGGTTTTGTCTGGGCCAAAAATACTCCCGGAGTTGGGTCGGCGCTGGGGCGCGTGCCCGAAAGCAAGGGATTATTGAGCGAGCCAAAGACAGCCACACTATTGACCAGACGAGAACTCAAGACAAACTCGCCGTCTTCGAAGAGACGGCCATTGTCATTGGCATCATCGTAAAGGCGGAGTGTTCCAACGGCGCTTGCGTTCCCACTCAGACCCACCCGCACGCGCAAGAGCCGAGTGGCCAGCTCATCCGGGGAGAGAGTCGTTAAGCAAGCAAGCGCGCCAGGGTATCCTGCGATCGTCGGTGTGCTAATCGCATAGTAAGTCTTGATGACAATTTTAGGAATCAGTGGGAGCCCGCCCTCGCAAAAGTAAACAATGGCTGCGATCGCTTCGCGCGTGCCCGGCTTGACTTCGTTGTCGCGAAAACGGGTCTTGATCCCGGTGAATTCAACAGACTTGTAGCCCGTTTCAGGATTGCCGCTGCCGTTGTTAAAGCTTTGCAAGAGCGAGGGGCCATCCAGCCCATTCAAAATAATGTTCGAGGCTTGCGAGCGAAACGTATCGTTAAAATCCGAGCTGACGCTGGTCACTCCCAGCGTGACAATATCATTCGCTTCCGCTTTAGCATTAACCATTAAGTTTGCTCCCGCACGAGCGTTGGGGCCCAGATCAATCGTGATAAGAAACGAGATGTAATCGGAGTTGGGAACGGTAAAGAGCGCCGTCGTCCGGCCAAAATCAAAAACACATTCATTGAAGAGACATGCTCCGTTTAGAGCGTCGCCCAATTGCGTATCTTGACCGACTTGCAAGAAGCCATCTTCGTTGCCATCGATGAAGAGCTTGAGTGCCCGCACATCGGCAGCGACCAAATCGCCGCCCGCCAGACTTACTTTAATGGCTGTAACATAGGTAGGATGGCTATCAATTGGGCCAGGCGGAATACAGTTTGCTTGCTCGACGACGCCCGTGTCTTCGATCTGGTCATCGCGCACGGTGAACGCGCCAATGACGACGTTGCTGTCGCCGGGATTGCCGCTGCGCACTTCGGTGAATTCCAACGTATTTTTAAGGGTGGTCGTCCGGCAACCGGAGGGCGAAGCAAAACCTTGGGCCAGACCCTGGGCGCTAAATAATACCAAAGCCAAGACTATGAGAACCGAGTTAAATAAGTTTAAGTTCAAACTATTTCGTTCTTGCATAGCATCTCTCTCCCATTCTTTATTTCAGATTAAACTATCTGAAGATACTCAACCTATATTAACAGAAAGAAAAGAGCTGGTGCAAAAGTAACCGACCCTCTCTCGCCGTTAGGCGAGGGGCGTTTATTTGCAAAAATTCCCCTAGTTCGCTTATCTTGGTCTATCATGACGGCTCGTGAGAAGATTAAAAAATTAGCAACATTGCTCGAAAAAAAATACCGGCCGCTCGAATGGCAGAGTCAGGGCGATCCGCTCGAAATGCTGGTGCTCACGATTCTCTCGCAAAATACCAATGACACTAATCGCGATCGTGCGTTTGCCTCTCTCAAGAAAACATTTTCTACCTACGAAAGCATTGTTCGCGCTTCCACTGAGCAAGTCGCCGATGCGATCAAAGAAGGCGGCCTACAATATCAGAAAGCCAAGCGTATTCAAGAAGTATTGCGTCGCATTAAACAAGAGCAGGGTGCATACGATCTGAGTTATCTCAAAGATTTAAGCACGGAAGATGCTTTTAATGAGTTAATAAAATTCGACGGCGTGGGCAAGAAGACGACGGGCGTTGTGCTGACGTTCAGTCTCAACAAACCTTACTTTCCTGTAGATACGCACATCGAGCGTATCACGCATCGCCTCGGTCTTGTGAAGCAGGGCGAAGACCCGCACGACGTGATGAACGCGGTTGTGCCCACAGAGCTCACTTATCAGTTTCACTTGCATTTGATCTGGCATGGGCGCGAGACCTGCAAAGCCCGCAAACCTCTTTGCGAACAATGCGTGATCGCGGGGCTCTGTCCTGTGCCTCAACACGGCTTGCCTGAAAGAGAGAAGAAAGGAAGATAGAAGAGAATGGCTGCCCTCAGAGAAAAAAAAGATAAGATTCTGATTCTCACGATCGATCGACCCGAAGCGCTCAACGCTCTCGATCCTGCGACGAGCGAGGAGCTGACAAAAGCTTGGATCGAGTTTCGCGATGATCCCTCCCTCTGGGTGGCAATCGTGACAGGTTCGGGAGAGAAAGCATTTTGCGCTGGAGCCGACTTACGCAATATGGCCCAGTTTGTGAAAATGAACCCAATCGAGCGCCGTGAGCAGCGTGAAAAAAGTTACGGCATGGGCGGCATCACGCGTCACTTGAATATTTGGAAGCCGATCATCGCTGCAGTCAATGGCGTTGCGTACGGCGGTGGGCTGGAGCTTGCGCTCGCCTGCGACATTCGCGTGGCTTCGGATAATGCAAAAATGGGTCTCTTGGAAACCAAGTGGGGCATCATTCCCGGTCAGGGCGGAACTCAGCGATTATCAAGACTGGTGCCCTTGGGCCGAGCGCTCGAGATGATTTTCACGGCTGAGCAAGCGGATGCTCAAGAAGCCTATCGGATTGGGCTGGTCAATCGCGTTGTCTCTCAAAAAGATTTATTGCCAACAGCGGTCGCGCTCGCTGAAAAAATCTGCAAGAATGCGCCCTTGGCGGTGCGTGCCGCGAAAGAATCAGTGTACTGTGGGCTCGATTTGCCACTCGAAGAAGGAATGCGTTTTGAGCAATTTTTAGCGAACTTGGTGCGAGACAGCGCCGACACGCAGGAGGGCATGAGAGCCTTCGCTGAAAAGCGCAAGCCACATTACAAAGCCGAGTAAACAAAGAGGGCACAAGCGCATTGGCTCCTGTGCCCTTAAAATATCAATAGGTTGTAGGTTGTCGGTAATTTCTTAGCGAGTTCCGTACAGATAAACGAGCCCGGCGCGGTCGCCCGCACCCAGGCTGCGCTTCAGCGTTTCACCGATCGCTGCGGAGGGGTACATTGTCAGTGCGATGTCTTGACGGCGGGTGACATGGCTGAGGCCCAGAGCGTGACCGATTTCGTGCACAGCCACGTTTTCTACATCGAAAGCAGAGCCTGAGACAGTGGGGCAGGCTTCGTTTCCCAAAATAGCCCAAGACTCACTCGCATCGAAGCGAATCTCAAAGCGCAGCATATGACGGCCGCTATAACGGAAAGCCGTTTGCGCCAAGGCTCTTCCAGGGCCATCGAGAGATATCCACTTGATTATGTTTGTCGCACTCTCGTCTTCTTGAAAGATGGGAATCGGACTGGCGGCATTCCATGTGGCAAAGGCGCGTCGCACGGCAGCTTTCCAGTCTTCATTTGGAACGTCTTCGAAGCGATAGGTAGCTGGCAAGTCCATCCACCGAATTGCCCCGCCATATAATTTGTAAGAGTTGGATTCGGCGCACGGGTCTCTTCTTGTTTTAGTTCGATGGCTTGACGGCGCAAGAGACTCAGCTCGCTCGCCCCAATCGGTGAAAGTAACTTGACGAACGCCCGGCACTGTGCTTGCTTCGTCCAATACGTCTTTATCAATATCGGCAAAATAAGGGTCTGCAATCGAAGTCGTGCAGCCCCCTGCAAAAATTCCCAGTACAGATAAGGCAGAAAATACCAGAGATTTTTTGATGAATGTAATGCTTGCAACTCTCAAAAGAAAAATCCTCCTGCAAATTTTTTTATTCGCCCTCAGTCTACACGGTCTTATGTGGAAAAAATATGAAGACAAAGTGACAAAATGGTGAATTTTGTCTGAGTGATCTAAATTACAGACAGCAGCTTCTCATTGAATAGATGGATTTTTTTTAGCTATGATACTCTTGGTGCAAAATTGAAGCAGGCGAGGAGGCCTCATGTTACCGAAAGGGACACTTAAGGATCGCGTGGCGATCGTGACCGGGGGCGGCACGGGTTTGGG
>Ga0247727_10012104_pt1 | contig 14889 bp, 10 predicted proteins | sample WisWelCaveWW1625_FD_202498 | JGI IMG/M metagenome (GOLD analysis project Ga0247727, IMG submission 202498) | Biofilm microbial communities from Wishing Well Cave, Virginia, United States - WW16-25 | ecosystem: Environmental > Aquatic > Deep subsurface > Groundwater > Cave microbial mat | place... | reverse complement strand
GCCGCGGCGCCAGCCATTCACGCTTCGATTTGTCATTTCTTTTGATTTTAACATATGCTCATCAGTAGATGGCGGCGCCGGCGGCATCCCAGGAGAAACGCCAGGTGGCGTTTCAGTCGATCACCGGAGCTGTGTTCATCACCACGCTGAAGCTCATCACCGGCATCGCCACCGGGAGCCTCGGCATCCTGTCGGAGGCGGCGCATTCGGGCCTGGACCTGGTGGCCGCGGGCATCACCTACCTGGCGGTGCGGGTCTCGGACAAGCCCGCCGACTCTGATCATCCTTACGGTCACCAGAAGGTCGAAAATTTCTCGGCGTTCCTGGAGATCGGCCTGCTGCTGGCGACCTGCGCCTGGATTATCTTCGAGGCCGCCCGCCGGCTCCTGGGGCAGGCCCCGGAGGTGCAGGCCACCTGGGCGGCCTTCGCCGTCATGGGCGCCTCGATGGTGGTGGACGTGCTGCGCTCGCGGTCGCTGAAGCGGGCGGCGGATAAGTACGGCAGCCAGGCGCTGGAGGCCGACGCGCTGCACTTCTCGACCGATATCTGGTCATCGGCGGTCGTCATCCTGGGCCTGGCGCTGGTGCGGTTGGGAGACCGCTACGCGCTGCCCGAGCTGCACAAAGCCGACGCCATGGCCGCGCTGGCGGTGGCCGGAATCGTTTTGTTCGTCAGCGCGCGGCTGGGCAGGAGGGCCGTGGGGGCGTTGCTCGACCAGGCCCCGGCCGGTCTGGCCGAGCGGCTGGAGCAGGCGCTGGCGAAGGTCGAAGGAGTGGTGGGGGTGGAGCGGGTCCGGACCAGGCAGTCGGGGAGCCAGCACTTTGTCGACGCCAACCTGGCGCTGGCGGGCAACAGCCCGCTGGAGCACGCCCAGGCGGTGACGGAGGCGGCCCGCGCCGCCATCCACCGGCTGCTGCCGGGCGCCGATGTCATGATCCATACCGAAGCCCGGGCGGCCGGCGTCGAATCGCTGTTTGACACCGTCAAGCGGCTCTGCGCCCGTCGCCGTCTGGCGGTCCACAACTTCTCGGCTTACGAGAACTCCGAAGGGGTGGCCCTGGAGTTTCACCTGGAGGTGCAGGAAGGGCTCAACCTGGAATCCGCCCACCGGCTGGTGTCGCAGCTGGAGGCCGAGATCCAGGGCGCCGCCCCCCAGGTAGTCGATATCGTCACGCATATCGAGAACGAAGGGGCCGGCACGCTCCACAGCGCCGTGCCGGTGGAGCAGTGGGGCCGGTGGCGGGAGCCGCTGGTGGCCATCGCGCGGGAGTTTCCGGAGGTGCTGGACTGCCACCGGGTGGCGGTTCAGGGCAGCGCCGAGCGCCCTTCCATCTCGTGCCATTGCGTGTTCCGGGGCGAGATGCCCATCGGGCGGGTGCACCAGATTCTTTCCGAGATCGAGAACCGCTTCCGCCGGGCCTTCCCGCTGGTGGAGCGGGTCACGATTCATCCCGAGCCGGACACGGAACTGGAGTAGCGCGGGCGGGGGGTAGTGTTATCCTGCCTGTGTTACTAGAAGTAGAACTTCAACGCGAACTCGATGTTTCGCGGCGAGGTGATCTGGCCGGTGATGAACCCAAAGGTCGCCGGGGCCGATATGCTACGGGCCGGCGGCGCGAAGCTGACGTGGTTGAAAGTGTTGAAGAACTCCGTCCGGAAGTCGAAGTACTTGGTTTCTGTGACTTTGAAGATCTTGCCGATGCCCAGGTCGAAGTTGAAGAAGCTGGGGGCGCGCTCGGTGCCGATGGCGCCGTTGCCGAAGGTTCCCAGCGCCGCCTCCCCGTAGGCGCAGGAGCCGTCGTTGGTCCCCGGCGTGAGGCAGAAGGTATTGCCTGTGCCGAACCAGCGGTCGATGGTCTGGTCCTGATAGGTGAGGGACTTGAAGCGGTTGGGCCGGGTGGCGCCGCGGACGGCCTGGTTCGACCGGTCGTTGGACTGGATGGTGATGGGGAAGCCGGAGTGGGCGCTGACGATGTAGTTGAAGGTCCAGCCGCCCAGGATCAGGTCGCCAGCCCGGCCCACGTCGCGGGCCCAAGCGCGGTTCTTCCCGAAAGGAAGCTCGTAGTGGCCGCCCAAGCTCAAGATGTGGCGGGCGTCGAAGAAGGCGTGGCCCCGGTTGTTGCGCCGGTCGTAGGCATTCTGCCAGTAGGCGCCCTCCGCCTGCACCCCGCCTGAGCCGTAGTAGCCCAAGTTGTCCGTGAGGGTCTTGCTGAGGGTGTAGGAGGCCAGGAACTCCAGGCCCTGGCTCAGCCGCTTGCGGCCGCTGATCTGGAGCGAATGATAATCCATGGTGGCGCTGGAGTCGGTGCCGCTGATGTTGGTGATGGCCGGGGCGGTGGCGAACAGCCGCCGGCGGCTCTGTAACGGCCGCCAGGAGGCCACCGGGCCGGAATCCGCGAGCGGTTGGTTGTACTCGCGGGGGTCGACCAGGTGGGTGCCCTTCTGCCCGACATAGGCGCCGTTCAAAGAGATGGTGCTGGAGAACTGGTGCTCCAGGCTGAAATTCCACTGCTGGATGAACGCCGGCCGGAGGTCGGGATTCCAGCCGCGGACCTGGCCGGAAAGCGTCGGGGTGCGCTGGACGTCGGTGAAACCGACGCGGATGTCGCCCGGGGCCCGCAGGTCGTAGGTGACATCGGACTCGAAGAAGAACGGCGGGTTCAGCGGCAGCCGCAGGTTGGCCCCGGTGCCTTCCATGTAGCTGGTGATTCCGTAGGCGGCGCGAACCACCAGCTTGTTGTTGAACATGCCGGGGGTCCAGGCGAAGCCGATCCGGGGCATGACCTGGCGATAGTAGGGTTTGTAGAGGGCCCGGCTGTTGCCGTCCTTGCCGGCCAGCCGCTGGGCGCCGGTCAGGAGGTCGACGTTGGCCTGGCGGTCGGCAACCTCGTAGACGGGCTCGGTGTACTCCCAGCGCAGGCCGAGGTTCAGGGTCAGGTTGGGACGGATCTTGAAGTCGTCCTGGGCGAAGATGGCGCTGCGCCAGTGGCGGTGGCCCCACTTGCCCTGCAAATCGCCGCGGCCCTTGCCGCGGAGCTGGTTGAGCAGGAAGTCGCCGTAGGCCGAGCCGGTGTAGTCGCCGGTGTAACGGAAGTTCCCAAGCACGCCGTTGTTGCCGGCGTAAAAGCGGTTCTGCTGGTAGCGGAGCAACTGGAGACCCATCTTGAGGGTGTGGCGGCCGCGCTGCCAGGTGAGGTTGTCGCCGTACTGGTAGGTGTTGTCGACGGTGTCGCTGTTGGTGGCAGCGGCGCCGACCCCGCTCATGCCGTCACCGAGCGCGACGCTGGAGGCGCCGGGGATGATCTGGCCGCCGGCAATGCCCAGCTTCTGGTTGCCGTCGGCGCCGAGCAAGCCGGCGGGGTCAACGGTGATGTTGCTGATGAAGGTGCGGTTGTAACCGATGCGAGCTTCGTTGACAATGGAGGCGCTGAGGACGCGGGTATAGTTGAGGACCACGCCGGTGGTGGGGGCGTCGGTTCCGCCGCCCAGGAAGATCGGGACGGCGACGCTGCGGGCGCCGGAGCGGTACCGCGCGATGGTAAAGCGGCCCGAGAGGTTGTCCTTGTCGGTGAGCCGCGAGTCGATCTTGGCGTCGGCCTGGTCATTGAGCAGGCGGTTGGAGCTCGAGGAGAGGTAGTTATTGGTCACCCCGATGGCGCCGGTGCCCGACTGGTTGGGCAGCGGGTAGAGGCGCTGGTCGCCGAACAGGGTGCGGGCTACGGGATTCACGATGCGGCTCTGCGGGATCTGGTTATTGGGGAAGCAGGCGGCCCGGTCAGCGGCCGCGCAGTTGCCCGTCAGCAACGGGTCGCGGATGAACTGCGGAAAGCGTGAGAGGTTGCCGGCGCGGTACTCCGGCAGAGCCAGCGACGCCAGCGCCGGGCCGCTGTTGACCTGGCGCGTCCCCTGGTAGTCGATGAAGAAGAAATGCTGGTTGCGGACGATGGGGCCGCCGAAGGTGCCGCCGAAGATGTTCTGGCGCAGGGCCCGCTTGCGGGCGTTGGAGCGGTTGGCGAAGAAGCCGTTGGCGTCCAGCTTGTCGTTGCGGACGAACTCGAAGAGGTTCCCGTGGTAGCTGTTGGTGCCGCTCTTGAGGGCCATATTGACGATGGCGCCGTTGGCGTTGCCGAACTCGGCCGGAGCGTTGCCGGTGGAGATCTTGATCTCGCCGATGGCGTCGACGTTGGGGTTGTAGCCAACCAGGTTGTCGATGGTCTCGTTGATATCCATGCCGTCCAGCAGGAAGTTGTTGGTTTGCTCGCGGTTGCCGTTGACGTAGGGGCGGCCGCCGCCGAAGGCCCGGGAAGGCGAGGTGAAAGATCCTGGGTTGGGGGTGACGGCGCCGGGCATCAGCAAGGTCAGCGAGAGGAAGTTACGGCCGTTGAGCACCATCTTGTCGATCTGGGTGCCGCTGATGACGTCGCCGGTCTGGGTGGTCTCGGTCTGGAGAATGGGGGCCACGTCGGTGATCTCGATGGCCTGGGTGACCTCGCCGACCTCCAGGCGCACGTCCACGCGGGCCACCTGGGCGACTTCCAGCCGGAACGGCCCCAGGACGGATTTCTTGAAGCCGGAGGCCTCGGCCGCCAGGTTGTAATTGCCGATGGGCAGGAACAGCAGGTTAAAGATCCCGGCGGAGTTGGTCTCGGCGCTGTAGGTCAGGTTCGTCCCGGCGTTGGTGGCCGTGACCTTCACGTTGGGGACCACGGCGCCGGACGGATCGGATACCGTGCCGGTGATGGCGCCGGTGATGGTCTGGCCGGAGGCCAGCGGCGCCAGCAGAGACAGAACCAGAGCGAGAAAGAAGACTGCTACCTTTTGCATGTTCGACCCCTTAGGTGATCTACTGTAAGACTATAGTGTAGCACAGCGCGGGGTGGGAGGAGAGGCAAGTCAAAGGGCGAGGGTTCGTCACCGCATCCAGAGCAGCGACGAAAGCGAGATCGCCAGGATCCGCGGGTCCGGGACCTGAACCTCATCATCGAGGGTGACCAGCAATCCCAGCGGCGCATGATAGACCGCCTTTTCCAGGAAGGCCCGCAGGCCGCGGGTGTCTTCGTGCGGGTCGATGCGGCGCCGGTACTTCACCTCTACCGGGAGGCGGTGGGTTCCTACGGTTAGCACGAAGTCGACCTCCGGCTCGACGCCACGCGCCGGAAAATGGGCCACTTCAAGATTCGGAATGGAGGCCAGAAAGTAGCCCAGCACGCTCTCGGCCAGGTGGCCGGCCAAGTCGGTCAGGTGGGGGTTTGCGGTCAGAGCCTCCGGGGCAAGGGGAATCACCTCCTGGAGCCACGCGGCCCGCAAGGCGTGGTCGCAGAGGCAGATCTTGGGAGACGACTTGCGGCGCTTCAGACGCAGCTCCAGGGGCTGGATCAACTGAATCAGCAAGGTTCGGTCGAGGAACCGCAGGTAGTTGAGGATGCGGCTCCACCCGATGTTGCCGGCCAGAGCCTGGTGAATCTCGGGCACAAAGACACTTTGGCCGGGCGACTGCCCGGCGTAGCGGCAACACAGTCGAAAGACCTCTTCGAGCAGCTTTTCGTCGCGCTTCTGCCCGCCAGGTCCGGCCCGCAGATCATGTTGGATGGCCCGGCGAATGACGGTTTCATTCAGGTATTCCGCGATCTCCGGCCAGGTGATGACCGCCCTTTCCTGGGCGATGGGGTAGGCCCCGCGATCGGAGAAGGCCTGAAAGGCCTGGCGGCGGAGGGCGGATTCCTGACGGGCGGCCTCGATGGCGCCCTTCCAGAAGTCCGGGGACGCTACCACATCCAGATTGTTGTCGCCCCAGTACGGAGCCACCGAAGCTTGGAAGCGAAGCTCGGCGATCTCTCGCAGCAGCAGGGGTCCGAGGCTGACCGTTGTGACCCGGCCGGCCAGGCTGTCCCTGCCGGCCTCAATTTTGAGCGAGGAGCTGCCCGTGACCAGGACTCGCACGGCGTGATTGTCGACCAGGTTCTTGAGCTGGGGCGCCCAGGAATCCAGATTCTGGACTTCGTCCAGGAGCAAGAAAACCGGCTCGCCGCGCCGCGCGGCGGCGTTGAAACTGTCGCCGGTGATCTGCCCCTCGTACCAGCGGGCGATGGCCAGCACTGGTTCGCGGAGGCCGCCCAGCGTCGGGAGCTCATCGAAAGGCACATAAAGAATGCGCCGAGGGGCGACACCGGAATTGAGAAGCTGCTCGACAATCTGCCTCAGCAGGACGGTCTTGCCGACCCGGCGAGGTCCTCGCAGGACGGTGGCCGGCGTCATTCCCTCGCGGAGCAGCTGCTGCAAGCGTCGAAACGGCCAGCGGCGGAACGCCGGAACGGGAACCGCAGGCTCGCCTCTCCACCAGGGGTTGATGGATCGAAGGTTCTCGGACAACTCCAGGGGCAGTTGGCCAGCGAGCGGGTTCTGTTCAAGCGGGCTGCCCTTCAGACCTCCACCCCCAGCTCCTTCCAGGTCACGCTCCGGCGGCGGTAGATGGCCTCCCGTCCCAGGATGGCGGTGAGGGCCGCGGTGGCCGCCACCTCGATGCCCGCAAACGGCCGGCGGTTCTCCCGGATGGCGGCGAAGAACTCGCCCATGGCATCCTCGCGCCCCTGCCGCTGCTCCGGCGTCAACAGCTCGCGGCCCTGCTCGCCGTGGTGCTCGTAGAAGATCCCGTTGTCGTGGGTCAGGTGTACGGCTCCCTTCTCGCCGAAAATGACGTACCACTGGCCGTTGACGAGCGACCGCAGCGCCCGCGGATGCAGGTACAGCTGGCTGTAGTCGAGATGCATGTCGTTTTCATAGATATACTGGACGCTGAAGCCGTCCATCATGACCGTGCCGGCCGGGATGGTCTTGGGCAGGTACTTCTTGCCGTGGCCGTAGGCGCTCACCGGGCGGCTCTGGGCGATCCAGTTGCAGCAGTCCAGGTTGTGGACGGCGTTCTCGACGATCAGGTCGCCCGACCGCTTCACGTCGTCGTACCAGGTGGGACGCTCCCGGCGCTGCGGGTCGGGCCGGCTCGGGGTGCTGTGCCGCTGGGCCTTGATGACGAACGTCTGGCCCAGGATGCGGTCCTGGTGGATCAGCCGGAGGATCTCCCGCAGCCCCGGGAAATACCGCAGCTGCTGGCCGATCTGGAGGAAGGCCTTGGAGCGCCGGGCGACCTTCAGCACCTGGGCCACCTGCTCGGGCGTAATCCCCAGGGGCTTCTCGCAGTAGACGTACTTGCCGGCCTCCAGGCACGCCGCCGCCATCTCGGCGTGCAGGTCGCAGGGGGTGCCGACGATGACGGCCTCCACGTCCTTCAGGTCGATCACCTGACGGTACTCGGTAAAGGAGCGCGGGTTGTTGCGGCCGGCCTTGCTGAGGGCCCGGTCGCGCGCCTGAGCGTCGATGTCGCAGATGGCGGTGACGCGGACATTTTCCTGGGTGAGCGCCTGGCCCAGCAGGCTGGCGCCGCGGTTGCCTACGCCGATGAACGCCGCGCGGATCTCCCGCAGCTGAGCGCCCGGCAGCGCCGCTGCGGCGGCTGCGGAACCTAATAAGAAGCTTCGTCGGTGCATCTTGTTGCCTCCAAAAAACAGGACAGGCAGGAATGCCTGTCCTACTACGGCCCCAGGGCCCGGCACCGCGGATTCGCCTGCCGAAACTGATTCAGCGCGTCGGCCGTGACCGCCGTCTCGGCTACGTCCAGCACCCTGAGATTCTTGAGGGCCGCGAGCCCCGCCAGGGCGCCGTCGTCGACTCGCCGGGCGCGCCACAGGTTCAGCCGCTCCAGCTGCGGCAGGGTCGCCAGGCTCTTCAGCCCCTCACCCGAGACTTGGGTACGGCTCAGATCGAGCTGGCGCAGAGCGGCCAGCCGCGTCAGCTTCGAGAGGCCGGCATCGGTCACGCGCGTGCCGCCCAGGTCGAGAGCCTCCAGCCGCGAGAGCGCCGCCACGGTGTCCAGGTCAAAGTCCGTCACCGCCACCGACCACAGGCCCGAATCGGTCCGCTGGGAGCCGTTCAGATTGAGGCTGGCGAGCTGGGGCAGGGCCTTGAGGGCATGCAGGGCGGCGCCGGCCATCTTGTTGCCGCCGATGGCCAGCTCTCGCAGCCCGGGCAGAGCGGCCAGTTGTTCCAGGCCGCCGGCCGTAATCTGGCTGAAACCCACGTCCAGCGCTTCCAGGCTCGGAATCGAGGCCAGGTGTTCCAGGCCGGTGTCGGTGATCTTGGTCCCGCGAAGGTTCATCCGGCGGAGCTGCTTCCATCCCTTCAGGTGCGCCAGGCCCACGTCGGTGATGAACTCGGCGTACTGGAGGTTCAGGTCCGTGACGCCGGCCAGGGGCCGGAGCCGCTCCAGGCCCAGATCGGTGATGCGGGTGTAAGACAGGTCCAGCGTCTGGATCCCGGGGAAGCCTGCCAGCGTCTCCAGCTCGGAGTCGGTGATCCAGGCAGCCCGTAGAACCACGCCGGTGACCCGACCGGCGGGATCCCGCGTGACCGATCCACCCTGGGTGGCGGCCCACGATGCGGGATCTGCGGCTGAAAGGGCGGAGGACAGCCCAGACAACAACAGCATCGCGCGCAGCAGCATCGCTGGTGGCCACGATGTGGGGCGGCGCCCCCGCGCCGCGGCTGGCCCCCTGGCCAGCCTCTTCCGGGCCTTTCCGTGAGCCGGCCAAGCCGACCAGGGCCCAGAGGGCGCCCCCGGCTGCAGCCCAGGGGGGCCGCCCCACAAGAAACTACGCAGCATTAGGCACTAACTCCCCCGCCGGTTCGGCAGACTCGACTCCCGGTCCCAGACGAGCTGGCACGCGGGCAACGCCGATTTCAACTCCGCCAAACCCTTCTCGGTCACCAGGGTGTGGTAGAGGTTCAGCAGCTTGAGCTTCGCCAGGGGCAACAGGTGCGCCACGCCGGCGTCAGTGACGGAGGCGCTGTCGAGGCGCAGCTCGGTCAGGCGATCGAGCGATCGCAGCCGCGCCAGGCCGGCGTCGGTCACCGCGGTGTAGTCCAGGTTCAGCCGAATGAGATTCCGGAGCTTCCCCACCGATTCCAGGCCCGCGTCGCCGGTCCGGGTGCGCACCAGGTCGAGCTGAACCAGATTGGATAGCGATTCCAGGTGCGCCAGGCCCTTATCGGTGAAGCGACCGTGGCTGAGGATCAGCTCCCGAAGGCTGCCGAGCGCGCGCAGGTGCGCCAGGCCCCGGTCACCGACATCGGCCCCGGCCAGGTCGAGCCGCGCCAGGGAGGCCAGCCCCGCCAGGTGCGGTATCCCGTCATCCGTGATGTTGGTATAGCTGAGGGATAAACGCTCCAGCGTCGCCAGGCCGGCCATCTGCTGGAGCCCCTCGTCGGTGACCGGCGAGCCGGACAAGGAGACCTCCGCCAGGGCCGGCAGGGTCCTCAAATGACTCAGGCCCGGTCCCCGGACCAGGGTGTGATCCAGGACCAGCTTCCGCAGAGACATCAGTCCCGCCAGGTGGGCCAGGCCGGCGTCGGAGACGGTGGTGTGGGCCAGATTGAGATCCTGGAGCCCCGCGAGGGTGGCCAGGTGGCGGGCCCCCAGGTCCCCGATTTCGGTCGCTGACAGATCCAGGGTCCTCAGATCGGAGCGCCCGCGCCAGGCCTCCAGCTGGGCGTCGGTGGTCGGGCGGGCGGCCCCGCTTCCCGCCGGGCGGGCGGAGAGATCCAAAAACACGACCCGGCTCTGGGGCAGCGCCGTCTGGAGCGCCTCCACCCCCGCCCGGGTGGCCCGCGTATATCTCAGATCTACCCAGTGAAGGGGCAGCGCCTTCAGCCGCTCCAGGCCCGCGTTGGTGACCCCGGTCCGGTACAGATTCAGCTCCCGGAGCCGGCTCATGGCGGCCAGCTGCTCCAGGCCGGCGTCGGTGACGGCGGCGCCCCGCAGGCTCAGCTTCTCCATCGCCGCCAGCCCTTTCAGGCGCGCCAGGCCGGCGTCGCTGATGCGGGCGCCTCCCAGGTCCAGCTCCGCCAGCCCCCGAAGCTTCTCGAGGTGCCGCAAGCCCTCGTCGGTCACCAGCGTATCCCGCAGGTAGAGCTTGATCAACGCCGTCATGCCGGCCAGGCTGGCCATGCCTTCGTCGTCGAAAGGCGCATAGTTGGCGTCGAGGAAGCGCAACCCCACCAGCGGCGCCAGGGTCCGGCCCTTCACCTTGGTCAGAGCAAGGCGCAGCTCCCGGAGCCGGTCGAGTCCCGCCAGGTGGCTGAGGCCTTTGTCGTCCACGCGGATATACGTCAGGAAGTGGTCGCTGAGGTAAAGCTTCTCGAGCCCCGACAGCTTGCTGAGGTGACGGAATTCGTGGTTGGCTTCGAGGGTGCTGCCGGCGTTGGGGTTCCACATCGGCCCCGGCAGGTAGAGCTCCTTCAGGTGGGCCAGGCCCGCCAGTCGCTCCAGCTCCCGGGGCTCCAGCAGGGTTCCCACCAGGTTGATGGCCTGCAACCGGAAAGCGCCCTCTGGCAGGGCGGCCAGGTCGGCCACCGGGCCGGGGGCTCCCTCGACGGTCACGCTGCCGCCCAGCCGCACCACCCATTCGGCCACAGCGCGCTCGGAGGCCGACGACGCCGGCGCCAGGGCCGTCGCCAGGATCAGGGACAGGACTCGCATTCCCCACCAAGGTATCGCAATCGGGGGCGGCGCGCCAAGTGGGTAGTGCGGCATGGCAATCGAGGCCGGCCCAGTGCCAGGGCCCTGGTGCTGGGTTGGCGCCCCTGGGGGCAGGGCTGAGCGCGACGGAGGTAGAATAGGTGGATCGAAAGGCCAGCCGGGATTCAGGCAATGAAATCGTTCTTGCTCCATTACGGCCTCTTGTTCCTGAGTCTTGCCGCCTTCGCCTCCGTGGCATACAGCTTGGCCACCGGGGGGCTGCTGACCAAGTATGGGAAGGTCAGGCGCCGCAAGTCTCCTGAATTATTCTGGGCGCTTGCCGGAGGCCGGGTGGTGCTGGGTGTGGGGCTGATTGTCTGGCAGCTATATCTTTGGAAGTCCGCATCATTCGTACCGTAAAGCCACCATGGGATCCACTTTGGTGGCTCGCCGCGCCGGCAGATAACTCGCGACCAACCCCAAGACGCCGATCACCACCAACACGGCGGCGAACGTCCCAAGGTCCACCGGCCGGGTCCCGAACAGCAGGCTCTCGATCAGCCGTCCGAGCGCCAGCGCCGCGACGAGGCCCAGCGCCACGCCGGCCGAAACCAGCCTCAGCCCCTGTCCAAGAATCAGCCGGATCACGTCGCGGCGTTGCGCTCCCAGAGCCATCCGGACGCCGATCTCCTGGGTCCGTTGCGTGACGTGGTAGTAGTTCAACCCATACACGCCGATGGCAGCGATCGCCAGCGCCAGCGCCGCGAACAAGCCCAGCAGCAACATCTGAAACCGGCGTTGCGCGGTGCTCTCGCCGATGAGGCGCTCGATGGTCGTGACGCCCGCTATGGGCGCGCTGCGGTCCATTTCGCGGATGGCCGCGCGCGCGTTCGCTGCCAGGGCGAACGGGTCGGCTTTCGCCCGCACCACCAGATTCAGCGCCCGGCGCGGCCGCTGGGCGAGCGGCTGGAAAGTCTCCGCGCGGGCCCCGATGTGAAGACCTTGCCGCCGCATGTCGCCCGCCACGCCCACTACCGTGAGCCACGGGGCGGTGGAATCCGGCTGGCCGAACTTGAACCGCTTTCCCACCGGGTTCCCCGCCGGCCAGAATCGCCGGGCCATGGTCTCATTGACGATCGCCACCTTCAGCGCTTGGGCGCCGTCCTGTCGGTTGAACCAGCGGCCCTCTTGGAGCGGTACACCCATTACCTGGAAGTATTCGGGCGTGACGACGTCGTCGGTGGCCTCGATCTGCTGCTCCAGCGGGATCACCGCCGCGCCCTCCACGGTGAAATTACCCGAGTTCGGGGTAGTGCTCAGAAAGATATCGCTGATGGCCGCGGCGCCTTCCACTCCGGGCATCGCCCGCAGGCGCCCGATGAGTTGGTCGAAGGCGGCGGCCGCCTGAGGCCCCTGCGGATACGTCGCGCCCGAGAACGCTACCTGTAACGTCAGCAACCGATCCGTCCGGAATCCCGGGTCCACCTCGAACGCCTGATTCTGGCGCCAGTCCTGGTAGTTCGGGTAGGAGGTGAGATCTTCCTTCAGACCGAGCCGCCGGTTGTCCATCCAGACCATGCAGAGACGATCCGGATCGCGGTATGGCAGCCGGCGCAGCAGGACCGCATTAACCACGCTGAAGATCGCGGTGTTGGCCCCGATCCCGAGGGCCATCGCCAGAACGGCCAGCAAGGTCACCCCGGAGCTCTTCGTCATCATTCGCAGCGCGTAGCGCAGGTCGCTCAGCATGTGTCGCTCACAGCACGTCAGCGCATGGCCTAAAAGGACTACCGCCTCCGAGGGCCGGTCGGCTGTAACCATGGTACATCACTGCAGGACGGGCGTCCTACCGATAGCTCGACCTCCGTCAGGCCAGCATCGGCCGGATCACGTTGCCGTGGACGATCGTATCTTCGGCAATCGCCTCCTTCCCGAAGATCGCGCGGATCAGGTCCCTGCCGGCCTCCTCTTTGCGAGCGGGCTCCTGCTCCTTCATGAACCTTTGGTAGGCGGCCTTCAGGTTGCCTTTGGCATCGTGTTCCGCGCGCACGCCGCGCTCGGCCAGGGAGACCAGCGCGCGGCTCATGGTCAGGTGGCGTTCTTTCGCAACGCGTCGCACCTCTGCGGCAAGCGGGGTCGGGATGGTGACGCTCTGGCGCACGGGTTTGGCTCTGGAACTGCGAGGCGCGGTCTTGGCTCGGTTCGGCATCCTCCCATCCTAGCCGATCCTGCACCAGGGTGGTGCAGCCTGGGTCATCTACTGCGCCTGCTTCCGTTTGTGGGTCAGAGTTACGGCCTTGGCCTCCTTACCCTCACCGTAGAACAATTCGAGCCTGAAGGCGTCCTTGTCCAGCATGGTCGTCACGCTGCGCACCTTCACCTCCCTGCCGGTGGCCACATCGATATGCGTCCCCTGGCTGGTGATGGTGGCGCCGTCCCTGGAGATGGCGCCTTCACTGTGCATGACGTCGGTGTGCGAGCTTTCGAAATGCACTTCGACGAACTTGCCTTTGTGCCGGTCGAAACCAAGGTAGCGCACCACGGTTAGCGGCTTGCCCGCAAAGGAGCTCGAATACTCCTGCCGCAGGAAGCGTCCGTCCATGACCCACTTGGCTTCGCAGGAGGACTTGCCTTCTATTTCCTTGCCCGGCCCAACCGGGAACTTTACGGTGACGTTCCAGGCGCCGGCCAGAACGTCCAGTTTCCTGTGCTCCTCCCCGGGGACATTAAGGTCCGCCTTAGGTTTTTCTTGTGCTTGCCCCCCAGCACACCAGGTAAGGACCCCGCACAGAACAACGACGCGCATCGCGGTCACCTTCCGCCTGCCGGGAGGCGGCGCTTCAGCTCCTCAGCCCAGTGCTGAATCACGTGGATCTGCGTCGGGGCCGAGCCTTCCTGGATGAAATAGAAACGCTGGCCGTCGGGGCTGACGTCGTAGTCGTGGCCGGCTTCCCAGTAGCGTCCCTGGAACAGCACCCGGGGGCTGCCGGCCTTGAACGCCGGCTTGGTCTCGATCGGGACCGCCATCATCTTGTCGCCGCTGCGAAAGTAGAGTTCCCGGCCGGAGGCGGCAAACACCGGCCTCCTGCCGCCGGAGGTGGACACCTGCACCCGGCCGCCCGGCCCGGGGTACGACTGGACATAAATCTCCTCCCGGCCGGACTCGGTGGAGTCGTAGGCCAGCCAGCGGCCGTCGGGCGAGAAAGCCATCAAAACTTCATCGAACTTTGTCTGAACCAGGGGCCGCGGTTTGCGCTCGCCCTCCAGGGGCATCACGAACAAGTCGCTCGCGGACTCCGGGAGGACCTGGCCGAACACCAGGGCCCGGCCGTCCGGCGTCCAGGCGCCGGGGCCCTGTGGGTACTCGCTGCTGGAGAGCTGCTCTTCCGGACCGCTGCCGTCGGCTGGTTTCCAGTACATGCCGTAGCGGCCCGCCCGGAACGAGGAGTAGATGATGCGCTTGCTGTCCGGGGTCCAGAACGGATCCCGGTTGTCGTGCTCGAGGGTGAAGCGGCTGAGTGTGCTGCGGGCCAGTTCCAGGACCCAGGAGTTCCAGGCGGGTCCTTCGATGGTAAGGGCCAGGCGGCGGCCGTCGGGTGAAAGCGCCAGGTCTTCGTAGGGGCGGCGGGCCTCCAGGAGCGGACGCGCAACGCCGGCGCGGTCCACTGACACCAGCGTTCGCTCGCCGAACAAAGACCGGGCCGGCACATAAACCAGCGTGCCGTCGGTGGCGACGCTGAAGTGCGCGGCCCCGCTGCTCAGGTTTGTCCAGACGCCTTCCAGAACCGGCACGGACGGTCCGGTGACGGCCAGCCGGGCGAGGTCGAACGGCGCTGCCAGCAACGCCCCGCCGCGCGCATAGACCAGGTGGCCGGTCGCAACGTAGCGAGCATAGGCGGCCCCCCGCACCAGCATCCGCCGCTCGCCCGTTTTCAGAACCAGCGCTTCGACGGCAGCGTTTTCGGGGCTGGGGCCTCTCCAGCTCGCAAACAGAATGGCGTTGCCGCCGGGGAGGTGCTGCGGCCAAATGTGGTTGCTCTCGCCTTTCTTCCGGTCCGGCCTCGCGACGACCTCGGCCTTTGCCCCGGCAGCGGTCGTTCGCCAAAGCTCCCCGATCCAGCTATTCGGCGTGAAGAGGATGCTGTCGTCGGGCCCCCAGGCGGCTCCGAAGCCGACGGGAGCCTCCGCCAGGGTCAGGGCCGGGCCGCCGGCGAGGGCGACCTTCTTCAACTTGCCTTCGGCGAAGAACCCCACCCACTGCCCGTCGGGAGAGAAGACCGGGCCGTAGGCCCCTTCAGTGCCAGGAATCGCCTTGGCCTCG
>Ga0247727_10012103_pt1 | contig 14890 bp, 11 predicted proteins | sample WisWelCaveWW1625_FD_202498 | JGI IMG/M metagenome (GOLD analysis project Ga0247727, IMG submission 202498) | Biofilm microbial communities from Wishing Well Cave, Virginia, United States - WW16-25 | ecosystem: Environmental > Aquatic > Deep subsurface > Groundwater > Cave microbial mat | place... | reverse complement strand
CCACGAGTTGGCCGAAACGGGTTAGCTGTTCCTTTACACTATCCGCTTAGAATGACCCGCGGGCAAGCTGAGCGATTTGCCGCAAGTTTTCCTTGTGGCAGTTGGCGTGGAGCAGCCGATATTGGAAGTTCCCTTTCGCACCATGTCCGGCCAGGGGAAAATTTGGCGGCGATTGCGGCGCACTATCGGGTGTCGACTGTCGATCTTGTTGCGTTTAATCGGCTTACCGATCCTGACCGTATCTCAGTCGGGACCCGGATTGCCTTACCCGGGCGCGTTATGTGGAAGCCAACCGGTGGCTTTAGGCCGTCCACAGATATTGCGCAACTATTTGGCTTCGCTCCCTACCTACCGATAGCCCCGCAGACAGGGTGTCCAGTGGAACAAGAATCTGGCGGTCAAAAATAGTCGATGCATTTGCGTTTGAATTTGCTGATTTGACATATCGCTTATCGGTTTGTTATAAATTATAGTATTAACTAGTTGAAATTTCAGTTCTTTCCCTAGATTCACCCGCGAGACGATCAAGATGACCATGAGATCGCTGACGTTTTTTTGGGGTATTTCCTCCTTGTCTGGTTCGCCATCCAAGCAATGGCCACACCTGAGCGTCGGATGTTGGAGAACGTTATCGCTATTTTTCGCCTTGACCGCGCTGTCCGTCGGCTCTGTTTTTGCGAAGGACCAGGGGTCCTCTGGCAGCGTGGCGAATCCGTCGCCGAGTTCAGCCATTCCGAGCGCAGAGGAATCGGAATCCGCATTACTGCTCCGTCTTCATACCCTAGAGGAAAAGGTTTCACGATTGAAGGAGCAGGTTTTTCGTTCAAAAGCACGCTTAACGTCAATTCGTGAAACATTGAGCAAGAGCTCCGAAAAATCAGCACGGATCTCGGTCACGCTCAGCAATCGTTTGGCAGAGCGTTATCTGTTAGTCGATGTGACTGTGCTGCTCGACGGGGCGCCGCTTGGGTTGCGGCAGCCGATAGCAAACGATCGTGTTGAGCAGCCCCTTTACGACGGTTTTCTTCCACCAGGGGCCCATCGGATTCATGCGACGGTTGTGATGCGGCAAAACGCGCAATTAGACGTCGGACAGATAAAAACCGAGTCTGAGTTCGAATTCGATCTGAGGCACCAAGCTGAGCAGAAACTTCTTTTGACCGCGTCGATTTCCGGCTCTGCTGACAAAAAGGTCAATTTTAGTCCAGCGCTCTCTTGGAGTCAGCGGGTCCAACCTCGTCCTGAAAATGCCCAGGCGATACCACCACTCATGTCTCAGAGCATGGACTCCGAAGCCGGTAACCGTTGAGTCGGTTATCGGGCCGAATCGGATATTTCTGCGAGCTAAGAAAACGATGAAACTCACTCGCAATCGGCAGGTAATCGACGGAAGCACGTCGGGCATACGATTTTCGCTGCTGGTTTACTTGCTAATAGGACTCCAGATTTCCATCGCGGATGAACCGACCTCATCCGATATTGAGATCGCGAAACAGAATCTCGGGAACGTTTCTCGTGATGTCGATCGACTGGCGTCAGAGGTAGCAGCTCTGCCAACCCGGTTCAACGTTCAACTTCCATCGATCGAAGTTCTACGTAAACAACTAGGTGGCGATGCTTCTGCTGACTCCGGCATCGCGTTGCTGGCCGAACTCGTTTATCACTCCTCTAACCCCAATCAAGCCGCGGAAAGCCTAAAAGTGATTGCGGAATATTACGATGCTCGACAGCGCTCGGAATCCGCCGCATATTTCTACGGGCAATACTTAGTGAAAGCGGTCCAAACCCCTGTAACCGAAGAATCATATGCGGTTGCCAATCGTCTGTTGACGTTGGCCATTTCAAATCCATGGTTAACTGTCGACACAGACGTTGTCTCGGCTCTGCGTATCGGGCTGGCTAGCCCAGACCATCATCATCGCCTCAGCTATATGCTTGGGAAATATTATTTCGGAAAAAATGACTGGGTGAATGCGACAACTGCTTTTGCGGCTATCCCGTCCTCCTCGTCGGACTATTGGCACGCGCAATACCACCTCGGATCACTCCTCGTGCGGCAAGATCGTTATTCGGCGGCGATTGACTATTTCGAGAAGTTATCGAACAAGCTTAAAGATCGTGGTCGATTGCACGAGACTAGCAAACGAATTTCCGCTGTGGATCTGACCGACCTAACCGCGCTTGCATTGGCGCGTCTGTACACAACCCAGAATAACATCGCGTCTGCATTAGAGTCCTATTCCCGTATTGGCAGCGCATCGAGGCATTTTCGCGATGCTCTGTTTGAGACCGCCTGGCTCTTGGGGCGATGTGAGGTTTTTGATGAAGCTGTGAAAGCGATCGAGCAATTTATGACCCATTACCCGAAGGATGGAGAAGCGGACGAGCTTCGCCTGCTTTATGCGGTTGCATTGCAGAAGCTGGGGAAGGAGCAAGATGCGCTGAAGCAATACGAGATTATTTTATCCCGCTATCGGGAACAGCGCGATCAACTTTACGCTGCAATGTCGAGAGAAAAGAACAACTTTCGCTTCTTTGGTGAGCTCGCGGTGACGAGCCTTCCCGGTGCAGATTTAGCACTAACGCTGCCCCAAGTAGTACTTAAAGAAGCAGAAGGGAAGCCGCACAATCGACGCCTGCTGGAGGTCTGGCGAGACTTGCAGGAGATCAAGCAGGATCTGTCGGAGGTTGCCGAATCATTGACGGCCTTAGATCAGATCGTACAAAGCTCGCGGCTGCGCCAAGCCATCGATAGCTCCATCCAGCAATCTCGTGAAGAAATGACACGGCTTTTTTTTTCATTACTAGAAATCAAGAATCAAGTGCTTGAGTTTATCGAAAAATCCTCAGACGGAAATATCCATGGTGGGAATGAGCGTGGCGAAATCTCTCGGGGGCGCGATGACCTGATCGCATTAGGGAAGACGTGGTCGCAACTGGCTACCCGGGCAAAAATGTTAGCTGCTCGGTACGATGAGCAGATCGCACAGCTCAACGCGACTATCCAACAATTGGGTACGGACATAACGGTGGCGCTCAGCGCTTGCAAAGAATTGGATTTGATGGCCGTGGAGCAGCTCGAGGTTGACCCAAAACGGTCGGATCGAACTGAAATTCATGCAGCGTGGGACGATCTGTTGCAGCTCGCGATCCAAGTCAGGGCTCTCCGAGATCCCTATCGTGTGGCAGAGACGGCCCGCTTGATGGCCCTTAGTCGAGACGAGCAGCTGTTGCGGGTTGCGATAGAATATGCCCGTGTGTTGTCCGCGCAAGAGGATCGATTAGTAACAGCCGTGGGCAATGGTGCCCCACACGCGCCAGCCTTGCAGTTGATTCCGGACATCAATACGACGATTACACGAGTACAAGATCTTGGTCGATCGCTGGATGAGTTAGCAGGAGTTAGAAGTGAGGCGGTGTCGTCTTTGCTTAGGTCGCTTCGCGAACAATTAGCAGCGGAGCAGCGTGCACTGCTGGAGCTTGAGCAGGAAGGACGAGAAATCTTAGGAAAGATCGCTAGACAAATGATGGCTACGGAATTGAGCCGTTTGGATCGCCTCGTCTCTACCTCTGACCTGGGAATGATTAATGCCGTATGGGATAAGACGAAGGCGGAGGAGAAACGTACGGCTGAGATTGCGGAAGCTCAAGGAAAAGAGCAGACCTCGGTGCAACAACGCTACAGTGTCGGTGATGTTGGAGAGGTCCGATGAATTTCCCCCACTACGGGAAGAAAGGGTGCCCCAGCTTTATTGCAATGATTGGGGGTTTTGCCGTCAATGCTTTTGCCACAATCGAAATAGCTACCCCTGTAGCACCGGAGCAGCTGTCAACCCCTGCACGGATGGTTAGCCAATCACGACGCCTTGACGACCTGGAACGCTCTTGGGAGGAGAGGAGCAGGCGATATTTGGAAGACATTCAGAAGATTTCCAAGAAAGAGGTCTGGTTTGCACAGAAGGAAATTGCGGAAAGGTATAAAGTTGCCTTGCAGAAACAAGAGGACCTCCAGCGGCAGGAACGACAGCGAGCGATTGCTGTATTGGAGAAATTTCTTCAAAATCACCCAGAAAGCTTGCTGACCCCTGATGCGATATTTAGGCTAGCGGAACTCTATTTCGATCGCACCAATGACCACTATCTACTGGCGATGGAGCGGTATGACGAAGATTTCCGTGCCTACGTGGAGGGTCGCCAATCGGAAGCGCCTGTTGAACCGCGTAAAGATTATCGTCGAAACATCGAGCTTTATCAGCGGATTGTTTCCGAATTTCCGGACTATCGATACGCAGATTCCGCTAACTATTTGCTTGGGTTTTGTCTGTTCGAACAGGGTGAGGAGGAGCAATCCGCGAACGCCTTCCAGGACCTCGTGAACGATTACCCCGAAAGCAAATTTGTAGCCGAATCGTATACGCGAATCGGCGAATATTATTTTGGGATCCATGATATGAAGCCGGCGATTCGCGCTTATGAAAAAGCGTCGCTATTTCCGTCGAGCAGTTTTTACGACAAGGCGTTATACAAGTTGGGATGGGCCTATTATCGACTGAGTGACTACCGACATTCCATTGAAGCCTTTGACCGGCTGATTCAGTATGCCGACCGCAAAGCCAAGGAAGGGGGTGGGCTATCTGCCGGAGAGCTGCGGAAAGAGGCACTCAGATATCTGGCGATAGGACTCGCCGATTCTGGTGACAGTCGTGCGGCACGGACCCTCTTCCAAAGCCTTGGGCAGCGCGATTATCAGGTTGAGCTGATACGGACTCTTGCTGACATCTACCTCGAGCAAGAGAATTTTCCACAGGCTGTGGAGACCCTCAAGGTGATGCTGGCCGAATTTCCGACGGATATCGACAATCCGGCGATTCAGCAAAAGTTAGTCGAGGTTTACGATCGGATGGGGGATGCCGGGGAGGCGAATCGTGGCCGCGAGCAGATGGCCGTTCTATTTGGTCCAGGAAGCCTTTGGTACAACGCCCATCGGCAGAATACGCACGCAATTCAGGAAGCTCAGCACCTTGCCCAGGAATCACTCTTCATTGCCGCGACGAATCATCATATCTTGGCGCAAAAGACGAAAGATCCGCAAGAGTACCGAACTGCGGCCGATTATTATCAACGGTATTTGAAACAATACCCCAACTCGCCCAGAGCGTATGAGCTGATGTTTTTTACCGCAGAGAGCTATTTTTTTTCGGCGCAATATGACAAGGCGCAACTGGCTTATTTGCGCGTGGTCGAGAGCGACGACAACAATCAATATTTATCTGACGCCGCATTTGCACGGATATTGTCTTTTGAGAAATGGATCGAGCAGGTCGACGGCATCCCCATCGATGGACAAACTGATCGACCCGACGTGGAGACTATTCAGGTTCAAGAGATTCCTCGGTTGAAGCAGCGTTATGCAGGCGCTTGTGATTACTTTGCCCGTATTTTGCCTGATCATGAACGTGCGCCGGAGATCTTGTTTCATGGCGCTGATGTCTATTTTCGTTATGGCCATTTTGCAGAAGCGCGCAAGCGATTCGAGCTGGTTATTAAGCGTTACCCACGGCATCAAGTCGCTGTTTATTCGGGAAATTTGATTATCGACAGTTATCGCAACGAAAAGAATTGGTCTGCTGTTGAAGCGTGGGGCAGTGAGCTGGCGAGTAATCAGATGTTAATGAACGCTGAGCGTTCGGGAGCAATCGATGAATGGAAACGGTTATCGCTAGGCGCGATCTTTAAGGCGGCGCTCGCGCTGGAAAATGCTGGTCAATGGCTACCTGCGGCCAAGGAATATCTTCGGCTCTATCGCCAAAATCCGGACTCAGAATTTGCGGATAAGGCACTCTATAATGCGGCACTGAACTTGGGAAAGATGGGAAAACTGCGAAACGCTACCGTCGCGTTTCGCAAATTGACGAACCGCTACCCTAAAAGTGAACTGGCACCACGGGCGCAATTTCGACTGGCATTCGATGAGGAGCGTCTGTTGCATTTTGATGCGGCGGTCATCGCGTATGAACAGCTGGCGAAAAACTATCCATCGGCGCCGGAGGCGCCAGATGGACTGGTGAACGCCGCCATTTTGAGAGCTGCGCTTGGTGATCATATCGCCGCGGCGAAGCATTTCGCAGACTATCCACGCTTGTATCCCGAAAAAGCAGATGCCGGGGATATTTTGTTTCGCGCCGCGCTTGCGTACGAAAAAGCCGGTTTGCCAAACGAGGCGCAGCGCCTCTTTGAGGACTATCTGAAACGAAAGGATGGAAAGCCCGATCGGCAAATCGAAGCGCATGTCCGGCTGGCGACAATCTTTGAAAAAAAGCGCATGTTCAAAGAGTGGGAGCACCAGCTACGGAAGGCGATCGACCGTTACACAAAAGACCGTCGCGAAGCGATCGGTATCCTGGGGTTGTCGTATGCCGCGGAAGCAAGCTTCCGCCTGATGGAACCCCAATTCAGAATCTATGAGGGGGTTACGTTCCGATCGGCGAACGCTGTAGCGCTAAAAAAGACACTTTCACAAAAGGCAAAACTACTCGCGGAGCTTCAGCAGGGATACATTAAAGTTGTTGCATTAGGGCAGATCGATTGGGCAATTGCCGCCCTTTACCAGATCGGGTTGTCGTTTCAGAGATTCTCCGAGTCGTTGATTGCAGCTCCGATTCCGAAAGGTTTATCAGCAGAGGACGAAGACCTCTATCGCTCGACATTAGAGGAGCAGGCGCTCCCGATCGAGGAGAAGGCGATTGCGGCTTACTCAAAATGTCTTGAAAAAGCAAAGGAGGCCAAGGCGAGTACGCCTTGGTCCCAGAAGGCATGGACGGCGCTTAGCAAAGTGAGGCCGGGAGACTATCAGCCACCTATTCAGGATGCAGTGGTCTATTCTGTTGGATGGATCTTGTCACCCAGCGGTTTGTTCCATGGTAACCATTCGGTCAAATAGGTCAGCTAGCATAATGCGGAACTCTGGTGGGCTCGAAATTGCGAGGCGAACTTAGCGTGGCTATTCATCAGCTCGGCCTAGTCGTGGTGATTATCTTATTGGGGGCGGCGACCATTGGTTGTGGGAGCCATCGGATTATGGGGAAGCGTAATCCGACGATCACCATCTCCCCAAAAGAGGCAACGTCTCAGGTATTGCTGAAGAAGACAGCGATCGATCCAAGAGCGGATCAGCTGCGCAAGGAGGGGGACCTGCTCGCACAAGACAACCGGCGAGAGAGCCTGGAAGCGGCGTTAGCCAAATATGAACAGGCGCTGGCGGTCACCGACGGGTATGTCGAGGCCCATTTTCGTCATGCCATCCTTCTTGAACGATTGGGACGCCGCAACGAGGCGTTTGTGGAGCTTACACGGGTAGCCGAGGCAGACCCCGAGAACCTGGACCTTCAGGCGACGCTAGCAGCCTTTGAGGTCGTGCGGCATCATTTTCGAACGGCCGACCAGCGACTTCTGGCGGTTTTGAAGAAAAACAAACGTCATGCGCTTGCTCGGTCAAATATCGGGCTGCTCTACTTGTTACAGGAAGAATATGAGCAGGCGTTAAAAAACTTTCGTTTGGCGATTCGATTCGATCCGACCTTAATAGAAGCCTATAATGGCGCAGCGATGTCGTATCGGGCGTTGCGGCAATACGATCTTGCCCAACTTATTCTTGAGCGAGGGATCGAGATCGAAAAACGTCCGGAACTGCTGACGAATCTTGGATTGATTCGACTCGATGCAGAGGATCACCCCGGTGCCCGACAGGCCTTTGAAATGGCACTCCAAAGCGACGCGACGTATGCCCCGGCCCATGTCAATTTGGCTGTCTATTTATTGTCTGCGGGGGATGCTGCTACAGCCTTGTCTCATTTAGAAACGGCGATCAAGTTCGATTCAGAGCAGAAAGAAACCCTATTGGCTTATGGTTCGATATTGCGCGCCTTGGAGCGCTACGCCGATGCCGAATCGATCTATAACAAGATATTGGCGCATGATCAGCGGTGTCCGGAAGCCTACTATAACCTTGGCGTGCTTTATGAAACCAATGGCGAGCGTTACGACCAGGCGATGACCGCCTATGATCGGGCAAGGGAATATTTTGCTAAGGGGAGTCCATTTGTTGCTATGCTCGATGAGCGAATGGCCGTGACAAAGAAGAAGCGGGAGGCTCAGCTACGAAAACAGAAGCGAGAGGAAGAGTTGAAGCAGCGGGCGTCTGGCGCTGGTGAAAATCAGCCCGCTAACGCAACTGGTGAGCCCGGTGATGATTTACTCAAGAAGTAGTTTTCGTCTTTCCTATGGCCGCCGTCAGATATTTATCAGCGAAGAGATAGAATCTGCGAGAGAATCACGATATGATAATCATAACTAATGATTATCAGTGGCTAGCGGCTTGAGGTACGCCATCACGATGAGTTTGTTTAAAAAACAAACGAAAGAAAACCGATCGTTTCTCGTATCGACCGCCTGGCTCGGGTTGACCCTGATCCTCTCCGGGAGCGGATACGCGGAATTGCCGGAGGTGAAGCCCACGGATCCGTCAGCAGCACGGAAAGAGGCCTTACCACAGGCGGCTAAGATGGGGCGGCAACTGTTTCGATTTGACGAAACCGTGGTTCAAGGGCGGGTTCAAAAACCGCAGGCATTTTATATCTTACAAAGAACCACTGTGGCGGATGACGTACGTGTACCCACCAAATCATTTTTGGAGCGAATCGCTGTGCCGACGACAGATCCAAAATTTTGATCGGCAAGAAGTTAACTTGACAGTAAAAAAGCGAGCTTGGTAAATAATATTAAGAACTTAAAAGTGTCATTTCCAATCCTACCAGTAGTGGCGTTCGTCATTTCTAATTAGGGACCCTTTTGTCTGTAGGAGGCCAATCGACATGTGGGAAATTTACAAGTTTTACAACGATGGTGGCTGGTTTATGCATCCGATTCTAATCATCGCGATTTTTGCCCTCGCGACGATCATCGAGCGCATCTACTATATCATGGGGCGATATAATATTAACGGCGCAGAGTTTATGGCCCAGGTGCAAAAGCTTGTCCTGGCGAATAACATCGATCGCGCGATCAAGCTCTGCAACCGCGCACCAAGTGCCGCGCTAGCAAAAGTGGTCAAGGCTGGCCTGACGAGAGCTAATCGGGGTGAAATCGAGGTTCAAAATGCGGTCGACGAAGCCACCCTTGAAGTTCTTCCAGAGCTGCAGAAAAGAACCAATTATCTTTCCGTTTATGCAAACGTCGCCACCCTATTAGGGCTATTGGGGACGATCATGGGGTTGATCGACGCCTTCGACGCGATCGATGCTGCGGATGCGGCCCAACGGTCGAGTGCGTTAGCCCGAGGTATCTCTGTCGCGATGAATACCACGGCGTTTGGGTTGATTGTTGCGATCCCGGCGATGATGGTGCATGCGACGCTACAGTCAAGCACCATTAAGATTATCGATGAAATCGACCAATATTCCGTGAAATTGATCAACCTGCTTTCCGCGCGCGAGCGCCGTGCTCCTGGTGCGGCGTCGGGTGAAGAAGGCGACGGTACGTGATGGCGCATGCCAAAGTGCAGGGGATTGATCTGCAGGATTTTAAGGATTAAGTCGAGATGAGTCGAAAGCCATCCAGCCGCCGAAATGTTGTCATCGAGTCCGAGCCGCTCAGCATTGAGCCGATCATGAATCTATTTGTTTTGCTCATTCCGTTTCTGCTCTATTCGGCGGCATTTATCACGATCACCGTTATCAAGACGTCGTTACCACAGATTGCGTCGGCCACCGCCGATGCTTCACAACCCACGACACCCGAGCGTTCGAGATTGGAACTGACTGTGGCCATTACAGACAAGGGGTTTACGGTTGCGGGCGCAGGAGGTGTTTTGAAAGGCCAGGCGACGTCGACGGTTGCTGGAAGACAAGAGGCGACGATTCCCCTCCGCGCCGGCAAAGATTATGATTTTGTCGCTTTATCAAAGATTATCTATCAAGTTCGCAAGCAGCATCCGTTACCGACCAATCCGGATGTCGTCCCCGACCCAGACCAAGTGACGGTCATTATCTTGCCGGAAACGGAAGTGCTGTACGACACGATTATCAAGACGATGGATGCGACGCGAGATACGAACGCCATGAGTGACGAGCTTCGACGGGAGCTAGGGATTGTACAGCCAGCGGAGCTGTTTGAGAATGCGGTGCTCGCAGCGGGTATCCGATAACGACTTGACCAGAGGAAAGAATGGGGAATCCCAGACTAAAAAAGAAGCGTCGAGCGGCTGGCGTCGGTCGTTTGAATATCACCTCGATGATGGACATGATGACGATTATCCTGTTCTTCCTCCTTAAATCCTACTCCGTATCCGAAGCGGTGTTAACGCCGCCTAAGGACGTCACCTTGCCTGAATCTACCTCTCGGCTCGACGCGCAAAAAGCGGAAGTGCTTGTCGTCTCACGAGATAGCTTGATGCTCGATAGCACGGGTGGGAATGCATCCGTGGTTCCGCTAAAAGATGGATTGGTTTCCCCTGCGCAGAAAAAAGGGTTACTCATCCCACAATTATACAAAGAGCTACGGGCCCGCGCCGAGTTATCTCAATTTATTACCGAGCATAGCGCCCGCTCGACCTTCGAAGGGAAAATTATCTTGCATATGGACAAAGACGTTCCCTTTGCAACCCTGCGTGAGGTGATGTTTACGGCTGGTCAGGCGGACTTTCAAGAATTCAACTTCACGGTGTTGGGCCCGTCAGACTAATGATGATGCCGGCTGTCGTCTTTAGAGCTCCATGAAAAGAGTTGGTTCCTGCCGTTGCTAGTTGCAAGATAAGGAACTCGATGTGTCTTCTGCGCCGACAACAGCGAAGAAAGCCTTACGAGTCGGGTTGATCCGTAACGGAAAAATCGTTGAGGAACGACTATTTCGCCATCAAGAAGCTGTCACGATCGGTGTCGCACCGCGGGTGACATTTTCTGTCGATTCACCATTGCTGGGACAGTCGTTTACCCTGCTGGCCCATCGTGGCGGAATTTATCGACTGGCGTTTGTCGAAGGCATGCAGGGGAAAATTGCGACCGATGATGCCACCGTCAATTTGGACGACTCGGTTATCTCGCTCGAAACCCTGAAGTCACAACAGCTTGTTACAAGAAGTGGCCGAGAATATCACCTCCCCCTCACCGAAACGACGCGTGGTAAGGTCGTCATGGGTGAGACCACCTTGCTATTTCAGTTTGTTTTGCCCCCGTTGGAGCCGGTTCAGCCCGTTCTGCCTGAGGCGGCGCAATATTCCATTTGGACAACGATCTATAACGAACGGATCTATCTTGCCAGCCTGTTGTTATGGACGGTTATCTCGGTGGTTTTGTTAGCATGGGGACGCGTTCAGAAAATGGAGCCACTTTCCAAGGCGGACATGTTGAAGAAGTTACCGGATCGGTTTGCGAAGTTGGTTATGGAAAAGCCGGTTGAGATCAAGCCAATGGCAACGGATCCGTCATTGCTGTCAGACGAGCGGAAAAAAGATGTGGCTGACGCGGATGCCGATCGGGGGAAAGCGGAAAAGAAGCCGACTGAGCAGCAGCGTGCAGCGATGAAGAAAAGAATCGCCAGCAAGGGCTTGATTGGGCTCATTGGAACGACGCGATCCGATCGTGGAGGTGGTGCCGTTGCGAACTTGTTCGCTGAGGGTGGTCTCGGGCAGGATCTCGACGCGGCGCTGGCAACGGTCGGTGGCGTACAGGTCGCTTCGTCGGATACACCGGTAACGGCGAGATCAGCAGCCAGCGGTTCCGCGGCGAAGGCGGATATCGGCGATTTGGCAACCAGTGGTGGTGGACAGGTGGCGTTGGGTGGGAAGCAAGAGAAACAGCTCCAGGCTAACATCACCCGGGGAGATGCCGAAATTGAGGGATCTTTAGATGAGCCGACCATCAATCGGGTCGTCCAGCGACATATGTCCGGGATTAAATATTGCTATGAGCGTGAGCTCAAGCGCAATGCGAATTTGGCAGGGAAGATCGTCTTAAGATGGACGATCGAAGAGTCCGGTCGCGTATCCGGCATCGAGATTGAGCAGGATACCATGCAGAATCGAAATGTCAGTGAATGTATGAAGAGTAAGGTACGGACTTGGCGTTTTCCGGCGCCGGGGGGTGGTAGCGTGTTGGTCGCATACCCCTTTATCTTTCAGTCAAGCGGGTAAACCATTGGCTCCCTCACAGCAAATTTCGCATGATCCTAAGAGCGAATCGGGCGGACTGCCACCGCGCTCTCTCGATGAGCTCATCCGGCTAAGGAATCACGCCATGTTCCTGTCTTGGTGGCAACGGTATCTGGAACGGCGGTCTGAGCTCAACGCGATCGAAGAAGAGATTGTGCGACTGAAGCAGAACCTTTACCTGGCGCAAAGTGAGGCAAACTATTGGGCGGCGATCGGTCGTGAATGTCTGGACCAGGAAGCGCATTCCAGGAGCCGCTGCGAACTGACCGTCGACCAGATCCGACAAATGGACACCGATTCTTATGAGGCTTTAGCGGCTTATGAACAGAGTCGTACCCGAGCCACATTACTATGGCAGAGGATGCAGGCGGCCGAGCAACTGGTTGAGGAAGCGAGAGCAGGTGGGTTATCGCAACATAAAGCGGAGAAATTGAGAATGCGTTGGCAGCAGTGCCGCGATGAATATCAGCGGATGACGACGGCGAAGATCAACGAATGGAAGCAGGTCGAGACCCTGTGGCGAGAGGCCGCAAAGCAAGGCTATATCGCGAATGAGCGAAAGGCGCGAACAGGCCATCACCGCAGCGAGGCCGATAAAGCGTTTACAAAAGCAGAACAGTATCACGATAACGCGGTTGAGTTTGGTCGTCGCATTGAAAGCCGCAATGAGCGCATCCTCGAGCTTAATCAACAGTTGGAACTTGCACGCCGCGAAGCAGAACGCGACTTCGTGGCGATCGCCGGGGATGACTTCTTGTATTGGCCAAAAGATCAGACAAGCTTAGCAGCTTGGTGCATCGCTTTAGTCGATTCAGGGCAAACCGAAGGGCAGCCTGTTGTCGCCGGCTCGATCTATGAATGTGATCGATATCATGGTGTAGCGTCCATTCGACCCGTCAAAAACGAGCATTGATCACCATTCCGTGGGGTTGGGAAGGATTGGGCCAGGCGACATCGTGTCAAGAGAGGTAACGGGCGTTGAGATTGGAGCATACGACGTTTCGAGGTCGACGCTGCCTGATTACCGGTGGGGCAGGATTTATCGGCTCAGCGCTCGCCCGACGACTTGCCGCACTCAATTGTGAACTTATCATCCTGGACAACTTATCGACTGGGAAAATCGATAATCTCCGCTCGGTCGCTTCCTCATTGCGTGTAATCGAAGGTGATGTTCGCGATGAGAAGCTTGCGGAACGCCTTGTCGCTGAGGTTGATTATGTTTTTCACTTGGCGGCGATACCGTCCGTGCCGCGTAGTGTCGAAAATCCCCAAGCGACCCTCGAGACCAACGTCAAGGGGACACTCACCTTGTTGGAAGCAGCCAAGAAAACCAAGGTGAAACGCATCATATTTGCGAGTTCCTCTTCGGTTTATGGTAACGATCCCGCTCCAGCGAAGGTAGAAGATCGAGTCGGCGAGCCATTGAGTCCCTATGCGGTAAGTAAGCGCGCTGCCGAGTCGCTTGGGATCTGCTTCACAAAACTGTTCGAGGTGCCGTTTGTTTCGTTGCGTTTTTTTAATGTCTTTGGTCCACGACAAGATCCGATGGGTCAATACGCCGCAGTCATCCCACTCTTCATCACAAAAATGCTGGCGGAGAAATCACCCGTGATTCATGGCGACGGTGAACAGACGCGGGACTTTACGTTTGTTGAGAATGTCGTCGACGCTAACCTGTTGGCCGCGACCCATGACCAAGCGATTGGCGAGATCTTTAATGTCGGTTGCGGAAACGGAACGACGATCAACGAGTTGTATCAGATTTTAAGCAGACTAGCGGAACGCGAGATGGTGCCGCGGCGCATAGCTTCCCGCCAAGGAGATGTCCGTCATTCCATTGCGCAGATTCAAAAGATTGTTGAACGGCTAGGCTATTCCCCGCAGGTGTCCGTCGAAGACGGCCTCAGACAAACGGTTGCTTGGTTTAAGGAACAGCGTTAGCGAACGTTACGCGACCGGCTAACCGTGGTTGGTGTGTTTGGTCCAAAAATAAAAAGCGGATCTGTATCGTGGCCGGGATTGTAAAGGACCTGCCAACTTTCAGGCAGTGCGAATTGTGTGAACGTGGAATCATCTTCGAACGCCCATCGTTCAGTTGTTTCGTTCGCCGGCAGGTTCCAGGACTCCTTGAACGCCGGAGGTGCGGGGGGCCGATCAAAACCAAGCCGTCTTGTCCAGGTAGGATTCATCAACACGGACCATTGACCAAAGTAGATCTCAAGGGGTAACCAGCTCACCTCGTGGTCAGAATTTTCCGTGGCAACAGCAGGGACCTCAGGCATGATGACAATACCGATATCGTCGGGATGCAAGAAGCGGATCGGGGTTCTGGTATCATCGTCGATGATTTCCGCAGCAAATAGGTATTCCCCGGGCCATGGGTAGCTGCCCCCCGAATAGCAGCCGCCAAAGTCACCGTATTCACCACAACCACCACCAAAAACGATAGGATGATCCCCATCGCCACCGTCGCCAATGCGGGTAATGCGCTTGTACCAACGCATCGCACGAGCGTGAAAATAATAATGAACGTCTACAAGCGTGGGTTCATCGCTGATGTCGACGATGACGTTTACATGTTCCCAGTCGCCTTCGTGATTGACGGCGAATTTGTTGTAGGGATACCAGAACCAATATTGAATCATGAGCAGCTGCCGGGCTCGGTCGAACCAGGCCAGATGGACATAG
>Ga0247727_10012102_pt1 | contig 14891 bp, 14 predicted proteins | sample WisWelCaveWW1625_FD_202498 | JGI IMG/M metagenome (GOLD analysis project Ga0247727, IMG submission 202498) | Biofilm microbial communities from Wishing Well Cave, Virginia, United States - WW16-25 | ecosystem: Environmental > Aquatic > Deep subsurface > Groundwater > Cave microbial mat | place... | reverse complement strand
CGCAAGCCACGCCCCGAAAGATCATCGGTAAGCCGTGTGCGGGAAAACCGCAAGCACGGTTTGAAAGGGGGTTCATGGAAACGGGCCGGCGCTAAACGCTGGTACCGCGCCATAATCTACCAATGCAGTTCCTCCGCGCCGGCGACCAACAGCTCATCCTCCTCGAACTGGACCGCGAAGTGGTGTCGGGGCTGGTCCGGCAATCCGGATTCGAGTGCGAGATGGAGGAAGACAAGCGCTCGCTGACCCTCGAGCTGATCCCCACTTCCAAGGAGCCGCTGCTGCTGTTCGACGCCGCCGATCCGGCCAACCTGGGGTGGTTCTCCCGCTGCCAGTTTTACGTCGACGGCCGCACCGGCGCCGTCCTCCAGACCCCGCTCAGCATCGCCAACTGCCGCGACGAGGATGGCCGCCTCAAGCAGGCCCTGCGAATCTCGATTACCAAGGAGTTGCCGGCCGGCTTCCACCTGCCGGGCCAGCAGACCGTCAACGAGCAGGTGGTCTACGCCCTTCTTTACAACGTTTTGACCGCCTTGCGGAACGCCGGCGTAGCCGTCTGCGGCGGGCCGGTGGTGGTTCCCCTCAGCGGCCGCACAGAACGTACCGGGGCCCGCCACTAAGGCGTTCTGGGAAGTAATACACGGTAGCCCCCATCATAATCAGTACCCTAGTACCACCGAAGAATGTGACTGTCGAACTATTGTCGGAATCCCCCCACCCAGCGCAGAATGGGGTCGTACCAGGGAAGACTGACTGAAGATCGCCGGGGGGACGATCTCAGTAAAGTCTAAAAGGCTGGCTCGGTTTCGAGCCAGCCTTTTTTATTTAGTGGGGACTGAACGGGGAAGTCCGGCCCCCCCGACGGCGAACGCCACGGCCCGATCCATCGCCCCGCGTTAAGCCTACGACTTCCTGGCGGTTCCCCTGGATCGCGAGTCGCTCTGCCGTCTCGTGGAATCGCCTCGCGCTCCGGCCGAAGCGCGCGGCGCGGCGCTCTTGGTTCGCTGGCTGGCGCGCGACGCGAGCAGACCCGTCGTGCTCCCCATCATCGCGGTGTGCTCCGCCTCCAGCCGCACCAACTCCTCGAAGCTCATGTCACTGAACGGAACGTCGGCCAAGCTCGCTCTCCTTTATCCCTACGCCGATTTTACTCCCGAACGCCACTTCTCTTCAACCTTTTTTCGAAACGCCGCGTACTCCGGCGGCGCCAGATAAATCAGGTCCCCCATCTCGGGCCGCTCGAAAATCTTGCGGTAGAACCAGACGGAGTTCTGCGTGGCCTCGCCCCATATCGCCCCGGCATGAATCTCTTCGGCCACCACCATGATGTGATGAAGCATTCCGGTGCCCAGTCCGCCGAGCGGGCTCTCCCGCTCCCCGGCGATCGAGGGATGCGCGGCCAGGAAATCGATGAACAGGTTGTTCGCCCAGGTGCGGCGAAAATGGCACAGCCCGACCAGCGATCGATGCCGCAGCCAGCTCGCCCGCGCCAGCAGCAGCACCGAGACTTCCGCGTGCGGGTTGTCCTGAATGTGATCCTTGATGTCCTGCAACGTCCCGGCGATCCGCCGCTTGGAGAGTCCCTCGCACCAGCGGCGGAAAGCGAGATTGGCGAGCTCCACCGCGTCCAGCTTGACGGGATTGGCCCCGCTGCGCAACGCGTCGCCCCATCGCCGCACCGCCCGGCCGAGGGCCTGCCGCTTCTCCGCGGTGGCGTACGCCAGCTCCACCACTTTGCCGGAGGCAACCGGAAAGCTCCCGATCCTTCGCCGCGCCATCAGGGGAGACTATACTCTGTGCCTGCGTGTCCCGTCCAATGCGGAGAAGCGTCAAGCCTGCTGCGGCCCGAGCCAGGAGCGCTCACTCCAAGACCAATCTGGTGGCTCGTCCGCCCATTGAGCGCTTCGAACACTGCGATCCAGACCACCCCGACGAAGCCTCGGCGTTTATCGATTATGTCCGGAGCGCACGCAGACAGGATGCTTCCCGCGTCGACTTGGCATGCGCACCTTTGTCGCCGACACCGATGTAGGCCCCTCCTGGCCGAGTGGGGCTCACTCCGAAGATCGCGCTTCGAACACTACCTCGCCCAGTACTCGCTCTGTTTTCCGGACGAAGAACTGTGCGCGCTTTGGGCCCAGGTCAGGTACGAGGCGGAGAAGGCGGGTCGAGCCATCGGGGTAGCCGACGCCTGGATCGCCGCGACAGCTCTCTACCTCGAAGCGCCCCTGGCGACCCACAACGCGAAGGACTTTCGCGCAGTAAGGAACCTGATCATCCGCACGGCCGATTCTACAGGCCCCGACTAAGCGCATGAGGGCAGTCTGTCTCGGCGCCAGACGTTGGCCGGTACTTTGGCTCCGACTTCAGCCCGGCTCCATGAAGTAGTAGCTGATCATGTGACACACCACCAGGTGGGCGTCCTCGATGCGGCCCATATGAGGCTCGGGGACGCGGATCGGGAGCTCGGCAAGCGAGCCGAGCTGGCCGCCGTCGCGGCCGCAGATGCCGATGGTCTGGCAGCCGATGGAGTTGGCGTACTCGACGGCGCGCAGCACGTTCGGGGAGTTGCCGCTGCCGCTGATCGCCACCAGCACGTCGCCGGCGGCGGCGAGGTTCTTCAGGGGCTCGACGAAAACCAGGTCGTAGCTAAGGTCATTCGAATAAGCCGTGATTGTAGGCATGGCGTCGGTGAGCGCCTGGATGCGGAAGCGCTTTTCGCGGCCGTAGCTGGCGCCCTTGACCATGTCGCAGACGAAGTGTGAGGCGGTGGCCGCGCTGCCGCCGTTGCCGCAAACGAAGATCGACCGGCCTTCGTCCCGCGCCCGATCGAGCCGGCGCGTCGCCTCCTCGACCTTGTCGAGTGGAATGCCGTCGAGCGCGCCCGCCAACTTCGTCCGGTATTGTTCGGCAAAACTCATCGGCACAGGGTCTCCTCGGCCAGCGCCATCGCTCCCCACAGCACTGAGTCGTCGCCCAGCTCCGCCGGCCGGACGTCGACGCGCGCCGGAAGCGACGCTGGAATCTGCCGCGCCAGCTCGGCGCGCAGCTCGGTGAACAACGCGTCTCCAGCCTTGCTCAATCCGCCGCCGATCACCACGCGCTCTGGATTCACCAGCATCAGCGCCGCCCGCAAGCCGCGCGCCAGCACGGGAACGTAACCTCGGCGAAACTCCGCGTCGGCGAGCAGCTCCGCCGCCGGCCGTCCCGAGCGCCGCTCGATGGCGCGTCCCGAGGCCAGGGCCTCGAAACATCCGCGCCCGCCGCAGGAGCACTCCGGACCGCCGTCGTCGAGCGGCAGGTGTCCCAGCTCCCCGGCCAGCGAATCGGCCCCGCGCACGATCTTATTATCCACGATCAGCCCGGCGCCGATCCCCGTCGACAGCGTGACGTAGAGCAATGACGCGGCGCCGCGTCCCGCGCCGAAACGGTGTTCGCCGACGGCGCCGAGGTTCGCGTCGTTGTCCATGCGGCACGGCACGCCGAGCTCGCGCTCGAGCTTTTCGGCCAGCGGAAAATCCTGCCACCCGCTGGCGTGCATCGAGCGCCCGGCGCGCTGCGCCGCGAAATCCACGGGCCCGCCGAATCCGATGCCGCACGCCGCCGGCCGCGCCGCGGCGCACCATTCGCGGCCCAGCTCGACCAGCCGCGGGACCATCCACTCCCGGCCGCCGGCCGCGTCAGTCGGGAAAACCGCGCGCCGCTCGAGCCGGCCATCCGCAAACCATGCCAGCGCGTGCTTGGTCCCGCCGATGTCGATGGCGAGAACGGCCATCCCTCAGTTCCAGGCGATCGCGGCCTTGGACAGGATCTCGTTGGGCGCGGCCGTCCCGGTTCCTTTTTTCATGATGGTGACGCTCGACACAAGGTTGCCGAACCGGATCGCCGTCGGGAAATCGCCGCCCGCGCCGAGCGCCAGCGCCAGCCCGGCGGCGAAACTGTCGCCGGCGCCGCAGATATCCACCGGATGGGGGATGCGCTCGCACGGCACCAGGTGTTCGCCGCTCGACTCCACCAGCAGAACGCCGCTTTCGCCCTGCGTCACCAGCATGGGGCGCTCGCCGATGGCGGTCCGCAGCCGCTGGTAGTCGATCTCGCCGAAGAGCCGCCGGCAGGCCGCCTCGGCCTCCTCGCGATTCGGCTTCGCCACCACGTGCCGAAACAGCTCGATGCGCTCCCGCGAATCCGCCACCACTACCTTCTGCGGATACCGTTCGGCCACGTCGGCGATCACCTCGCGCACCCACTCCGTCACCACGCCGCCCTGCGCCGTCTCGGCCTGATCCGACACCAGGATCACGTCGAACTCGTCGAAGTGGCGGTTGAAGTTGGCGATGAGCTGGTTCTCGGCGTCGGCCGGCAGCCGGCTGGTGTTGATGTAGTCGCAGCGCGGCAGATCCTCCACGCCGGTCTGGCTGTTGATCAGCTTGGTGTAAGTGAACGTCTGGATGCTGCGCGAGGCGACCAGCAGGTTGTACTCGACGCCGCGGTCCGCCAGGGCGCGCTCCAGCTCGAATCCGAAGCCGTCCTGACCGATCGCCCCCAAAACCGAGACGCGCCCGGCGCCGAGCGCGACGAGGTTGTTGGCGATCGTCCCGCCCGCTCCCGGCGTGACCACCGTCGACACCACGCCGACGCGCGGGATTCCGGTTTCGCGCGAAGGCTCCGCCGTTGCTGGGTCGTAGTAACACCATCGGTCGAGGCAGACGTCGCCGACCACCAGGGCCCGCACGCCGGCGAACTTCGCCATCAAGGCGGGGAGGCTCACTTGCCGGCCGCCTCGAGAACCGCCCGCCGCAGCGCCGGCAGCGTCGCCCGGTGATCCCCGCAGAAATAGATGCTCCGCCCGCCGTCGGCCACCGTGCGCACCAGCATCGTCTTGTGCGGCCGGAAATAGTAGCCGGGGTCGGTCTTGGGCAGCTCGCGGTGGTAGTCGCCGGCGATCGGCACCAGGTCGAACACGGCGGTCAGAAAATGGCGGATCTCGCGCCCGCTCTGGCGCGCCACGTTGCGCGCCATCGACAGCGCCTTCAGGTAAACCTCCGGCGCCATGATCGCCGAGCCGAAGCTCAGCATCACGCCGTTTTCGAGATCCTCCACGGCGCGCGTGAAGATCAGAAAATCGCGGTAGCTCGCCTTGCCGGTCGCCGCCCCGTCGCAGTTGGGATGCTCGTGGATGATGTCATAGCCGATACCCACATGCACCGTCGCCGGCACGCCCGCGCGGTAGGCAGCCGCGAACACGCTCAGGCGCTGGTGCGCGAAACTGCTCTCGGCGATGCGCCGGCCGATGTTCTCGCCGAGGCCCAGGTCGAGCTCGGCCGCCTCGCGCGTCCAGTCGTTCAGCACGCCGGTTTCCTGCCACAGCCCGAATTCGCCAATCTGGATGTAGCGCGCGACGCTCTCGGTGGAGGCGCCGATCCGCGCCAGCTCGTAGTCGTGGATGGCGCCCGCGCCGTTGAACGCCAGGTGCGTCAGCCAGCCGCTCTCGATCAGATCAATGAGGTGCCGCGAGACGCCTTGCTTGAGCACATGCGCCCCGAGTATGAGAATCCGGGCCGTTTTACGCCGCCGGGCGTCCAACAGGGCCGCGGCCACGGTTCCGAGCTGCGGATGCGAGAAACCCGGCTCGGCGGCGTCGAGCGGCAGCAGCGTCTCGAGATCCATGTCATGACGCCGCTCCGCCAGCGGCTTCAACACCAGCCGCGCGCGATCGAAGATCGGATAGCGCGAGCTCATCGGGGAAACAGCGCCGTCATCAGCTCCTCGTAGCAATTGTAATTCGGGATGATCCAGTCGGCGCCGGCTTCGGCGAGCCGTCGGCGCTTGACCTCGTCGACGCGGGCGCACCACGGCTCGTCGGTCGCGACGCCCACCGTCGCCCCGCCTACTGCCCGGACGTTCTCGATCTCGACGTAGCCGTCGCCGAACCCCAAGAACTCCTCGCCCCGAAACTCGCTCGAATTGAGAATCCGCTCGATCAGGATCTTCTTCGAGAAGCTCTTGTAGTCGTCGAGCGCCCCGAAAACGCGGCCGTTGAAGTAGCCTTCGACCCCGAGCAGCCTCGCCTCCTCGCGCATGTACGGCTCGTCGGTCCCGCTGGCCAGGTACATCTGGAGGCCGCGCTCGCGCAGGCCGTCGAGCAGACGCCGCGCTCCGGGGACCATCATTTCGTCGGGCGCGATCCGCCCCGCCCGCAGGCCCTCCAGGCGATCCTCGATCAAAGTCGCGAGCCGGGCGTAGTACATACGCTTGTACTCGAGCGGCTCGAGCCGGACGCCGCCTCGCAGCTCGACCTGCCGGGCGAGCTCGATCATCTGATACATGGTCTGCCGGCCCGTCAGCCGCCCGACGTACTCTTCGACCAGCGCGCCAAGCTCGGCCTCACTTTCGCCGGTCTTCAGATCCAGCAGAATCTCCACCATCATGGGAACCATGACGCCGACCCATCCGGAGCGGATCAGCGAAACGGTTCCGTCGAAGTCGAACAGAACGACGCGGGCGCGGCCGGCGTGGGCCCCGGGACGGAGAAGTTCAACGTTCATCTTCTCACCGGCATTCCGCGCTGCCCCGCCCCTCGACGCGCAGATCGTCGAAGTCACCGGTTTCATTGAACGACCCCAGCCCGATGCGTCCGAATAGAAACGACCGGTCCGTCTGTCGGAACCGCGGCTGCTGGTCGCCGTCGGCGAATACCTCGATCTTCCCGGTGGCGACTTCGCGAACGATGCGGACTTCGTGCCACTCCTGGTCCGGCAGCACCGGCCGCGAGCCCTCTCCCCCGATCCGAAACCGCTCGCCGCCATCCACCTTGAACAAGCCGTTGTGGACGCGGTGATCCCCGCCGTCGGCCGACAGATGCGCGTAGTAGAAATGCAGCGTGTCCTGGTAGCCGAAGACGACGAGCATGCTGTTGCGAGCCCGCCGCACGTTCACGCGCAGCGTGAAATCGCCGAGACAGAGGTCCTTGCGGAGAGCGTATTGCAGCGGCCGCCGCGGCTCGCCGATCTCGCCGGCCGTCCGCAGGCGCAAAAAGCGATTGTCGCCCTCGGAGGCAATCTCCCAATCGGAGGCGCGCGGCAGGACCCAGCCGCTCCAGTCGCGATCCTGAAAGTTGATGGAAAGCGCCGCCAACGCGGCTGCCGCTGCAACCATAAGCTCTGGTTGTAGCATGTGCCCCGGCGGCTTGCCAAATCACCGCTCCTCCGCCTATCCTTAATCTCATCATGCCTGCTCCACTCGAACCGACTCGAATCAACAGGCGAAGCTTTCTCCTCACCCCCGCCGGCGCCGCGGCCCTCGCCGCGCAGGAGCCGCGCCCGCCAGCGCCCTCCGTCACCCCGATCACCGACGACGAGCGCCGGGCGCGGATGGACAAGGCCCGGCGGCTCATGGCGGAGAACAAGATCGATGCCATCTTCCTCGAGTCCGGATCGAGCCTCTTCTACTACACCGGCGCCCGCTGGGGCTTGAGCGAGCGCATGTTCGGCATGCTGCTGCCGGCGCGCGGCGAGCCGGCCTACTTCGTCCCGGCCTTCGAGGAGATGCGCGCGCGGGAGATCATCCGGTTCGGAAACGACATCCGCGTCTGGCAGGAAGATGAGAGCCCCTACCGGCTGGTGGCGCAGTTTTTGCGGGAGCGCGCCGGAGCGTCCGCGCGCATCGGATTCGAAGAAAAAGTTCGCTTCTTCGTCTTCGACGGCATCCGCAAGGAAGCGCGCTCCACGGAGTGGGTCAGCGCCGACGCCGTCACCGCGGGCTGCCGCATGTTCAAGTCGCCCGCGGAGATCGCCCTGCTGCAGCGGGCCAACGACCTCACCATCGCCGCCTTCCGATTCGCCCTCGGAACGCTGCGCGAGGGCATGACGCCGCGCGATCTGCGCGCCAACATCGCGGCGGGCTTCCGGCAGGCCGGAGCCGACGGCGGCGGCGCCCTGATCGGCTTCGGCAAGTACTCGGCGTTTCCCCACGGCAGCACCCAGCCGCAGAAGCTCCAGGAAGGCGATATCGTGCTGATCGACGGCGGTTGCGGCGTCGATGGATATCAGTCCGACATCACGCGCACCACGGTCCTCGGAAAACCGAGCCAGCGGCAGCGCGACGTCTGGGACCTGGAGCGGCGCGCGCAGGACGCCGCCCTGGCCGCCGCGCGCATCGGGGCCACCTGCGAGTCGGTCGACGCCGCCGCGCGCAAGGTCATTACCGATGCTGGCTTCGGACCCGACTATAAGGTCCCCGGCCTGCCGCACCGCACCGGGCACGGCATCGGTCTCGACGGCCACGAATGGACCAACCTGGTGCGCGGCAACAAGACGCGCCTCGCCCCCGGGATGTGCTTCAGCGACGAGCCTATGATTGCGATCTACGGGGAGTTCGGCGTGCGCCTCGAAGACTGCTTCTACATGACCGACCAGGGGCCCAAGCTGTTCACCGCCCAAAGCCCCGCCATCGACCGGCCGTTCGGCTAGAGCATCCCTGCTTTTTACCGCCGCACGGTCAGGAAGGCTCCTGCCGGAGTCGAAGAGCTTCCCAGTCGGGCGACCACCGGCAGATCGCCGTTCGGAGTATTCTCCGGGATCTGGATGTTGATTTGATACAGACCGGCGAAGGTCGGCGCCACGCCGGCATACTGCACTGGAGCGTCCATGCCCCCGATGGTAACCGTCGCCCGTTGCGTCGTGGAGGCGGCGCGATCCGCCAGTACCCCGGCCGCAAACGCCGGCTCGGTCGCTCCCAGCCCGGTGGCAAACAGCCATGGTCGAGTGCACCGGCCGTTCCCCGCCTAGGACGTCGTCCCGCCGGGCATTACCAAACGCAACCAGATTCCCGTTTAGTAGTACTTTATGCTAAGCTAGCCGCATATGGTAAAGCGGCAATTCTGGCTCGGGAGGATCGACCAGGCCTGGGCCGAGCGCTCCGTCATCTGGCTCATCGGCGTCCGCCGGACCGGCAAGACTACACTCTGCCGGAGTCTGCCTGGAGCCCGGTATTTCGATTGTGAGCTGCCGGAGGTGCGCCGGGCCGTGTCGAAACCCGAGACTTTCCTTCGGGAGCTGCGAGGCCGCACCGTCGTTCTCGATGAGATTCACCGCGCCGACAACCCCTCCGAAGTTCTCAAGATTGCGGCCGACTATTATCCCGACACCAGGATCCTGGCCACGGGATCTTCCTCTCTCGGCGCTTCGTCCCGCTTCCGAGATACTTTGACTGGCCGCAAACGCACCCTGTGGTTGACGCCAATGAACACCCTCGACCTGGCCGACTTTGGGGCCACTGAGCTCAAGCACCGTCTCCTCCGCGGCGGCCTTCCGTCGTTCTTTCTCAGCCGTCAGGTCCCGCAGAACGATTTCCAGGACTGGAACGACGGCTACTGGGCTAAGGACGTCCAGGAGCTGTTTCGCCTGGAGCGAAAGCACTCCTTCCAGAAATTCGCCGAGCTGCTCTTCCTGCAAAGCGGCGGGATTTTTGAGGCGACAGGCTTTGCCGGCCCCTGCGAGGTGGATCGCAGCACCATCAGCAACTACTTGCAAGTCCTGGAGGCGACCCTTGTCGTTCACGTCATTCGCCCCTTCAACACCCGCAGAGCGACGGAGATCCTGACCGCCCCCAAGGTCTACGGTTTCGACACCGGATTCGTGTGCTTTTACCGCGGCTGGGACCGCCTGCGCCACGACGACCTTGGCATTCTCTGGGAGCACTTCGTCCTCAACGAGCTGCACTCGCGGCTGCCCGACGAGCGCGTTCACTATTGGCGCAACAAGCAGAAACACGAAATCGACTTCGTGCTCCCTGGCCGCGGCGCCCCCGCCAATCCGGTGGCCATCGAGTGCAAGTGGTCGGCCGACGACTTCGACCCGGCCAGCCTGCTGGTGTTCCGCCGGCAGTACCCGCGCGGCTCGAGCTACGTCGTCGCCCAGGACGTCTCGCACAGCTTCAGCCGAACCTGGCGCGGCGTCTCCGCGCGATTCGTTTCTCTGGAGACCCTCGTGCGATCGCTGTCGCTGCGCTACAATCGTCGGCGATGATCCGACTGCTCGCCGTTACCGGCCTGGCGGCCGCCGCCCTGGCGCAAATCCCCGACCAAGACGCCCGCCACACCACCATCCGCCACACCGACACGCATTTCCAGATGCCCGTCTACGCGACGCGCGCCGCCTGGCTCGAGCGCGCCGCCTTTCTGCGCCAGCAGATCCTGGCCGCGTCCGGACTGCTTCCGATGCCCGAGAAGACGCCGGTCAACGCCGAGGTCTTCGGCCGCCTCGAGCGCGAGGGCTACTCGATCGAAAAGGTTCTTCTTGAGACCTACCCCGGCTTCTACCTCGGCGGAAATCTCTACCGCCCGCGCGGCCGCCAGGGCCGTTTCCCCGGCGTGGTCTCCCCGCACGGCCACTGGAATTACGGCCGCCTCGAGCACCAGCCGCTCGGCTCCATCCCCGCCCGCGGCATTAGTCTCGCGCGTCAGGGACACGTTGTCTTCATCTACGACATGGTCGGCTACAACGACGCCACGCAAGCGCCGCACGCCTGGATCGGCGGCGCGCGCGAGGAGCTCTGGAGCATCAACTTGCTCGGGCTCCAGCTCTACAACAGCATCCGCGCCGTCGATTTCCTGCTGTCGCTTTCCGACGTCGACCCCAACCGCATCGCGGCCACCGGGGCTTCCGGCGGCGCCACGCAGACCTTTCTGCTGACCGCCGTCGACGATCGCGTCCACGTCGCCGCTCCGGTCAACATGGTCTCGGCGATCATGCAAGGCGGCTCGGTCTGCGAGAACGCTCCCAACCTGCGCGTCAACGCCTTCAACGTCGAGTTCGCGGCGATGATGGCCCCGCGGCCGCTGCTGATGGTCTCGGCCACCGGCGACTGGACGCGCAACTCGCCGCGGGAAGAGTTCCCCGCCGTCCAGGGCATCTACCGCCTGCTCGACGCCGAATCGAACGTCGCCCACACGCAGATCGATGCCCCTCACAACTACAATCAGGCCAGCCGCGAAGCCGTCTACAAATTTTTCGGCGCGCGCCTGGGAGTGCCCGGGCCCTACGGCGAGAAGGGCATTCGTCCCGAACAGCCCGCCGCGATGCTCAGCCTGTACGAGCGGCAGCGCCCGCCGAATGCCGTCAGTCTGGCGCAGCTCACGGCGAATCTCATCGCAGACGCCCGGCGCGGCATCGAGCGGCTGCGGCCTCGCGACGCGGCGAGTCTCCGCGCCGCCCGGCAAGCCTTCCGCGAGCGCCTGGAGTTCTCGCTTCTGGTCGCCGCTCCCGCCGCGGCCGAGCTCGTCGCGCAAAAGAAAGACGCGCTGGCCGGCGGCGAGACTTTCTTTCTCGGCCGCCGCGGCCACGGCGACCGCATCCCCGCCGCCTGGCTCGAGCCGCGCAAGCCGAATCCCGCGGCGCCGCCGACGCTGCTGGTGCATCCCGAGGGCGTCGCCTGGTTTCTCAGCTCCTCGCAAAGCACCAACGGCCTGGTCCGAACGATTCTCAACCGCGGCGGCGCCGTCATGAGCATCGACGCCTTCCAGACCGGCCACGCCCGCGCCCCGCGCGATTCCACCAAGCGCTACTTCACCACCTTCAACCAGACCGACGACGCGCACCGCGTCCAGGACATCCTCACGGCGCTGGCCTGGCTCCGCGGCCGCTCCGGCAAAATGGAAGTGAACCTGGCGGGCCTGGGAATGGCCGGTGTCTGGAGCTGTTTCGCGCGAGCGTTGGCCGGCGACGGCGTCAACCTCGCCGCCGACCTGGCGCAGTTCCGCGCCGATTCCGACGCCGAGTTCGCCGCCAAGTTCTTCATCCCCGGCCTGCGCCGGGCCGGCGACTTTCGCGCCGCCGCCGTGCTGCTGCCTCCTGGAAAGACACTCCTCTACAACGCCGCCCCCGCGTTCCCGGCGGACTGGGTGAAAGACGCCTTCCAGGCGGCCGGGGCGACGGTCGATCTGCGCGACGCCGCTATGTCCGAGGACGACCTGGCCGCCTGGATCGCGCCGCAGCCGCCCCCGCCGTCACGCGGAGCCGCGAAGTCAACCCGCCGATGAGCCTCACCCGCCGGCAATTCCTCGCCGCCTCGCCCGCCATCCAGACGCGCCCGGCCGCGGGCAAAGGCCAGCGCTATCCGGCGGCCGCGCGCCGCTACGCCGACCCGCTTACCGAGCGCCCGGTGTGGCGTCTCACCGATCCCTCGCTGCTTCACCATCACCCGCAGAACTACCAGCGCTTCGTCGCCCGCAACAATTCTTTTCTGCTGCTGGCCGGCGAGCGCGACGGCCAACGCCAGGTCTTCCGCATGGAGCTTCCCTCCGGCCGCTTGCTGCAGCTCACCGAAGGCGCCGGTCTCGCCCCCTACTCGATTTGCCTGGCCCCGGACGAGCGCTCCTTCTTCTTCCTGCAGAACGGGATCCTGAAACAGAGCGGGCTGCGCACGCTCCGCGAGCGGCCGATCTACCAAACCGACGGCGAATGGACCGCCACCGGCGACCTCGGCCTTTCGATCGACGGCCGTTACGCGGCGCTGGTTGAAATGAAGAAGTCCGATCGTGTTACGGCCGGCGCCGACCGTTTCCGGCTGCAGTTCGATAGCAAGCCGCTCTGCCGCATCCGCGTGGTGGAGACTCTGAAGGCAGCCACCTGGGTGGCGGTCGAGGAGAAGGCCTGGCTCGGGCGGCCGCAGTTACGCCCCAAGCGCGACCAGATCCTCTACTGCCACGAAGGACCCTGGGAGCAGGTCGCCGCGCGCATCTGGCTGGTCAATCTCGACGGCAAGCAGAAGGTCAGCCTGCGCCCGCGGCGCGGCGAAGAGCAGCTCGGCTGCGAATATTGGACAGCCGACGGCAAGCTCGTCGGCTACGTCCACTACGCCGATGCCGCCGGCCGCAAAGCAACCGTGCGCAGTCTGAACCCCGACACCCGCGAGGAGCTGGTGCTTTCGCCCTGCACCCAGTTCTGGCACCTGATGCGGAACGCCGACGACTCCGCGATCGCCGGCGCCTCGCGATCCAAGGCCGGGCCGAATATCTATGTATTGTTCCCGCTTACGCAGCGGGAAACCACCGTCTGCGAGCACGCCGCAAGCGGCAAAGCGTACGGGCCGAACGACGACTGGCAGGCCGCCCAGCCGCGCCCGGCCTTCTCCCCCGACAGCCAGTCCGTCTACTTCGCCAGCGACCGCGAGGGAGCCCCGGCGCTCTACCGCGCCGAGGTCGCGGATTTGGTGGAGAAGACCGCCTGAGGGCAGCTCGACGCCATCTGAGGCAGGCCGCAGCGCCTCCAATCTTGCGCAACTCGATCACCAGGCGCAAGGCCTCATTCACCGCCCTCTCATCGCGGAAGGCCTTCCGCACATCCGGGTCCAGGAGAACAAGGTTGGTGCCCGCTTGGTAGCGCTTCGCATATTTGCCGCGTACCTCGCCTTGAGCAAGCGCCGCAGATCGTATTCTGGACGCAGCTCGTCGTCCCTCTCATTCCTGCGTTTCTTCATAGGCTCGTCTCGGTTGCTCACACCTGCCACCAAGACAGTCGACCAGACACCATCACGCGAAGAGCCGTTCGTAGGCAGGAGAGACGCTTCCTCTGCACTGGGAGCAGCAGGGAGCACCTACGGTACCTCTGCCCCGGTAACACTCGACCCAGCGGCAGCTCGTGCAGACGGTTCCGAGAAAGCAGCCGCCGGTCATCCGCTGAATTGGGTCAGAGAAGCCGTACGGCTCGCGCTCTAGAGGCCTCTTACATCGACCGCAGATCGCCTTGAGGTGGCTCGGACCGCTTTCCTGTCGCCGTCGCATTCTGGCACGCCGGCCAAAGTAGAAGAGAGTGATTCCTGCAGCAAGAGATAGTATGAACGCGCCTGCGACAGTCTCGCCGGGCAGAGGGTGGGGCGGGCCGGTCAGTGCGGCCACTACTACAAAGAAAAACAAGAGCGCCAGCAAGCCGCCAACGATCATTCTGGCCATGCCGAGTCTCTCTCACGTCGGCCTAAACGCTACACGCTAAGCCGCGAGCGGCGCGTCGCGCCGATCCGTTTCGCTTTCGCCGACTTTGCGCCGCTCGTCGGCTCAGCGTGGTGTTATGCCGCGCTCTCACCTCCGCCGAGGTGCCTCCCTCTCCGCCAACTCGCCGTCATCGATCATTCGCTCTCTAGCCGCGACTGGACGTCGAAGTATGCCGCATCTATCAGGGCGCTGAGAGCTGCGGAGTCGAGCTCCTCGCCAGGCTTCACTTTCACATGGCGCATCCGTTTGCCGCTACCCTCGAGCAAGCCTCTGGGATCCGGCAGCTGTGCGCCAAAGAAAAATCCGACATTGACGTGGGCCTTGAAGACATTGACGTAGCCGAATGGCACATCCTCGACGCACGCGACGGGACAGCCGTCATGCATCAACTCTCGGATATCGTCGCCACACTCTCGCATCCGGACAAACCACTTACGCCCAATTGCTCCCAGCTCAGCCGCTTGTTCATTCAGCCAGACGTCAATGGCGAGCTCCCGTCTGACCGATCCTGAAAACCGAAGCATCCCGTTCATAATGAGAATCCCCAGAGCGATTCAGGCACGTCGCAGAGGTCGGCTGGGCCGCTGCCGGCCTGCGCGGCAATAACGATTGGCGTTCAGCGGCGGCGCCGTTTTTGCGCCGTCCGTGGCAACGCTTCGTTAGGCAGGCGCATGTAGTTCTCGGGCTGCAATAGGCTGGCGACCAAAATGTCTTCGTCGATGCCCTCCCAGTGAATGCCGATGCCCCCGCCGATTAGCTCCCAGTGCATCGGTTGTACATCCCCCGGCCCGGGATTTCGTTGGACAGTGCATTGGGAACATTTGTTATAGAGAATGTTCTAAGGAGGGAATGCATGTCCAACGCAAAGAAACACGATTCCGGGGCCGCCGAAGGAGCCCGTAGG
>Ga0247727_10012101_pt1 | contig 14893 bp, 8 predicted proteins | sample WisWelCaveWW1625_FD_202498 | JGI IMG/M metagenome (GOLD analysis project Ga0247727, IMG submission 202498) | Biofilm microbial communities from Wishing Well Cave, Virginia, United States - WW16-25 | ecosystem: Environmental > Aquatic > Deep subsurface > Groundwater > Cave microbial mat | place... | reverse complement strand
TCGGCAATGACCGGCCAGACGGCTTTAGGAGGCTGGCGGAGGCGAGCCGTGCGGGAGGCCCGGTGGCTTTGGGGCAGTCGCCAGCCGATCAGCGCTGCCGCCCCCACCAGCAGCAGCAGCAGAACGGCAGCCGCGATTCCAAGCCATTTCATAGGCCGAGTCGACCCTACTTCTTCACTCCCGCCGTATCCAGCAGGAACGCGTAGCGGAAGGCCCTTTCCCGGTAGCGGTCCTCCCGCCCGGATAGGCCCCCATGGCCCGCTTTCATCTCCACCGGAATTTCCATTTTGGCTCCCGGGCGCCAATCAGTATACACCCGTTTGCCTCCGCGTCGAGCCCTTCTGGTTCAAAAGGCTCGCCATCGACAATTGGCACGTGCTCCCTTCAGCGTTGAGCTGGCGGTTTGGCCTCCTCCTCTAGGAAGAAGATGTCCTCAACGCGGAGTTGAAAGAGACGAGCCGCCTTCATGGCGAGCGGCAGGCTCGGATCGTATTTGCCGGTTTCGATCGCGTTGATTGCCTGCCGGCTAACGCCGAGCCGGCGCCCGAGTTCCTCTTGCGTCCAATCACGCTCGGCGCGTAGCACTTTCAGTCGACTCTTCATGCTGTCACCGGTATCGTCGCCACGCCAGCGCCAGGCCCGCCGCGTATGTCAGTCCCATGAGTCCCAAAAGATCTCGGGGATCGGACCCGGCAAGGTACCCTTCTGCGCGAAGGAACCCCAGTGCGAGTACCCCCAGGAAGGACGATGGAAAGGCAATCGCCAGCGCCATGAAATGCACCTGGCGCTCAAACTCGTCCATGCCGCGAAAAACGCGGATCTGGGCCAAGATGTAGAAGGCAAACATCGCGATGAGCGCGAGCGTTGCTGCGGTGCGCATTGGATCGCCGGGCGGATGGCCTGTCACCCGGAGGTAGATGTGCACCCCATAGGTCAGGACGGTCAGAGCCACCGATACGAACAATAAACGGTGCTGTTTCTTTCTGTTAGTGTTCATTGCCGGAACGCCTCCCACTTCTCGACCTCCGAGGGCGGTTCCGCGTTTCCACCCAGATGCTTCGCGAGGAACGCCTCCATCGCCGCCCAGAAACGCCGGCTGTTCTGGGGTTTCGCAAATCCATGCCCTTCGTCAGGGAAGAGGATGTATTCTACGTCGCCGCCGTGCGTACGAATGGCGCGAACCATCTGGTCGGCCTCGGCCTTTGGCACCCGCGGATCGTTCGCTCCATGGCCGACCAGCAGCGGTACTCTGATTCGCTCGGCGTGAAACAAAGGGGAGCGGGATCGCAGGAGTTCCGAATCGGTTTCAGGGTTTCCGATCCTCCGGTCTAGTAAGGCCGACAACTGCGCCAGCGACGGTGGCACGGCCTTTCGCCATGTGATCAGATTTGTGACGCCCGCGAGGTCCACGCCGCATACGAACTCGTCCGGAGTAAACGTCAAGCCCACCAGCGCGGCGTACCCTCCATAGCTCCCGCCGAAGATCGCTACCCGTTTGGGGTCGGCAAACCCTCGCTCGACAGCCCAGCGCTTGCCATCAATGAGGTCATCGTGCATCTTCCCGCCCCACTCGCGGTCACCGGCGTTCAGGAAACGCTTTCCGTAGCCCAGTGAACCGCGGTAGTTGATCTGCAGCACGGCGTATCCGCGGTTCGCCAGCCATTGAACCAACGGATGGTACCCCCATCGGTCGCGCGTGTAAGGCCCGCCGTGAACGAGCAGGATCGTAGGGGCCCGCTTCTCGAGTCCCAGGGGCATTGTCAGATAACCTTGCAGGGCTAAGCCATCTCGCGCGCGGAAGGAAACAGTCCGCATCTTGGCCAGCCGGTATTGCGCCAGCGCGGGTCGCATCTCGAACAGCAACTCGCTTTTGCGCGAACCGCGGTCGTACAGGTAGAACGCTGGAGAACTGTCGTCCCGTTCCAGTGTCACGATCCATTTGCGGTCGGCCCGGTCGCGACTGACGATCTCCATCTCCGCGGCGCCAAGCTGGCCGAGCGCCTCAAAATCGGGCGCCACGGTCTTGTCGCGGACCTTCCAGTGCATTCGATCCTTGAGTACACCCACCGCCTGTACCGCCCCAGTCGTGGGGTGGATCACAACGCTCGTCAGGTCGTACTCGGGATCCTGCGCCACCTCTTGCGAGGCGCCTGTCTCCATGTCAACCGATAGGAGTCGCGAAGTGTTCGCCCCCGCCGAGGAGATGACCCAGAGCTTACCTTCTATTGAGACTGCCACAGCGCCGCCAGGCATCTCCTCCGGCCCGAGCGTCTGGAATACGCTCCACGCCGAATTGCGATCCTTTCGAATCCTTATCTCCTGAGATCCGTCTGGTCTGAAGGCGGTCGCGGCGCGAACCTGCAGGTTGGCATCCGTCGCCCACACTCGGACGTCCCCCGGATTCTCAGTGTCGAGTGCGAGTTCTCCGGTCTTGAGATTCAGACGGTACACGTCTTTCGCGCGCGGCGAGCGCCTGTTCAAGGCGACTAGCATTTCGTCCGGACGAGTGGGTTCCACCGCCACAATTTCAGCCTGCACCTTTTCAAAGGGGGTCAGATCACGCGTTGAGCGTGTCGCGAGTTCGGTTTGAAAAAGGTGGTAGTTTTCGTCGCCGGCCGTGTCCTGGAGGAACAGAATGTGCTGACTATCCGCCTGCCAGAAAAACGATCGCACACCTTGCCTGCGATCCGAGGTCACGACATGGTCGTCGGTTCTCCCCAACGTCCGAACCCAGATATTCATGACGCCGCCGTCCGGCGCACGGTAGGCCAGCAGTTTCCCATCAGGCGAGATCCTCGCCGATGACTTCTGCGGGTTGTCAAACAACACTTGCCGCGGAATCAACTGGGCGGCACAGAGACTGCAGGCGGAAAGCGCAAGTAGACCAATCCTCAACATGTCTTCAATCTCCTTCCACTCTCGGCTTTCAACGCTTCCCGGCCGAGAAATGTGTTCTTTACAAATAGTAATGCTAACATTCCTAAATGTCAAGCACTATTTTCTAAGAAGGTGGCCAGAGAGCTCTGGACCCCCGTTTGACCCCGAACGCAGCTTTGGCGCGTGGCTGCGCAGGATCGCCATGAACGTCGCGCGCAAACATCTGGCCCGGCAGAGGCCGGAGATCAGGGTGAGGACCTTGCCCGGTATGCTCCCCTCCGTGTCTGCACCGGAAGATCCGTCCGGCGAGATGCATCGAACCGGACGGTTGTGGAGCTTTTGGGACTGGGCCGCGGGTTGCGGCAACCGATCGTCCTCGGCGAGAATCGGTTCCTCCGCCGGCTACGGCCACGGCGCCGCTTTGGTCGAGGTGAGCCGAACCGCCACCGGCAGCGGATTCGCCACCTGGTGGTACTCACGGAATCCGGAGAGGTGGCGCTGGTTAGGGCCACGCCCGAGCGGCGCCAGGAGGTGGCCAGCTTCTCGGCCATAGAAGGCAAGACCTGGAACCATCCGGCGATCGCCGCCGGCCGGCTGCTGGTTCGCAATACGACCGAGATGGCTTGTTTCAGGATTGGGGCCAGGTAGTCACTGGCGGCTGAGCAGCCAGACGTCGGCCTCGGTGGCGCTCAGAAGGAAATAAATCCAGCGATTGTCGCGAGACACCCTGGCGTAGAGAATGAAATGCGGCGAGACGGAGAGGATCTCCCGCGTCTGGCGAGACTGGGTATCTATCAGGAGGAGCTTGGACTGGTGGACGGCAACCAGCCGGCGGCTGTCGCTCAGCCATGCCGGGGCGGGGAATCCGTCGATGTCGGCGAGGCCGTCATACTTGCGAGATTCCAGGTCGTAGGCGGCGATCCCAACCGTGGCGCCGCCGGCGTCCTGCAGCATCCCGGCGAGCCGGCGGCCGTCGGGGGACCAGTCCCAGGCCGCAAAACGGCGGCCGCGATCGGCGGAAGCCGGCAGCGGCTGGGGCGACTGCTCTTTCCATGGCTTGGCCAAGTCGAGGAGGAACGGAGTGTCGTTGCTCACCGTGTAAACCAGGCGCGCGCCGTCGGGCGACCAGACGGGGTACAAGACGGTGCCGCCCGGATGAAAGGTGATCTGCTGGAGACCGCTGCCGTCGGGTTGGATCGTCCAGACGTCGTACTTGCCGCTGCGGGTGGAGTAGAAGGCGATGCGCTTGCCGTCGGGCGACCACCGCGGGAAGCGGTCGCGGTGCGAGTCGTCGGTGAGCTGGCGCAGCTCGCTGCCGTCGGTCTTGAGGATGAAGATGTCCTCCTGCCTGCCGCCGGTGTGGAAAGCGAGCCATTCCCCGTCCGGGGAAATGTCGTCGGAGTTGATCTGCTTGGAGCCCTGGGTGACCCAGGCGGGCGCGCCGGCGACTTTCCCGGCGGCGGGGTCGAAGGCGACTCGCTGAATGTTGGAACTGGATACTTGCTGGACGTAGGCGAGACGGCGGCCGTCACGGGAGAAGGCGAGCTGGCCGCTGTAAGGCGACGGGGTGGTAACCGGCTCGAGGGGCCCGAGAACCCTTCCGGATTTCTCCTCGATGGGAACGCGCCACAGGTTCATCGAGCCGCCGCGGTCGCTCGAGAAATAGAGATACGCGCCGTCGGCGGACCACGCCGGACTCCAGTCCAGGTGGGCGTCGACGGTGATCCGCACGGGCGATGAGCCATCGGCCGCGACAGTCCAGAGGTCGCGTTGGCCCTGGCTGACGGCCCAGTAAGCAATGCGGTGGCCGTTGGGCGACCAGTGCGGTTGGACGGCGTCGACCACGATCTCCGGTTTGGCGAGTTGCTTTTTTTCGCCGCTGGCTGTGTTGACCAGCCAGAGATGGCTGGCAGTCGTGGATCGCGAAGCGGGGTTGGCCGGACCTTCCATGGCGAAGACGATCTGCTTGCCGTCGGGGGACCAGGCGGGGTTGTAGCCGAAATCGGTGAGGCGCCGGACGGACTCGCCGGTAGCGCCCATGACGAAGATCCCCCCTCCGGCGCGATCCGAACGAAAGGCGATCTGCTGGCCGTCCGGGGAGAACGCCGGGTGCGTGTCGTTTGCCGCGGACCCTTTCGTCAGGTTGACAGGAATCTTGCCGCCCACGCGCTGCAGGTAGATGTCGGAATTGCCCGAAACCGAGTGGGCGTAGGCCAGGGAGTTGCCGTCCGGCGAGAGGCTCGGGAAGGTTTCGGCGCCGGCCAAATCGGTGAGCTGGGTGAAGGTCGCATTGACTAGCGGGTTCGCGGCGGGCCTGGGGCGCGGGCGGAAGATCACATAAAGCAGCGCCGCGAGGAGTAGCGCGCAAGTCAGGGCGAGCAGCCGGACGGGCCAGCGGGAAACCGGCGGAGTCAGCGGCGCGGCTGGAGCGGGCGCGACCACAGCCGCGGCAGCGTTTCCGGAGGCGAGGTCGCGCTTGAGGCGGGCCAAGTCGGCGCGCAACTCCGAAGCGGTCTGGCAGCGCAGCTTGCGGTCTTTCTCCAGGGCCTTGGCGATGATGCGGTCCAGCTCGACCGGGACCTGGGGATTGACGCGCGCGGCCGGAGAAGGCGTCTTGTGCAGGATGGCGTCGAACACCGCGGCGGTCGTCGAACCCTGAAAGGGCGGCAGGCCAACGGCCATCTCGTAGAGCACCACGCCGAAGGAGAACAGGTCCGTCCGGGCGTCAACCTCCTCTCCCAAGGCCTGCTCGGGCGACATGTAGGCGACGGTCCCGATGGCGGTGCCCGGGCTGGTGAGCTGCTCCGGTGGGGCGAACTCGGTCGGCGCGTCGGCGGCCGGCGCCGCCCGGTCCCGCTGCGGGGCGAGCTTGGCCAGGCCGAAGTCGAGGATCTTGGCCTGGTCCCGGCGGGTGACGAAAATGTTGGCGGGCTTGATGTCGCGGTGGGTGATGCCCTCGCTGTGGGCCGCGTCGAGGGCGTCGGCGACCTGGATGGCCAGCTCGAGCAGATCGCCGGGCTTCAGCGGGCGGCCCGCGATGCGGTGCTTGAGCGTGTGGCCCTCCAGCAGCTCCATCACGATGAACGGGCGGCCCTCGAACTCGTCGATGTCGTGGATGGTGCAGATGCCGGGATGGTTCAGGGCCGAGGCGGCGCGGGCCTCGCGCTGGAACCGCTCCAGCGCCTGGCGGTCCTTGGCGAACTCGTCGGGGAGGAATTTCAACGCCACGCGGCGGCCGAGCCGGGTGTCCTCGGCCTGGTAGACGACGCCCATGCCTCCGCCGCCGAGTTTTTCGAGCACGCGGTAGTGGGAGAGTGTCTTTCCGGTCATCGCCACGAACCTAGAACACCAGCTTCAATGCGAACTGCAGGTTGCGCATGTTGCCGCGCGTACCGGTGATCGTGCCGACTCCGCCGCTGGTGACGTTGCCGTTCGCGTTGCCCCAATTCGCGTGATTGGCGAAATTGAAGGCCTCAAACCGGAACTGGAGATAACGGCCCTCGCTGAACAAGTAGAAGTTCTTCAACGCCGAGAAATCCCACCCGATGATGCCGGGAGCCGTGAGCGTGTTGCGGCCCACATTTCCGTGCGTGCCCGGGGCGTTGGGGGACAAGGTCGAGGTAACGAAGAACCTCTGCGGATCCTGCTGGCCGCGGGGCAGCTTGGCGTCGGTGCCGTTGGTATTCGGGCGATCGAAGAAAGCGCCCGTGTTGGAGGCGTCCTGGCCGTTGGTGAGGGTCTGTGGGAAGCCGGTTTGCAGCACAAAAAACGAGCTGATCTGCCAACCGCCGGCCAGAGTGTTGGCCACCGGGTTCTCGACGGCGAACCTTCGGCCCTTGCCGAAGGGCAATTCCCACAAAGCGCTGGTCCCGAAGCGCTGGCGGTTGTCGTGACTGGAGCGCGCCTTCTCGCAACTGCGGCAGTAGCTGTTTTGCGGGAACAGTGTGTCGCCGCCCTGGTTGCGGATGGCGGTGGCCGTATCAATGGATTTGGAGTAGGTGTAGCCCATCTGGTAGTAGAGGCCCTGGGAGAAGCGCCTGGTCAGCTTGGCGCTGAGCGCGTTGTAGTTTCCGTTTCCGCCGTTGTCGATCAGTTGGATGCGCCCGAAATTAGGGAACGGCGATCGCTCGAAGACCGCCCGCCGGTCGACGCGCGGATCCGCCGGGATGGCCTCGTTGACCGCGCGCAGCGACTCCAGGTGGCGGCTGACGCTGCCCAGGTAGCCAATCTCGAGCAGGGTCTGGCTGGGCAGCTCGCGCTGTACGTTGAACATGTACTGAGCGGTAATGGGCGTGCGGCGGTCATATGGGTTGGCGAAGGTGTAAGGCCGGAAAACGTTGGCCACGCCGCCGGCGATCGAGCCCAGCGCGTTGGCCCAGGTCAGTTGCGGGAAGTCGGTGCGCGAGTTGTCGCGCAGGCGGCCGGCCAGGTTGCGCGCCATGTCGAAGCGCGGGTTCCCGGTGTCCTGTGAGTAGAAGTAGCCGGCCCCGGTGCGGATCACCCACTTGTCGGCCACCGCCCAGGTGATGCCCAGCCGCGGGGCGAAGTCGTTCTTGTCCACGCCCACCAGGCGGTTGCCCAGCGCGCCGTCGCAGCGGGTGGCGATGTCGGGCCACCGCAGGCTGATGCCCTCATAGCAGTTCTGGCGCGCTGCGCCCTGGCGCTGGAAGAACGGATATTCCGCGCGGTTGGCCACGTTGGGCGCGGCGATCGTGGTGCGAACATCAAACGGGACGATCCCGTTGAACAGCGTGCCGGTCTGGTCCTCCCACGGCGGGGTCAGCTCGTAGCGCAGGCCGAAGTTCAAGGTCACCTTCTGCGTGACTTTCCAGGTATCGTCGAAATAGAAGGCGAAGCCCGTAGACCGAAACTTGGCATCGGCGATGGAAACGGCCGCCTCGGCCTGGAACGTCTCGCCCAGCAGGAAGTCGGCGAACGGATCGCCGGTCCGCCCGCTAACCGTCAGGTTGTTGGTGGCGTTGCGCTGGAAGGTGAACTGGCCGCGCGGGAACTGGTTGCCGATCTGGTTGTAGTGGTCGTTGCGCACCTCGCCGCCGAACTTAAAGGAATGCTTCCCGCGCACCCAGGAGAGGTTCTCGATGATCTGGAGGGCCGAATTGTTATTCTCGTAGGGTCCTTCCGAACCATTGCCGAAGCCGGAGTAGACCCCTTGCAGCGAGATGTTGGGGATGCCCCACTGCACCGGCGGACCGGAGGCCAGGCCGGGGATCTTCAATTCACCCACCACGTCGCGGGTGAAGGCCAGCTCCGGACCAGCGGTGTTGTAGAACTGGGTGTAGCCGAAGCGCACCTCGTTGACCATCGTATTGGACAGCACGCGGGTATTGGTCGCCATGTACTGGTTGAAATTGGTGATCACGGCCTCCCCGTTCAGTTTCAGGAATTCGCTGAGTTGGTTCTCGTCGCCCCAGCTATAGCGGGCGTTCCACTGAGACTTGGAGCTTTCCACGAAGTCCATGCGGCTGATAAACTGGTCGCGGTTGATGGGCCGTCCCGCTCCCTTTACGAAGTTGTTGGCCAGATTGGGGTTTGCCAGGTTCGGAGTGGGAAAGAACTCCAGAAGCTGTCTGGAGATGGGGCTGATCTGCGAGGCAGGGATGCGGTTGTTGTCAAATAGCGTCGCCGTCACCGTGCTGCCCTGCTGGACACGCGAGCGCGGATTGTAGATTCCGCTGCTATAGACGGGGTTGGTGGTGGCCAGCCGGGTAATCTCGCTGAAGTCGCCGCCCTGCATGACCGCTGAGGGGAGACTGTATACGGACTGCACGTTGCGGCGCTGGCGGAACCATTCGTAGTTGGCCATGAAGAACAGCTTGTCCTTCCCGTTGAACAGCTTCGGGATGCTGACCGGGCCGCCCACGGTGAAGCCGAACTGGTTCCACTTGAACGGATCCTTCGGCGGGCGGGCGGCGGTGAAGGCGTAGTTCTTGGCATCCAGTCTGTCGTTGCGGACAAAGGAGAACACTGTGCCGTGATAGTTGTTGGTGCCCGCCTTGGTGGAGACGTTGATCTGCGTGGCGCCGCGGCCGAACTCGGCCGGATACACGCCGCTTTGCACCTTGAACTCTTCGAGCGCGTCGACGCTCGGCAACACCACGAAGGTGTTGAAGTTGGGGTCGGTGTTCTCGACTCCGTCGAGCGTGAAGCGGTTGAACTGAGCGCGCTGGCCTGCGACGGAAATGCTCTGGTCGGAGCGGATGCCGCCCTGGCGCGAGCCGGCCTGGCCGGCGCTGGGGAAGCCGAAGCTCACGTTCGGCGCGAGCGCCACCAATTGCAGATAGTTGCGGCCGTTCAGGGGCAGCTCGACGATGCGCCTGTTCTCGATGACCGTGCCGACCGTGGCGTTCTCGCTGGTCAGCAGCGGCGCCTGCCCCGAGACCTCCACGATCTCGGTCAACTGTCCGACCTGCATGTCGATGTCGAGCCGGGCCCGCAACTCGACCTGGATCTGAATGCCGGTCCGGGTGTAGGTCTTGAACCCCTGCTTCTCCGCCTTGACGGTGTACTGGCCGGGCGGCACGGCCGGGAACGCATAGAGCCCCACGTTGTTGCTCTCGGTGGAGCGGGTGGCATTGGTCCCGACGTTGGTCAGCGTGACGGACGCGCCGGTGATGACCGCACCGGTCGGGTCGCGGACCTCGCCCGTAATCTCACCGAATGTTTGGGCCGCCGCCGGGGCCAGCGCCAGGCAGGCCAGCAGGCAAGAGAAAAGCACATCGCGTATCGTTCGCATCATCATTACCCCTTTTCTCAAGACAGCAGGATACCAAGCATTTTGACCGACGCCGTTGGGTTTGTCAAGCGGCCGCCGCCGGGCGCCAGCCTTCATTTTCCCGCCACCGCCTGCCCCAGCAACAGGTAGGTGACCAGCGCCATGGCTTACGCGCGGCAGGGCGTCATGGTACGGCAATCTGCGTGGGGTGTCAACATGCACCGAATCACAGTTCGCGGATAACAGCCCTTGCCACCACCGACCGCGGCTGCGGGGCCCGTCCTGGCCTTGGAAAGACCCACGGGGCCTCGCCCACCAGCTTCACGGAAGCTGGATGCGGCCTGTCCAGAAACGCCGTTCTGGGAAATAGGTCCTGCCTTGTCGCCTTCTGTTTACCAATCGAGGATCCTTCGGCGACCGAAGAACGGTTGTCCAGATACGGCGTTGTGGGAGGTAACGCGGCATTTGGCTGTATAACGCCCTTCCCGGAGAAGTGGAGGATCATCCACCACGGTTCCCACTCGCCGCGTTCCAAAACCATTCCCTTTTGGCACGGCGCCCAGGGAGGGAGGCAGCGAGCGTGCCCTCAGTCCTTCCTGAAAACTGAACCCCAGCGGTTCCTTGCTCGGATACTGGCGCGGGAAGCTCGGTAAAACCGTCGGCAACAACTTTTGGAACGCCAGCAGAGCGCCCGTAAATACCCACAAGCCCTCTCCCATCCCCCTCCCTCCTGGAGTCGAGGACGGACCCTCCGGCTGGCCGAAGCCGCTCTGACTGCTCCGGCGCGGGAATTCGGTCGTCGGCGTACAGTACAGTACTGTACCCCACGCGCGCGCGCGGTACGCTTACCCGACACTACGCCCCACGGCCCGATGGTCTCCTGAGTAGCAGACTGCCGGTGCCTTGCCGTCTCGGGCTCTGGTAACGGTGGGTTAGGAGGAAGTACACCACACCGGCCCGGAGTCGGCCTCTGGGTTGATGGGCAGGATTCTCCAGCCGCCGGCCAGCCCGCTGCCTTTCGTGGCGAGTTCGATGAGCCCCGCGGCTCCATGCCAAGCCGATCTCCAGGGCGTGCTAGACTCTGGTGCAGGACCGTACCTGCCATCCGGAAGCTCGCGTAAAACCGCCGGGAGCAACTTTTGGAACACTGACGGAGCGCCTGTGAGAGGTGGCAGGCCCTTCTCGCTACCCTTTTCTCTAAAAACGCCGCGCGACCGCTTCTCACCCATTTCCGCAATCTGATCCGGCCGCCGGAGCAGCCCGAGTCACCAGAACCTCGGCTCGCTCTCAGTCTCGTCGGGATCGAGGCCGGCCCAGGCTGCCACCCCCGTTTAGTCCGCTTTGCCGGACACGGGTCATCGGGGAGCAAACTCGGAGGACCGGCAACTCAGGAAGCGAGCCCGGAACCTCGGGTCCGCCGGGTTCGTCGCTGAAACCGCACCCGACAGCCAGCACGACCCCTCACCAGCCGCTCGATCCGCAGGGAGCATTTTTTACCGTACTATACTATAGTGCGCGCGTGCGTAACTCGGACTCGCCCTGGGGCGGCAACGCCAAGGCCATCTGGCAAGACCTGGTGGACGATGATTGCTTTGGCGGCGGCTATCAGTGCGTCAAGCGCTTCGTGCGCAAACTCCATGGCGCGGCGTCACCTGAAGCCTGCTCGGTGATTGAAACCCCACTCGTGATTGAAACCCCACTCTGGGGAAGAAGCTCAGGTGGACTACGGCTCCTGCCCGATGGTCCGCGACCCTCACCGCGGCCGCCACCGCCGCACGCGGTTGTTCGTGCTGACGCTCGGTTACAGCCGCAAGTCCGTCCTGCTCTTCGGCACTCGCGAGAATTGACCCGGGTATGCTCGCCAAGAGTGACCCACCCGGGCCGCGCGAAGGAACCGTTTGGCGCGAGGCAACGCCGTGTTTTGCCGCGCGCCAAATGCTGTCACGGGCCAAGCGCTGGCGCCCCGGGCGGTTGATCGTTTCCCTCACACGCGCGGCCTCCCCCTGGAAACTGAGAACGTTACCCGCCTTCGGCTCGGATGATGGGAAATCACCCCGCACGCCTTCGGCGTGGATGATATCGCTGGTCCGCCCCTTGCCCTGCGCCAAATCGTGTTCTTGGTGTGGGTCACTCTAAACGAGCAGAAGTGGGTCATTCTTGGCGAGCGCCGAGGTCCTGCTCACCTTCCGCTCCAGCACGCGCATCTGGGCCCAACTGCACGAGCGGGCCTTCCGCCGGCTTGCTGGAGTCACTCGCGTCATCGTGCTCGACAATCTTCGACGAAGGCGTTCACACCCCCGACATCTACGACCCCACGCTCAATCACGCGCAGACCACGCCCCTGAAGGGGCTCCGCTTCGAAACTCTGGAGGAGGCGCAAGCCTACCTGGACCGCTGGGAAGGGCGCTGGGCCGACACCCCGCATTCACGGCACCACCAAACGGACCAGCACCGAATGTCCCATGCTTTTCCCATGCTATACTGCCGGCAGGGCGTCGCGCCGATCTCGAAGGTCAGACCGCCGATCGAGAGCGTGCAGCAGGACCGTGTTTCGGAATCTCTACTTCCAGGTTAGCTCGTTCATTGATTTCAATTTCAGTGACTTTCTCGACCAACTCGACGAGGTCCGCGAGGAGTACCTCGAAGCGCGGATCCGGGAGGGCCTCAGAGGCGAAGACATAGAACCCTACTTCGACCCGATCATCCCGCTCACCCTTCGGCCGGAATCTTGCCGCAGCTTCATTCGGGCGAACCCCGGCTTGCCGATCACCGAGCGAGACTATTACCTCAGCAAGCTCTTTCAGTACGTTTCCCTCCTGATCAAGAACAAGTTTCGCTTAGGCTTCGAGCAGCTGGAGGGCTTGCGTGAGCGGCTGGAAGAGGTTCTTGATCAGATCCCGGACGAGTTGCTGCCGGAACTGCATCGTTTCGATTGGTGGGGCTTCTACGAACTGGTCGAGCAATGCGATCCCGAACCCGGCGTCGAGGGCCAGACCATCAACGCGATTTTGGGCAGCCTGAGCACCTATCTGCCGAAGGTCGGCGCGCAATCTCCCCCGGATCGCTCCGCTTCCGGGGCCCCGGGCTCGATCCCAATCGGACAGGTACGAAAGGTCTGGCACGAGGGGCGGTGGCCTGAAAAGCTGCGGGAAGCGCGTGCGAGACGAGATCAGGTCCAGAAGCAAGCGGCCGATCGGTGCGGGGTCGACCTCGAGACGTACAAGAAGTGGGAACAAGGAAGAGGAGCTCCAGCCGAACGATGCATTCCGCGAATCATCCAGTACATCGAAGGCCGGGAGTGAGGCAATCCACTTTCTCGAGCTCGCCAAGACCCCTTTAGACCCCAAAATACCCTGGGCGGCCGTTGCGATTCGACTTTCTCCAGACGCCGAGACCCCTTTAGACCCCAAAATACCCTTGGCGAGACCCCTGCTCAGGTGGCCGAATAAAGGTAGCACCGCCGATCAGATCAATTACACAGTCCAGCGGTGCAGCGACTGGGCCAGATGACTGGCCCTGGTCAGCCGGCAGTCCCGGCGTGCGAGAGCCGCGCAGGCTGCGTACGTCTACGAGGTGAAGGTGCCTGGAAGGCAACAAGGCGATTTCGATGAGCCAGTGGACGTGAAGGCCGCCGCTCGATTTCTTGGTGTCAGCCCCTCGCTGGTGTATGCTTACGTCGAGCGAAAGCAGGTTCCCCATTACCGACTGGGCCGCTCGATCCGGTTCAGCCTTTCCGAGCTGGCCCGGTGGCGGCAACAGTTTCACGTCAATGGAGGAACCGATGAGTAGAACAGGAAGACCACGCAAGATGGAAGGAAGCACCTACCGGCGCAGCGGTTCAGAGTTTTGGTGGATGCGGTACCGGGACCGGGAAGGGGTGATCCAGAGGGAATCGACCGGGATCGTGGAGGAGCAGGAGGCCCGGCGCCTGCTGCGGGGCCGTCTGGACGCCCGAGACGACGGCGTGCTGTCCATGGTGTTAGCGGGCAAGAGCCTGACTTTCGGGCAGTGGGCGGATTGGTTCTTGGCCAGGCGCTCCCAGCCGCCGCTGCGGGCCGAGAACACGCACGCGGAAAACCTCAACGCGCTGAAGTTTCTGGGCCCGGTCTTTGGGGCCACGCGGCTTTCCGAGATTACCGCGGAAGCCATCGAGCACTACTTTGAGCGTCGGCTGCGCTCAGGAAGGAGGGTGCATACCAAGTTCGGGGTTCAGTATCGGGGCGAGATCAAGCCGGCCACGGTGCACAGCGAGTTTCGGGTGCTGCGGAGGATCCTGAACTTCGCGGTGAAGCAGAAGCGACTCCTGATCACCCCCTGCCAGGGGGTGGAGTTTCCGGTTTCCGTCAGTCAGAGCACGCGGAAACCCCACTACCTGAGCTGGAGCGAGCAGGAGCGGATCGAGTTCTTTGCCCCCAGCTACCTGCGGCAGGCCATCGTCATTCTGACCGAGATGGGCCTGCGGCCCTACAAGGAGTTGATGCCGATGCGCAAGTCGCAGGTGGATCTGGAGAACGGGTTGGTCCATATCCCTGATTCCAAAACGCCCAGCGGGGTCGGGGATATGCCGATGACCGAGTTGGCGCGGGAGGCGTTCAGGGCTCGTATGAAAGAGACAGCGGGTTCGGAGTATTTGTTCCCGACACCGGCGAAGAGCGCGAAGCGGCCGTACCTCACGGACCTGCATTCGGTCTGGGAGGCCACGCTGCGGCGGGCAGGTGTGACGTATTTTCCGCTGTACCACCTGCGGCACACCTTCGCCACCCGGCTCAGCGCGGGGGGCGTAGCCGACCACTTCGTCACCCAGATGCTCCGGCAGCGGGATTCGGCCGTGTTCAAGCGCTACAGCCAAGCCAAGCTGAACATGATGCGGGAGGCGCTGGCAAGGTTGGACCGGCAGGCCAACGAGCATGCCGGGAGTTTATGCACAGCGAAGCCGAACTGAGCGAGTTTTGGCACAGTTTAGGCACAGTTAGGCAGCCATGGGGAATGGGGCGACATTGGAAGTAAAAGGGTTAGCCGGTGCGCCGGGGTGCGGTTTGTCGCCGCACAACCTGTTCGGGCGACATGTAGGCGACGGTCCCGAGGGCGGTGCCCGGGCTGGTGAGCTGCTCCGGGGGGGCGAACTCGGTCGGCGCGTCGGGCGCTGGCGCCGCCCGGTCCCGCTGCGGGGCGAGTTTGGCCAGGCCGAAGTCGAGGATCTTGGCCTGGTCCCGCCGGGTGACGAAAATGTTGGCGGGCTTGATGTCGCGGTGGGTGATGCCCTCGCTGTGGGCCGCGTCGAGG
>Ga0247727_10012100_pt1 | contig 14893 bp, 8 predicted proteins | sample WisWelCaveWW1625_FD_202498 | JGI IMG/M metagenome (GOLD analysis project Ga0247727, IMG submission 202498) | Biofilm microbial communities from Wishing Well Cave, Virginia, United States - WW16-25 | ecosystem: Environmental > Aquatic > Deep subsurface > Groundwater > Cave microbial mat | place... | reverse complement strand
AGATCTCGGATTGAGACAAGCCGCCGAAAAATGCCAAATCGATGGGCGTTCTTTGCTCTTTGGGCAGTTCATCCATCGCAGCGGCGATCCGCTTTAATGTTTCTTTAGAATGTACGATTTCAAATGGAGATTCAGATTCATCGAACGAGGGAACGGCAAGAATCTCATCTCCAATTGCAGCGGAACGGCTCTGGCGTTTTCCGCGGGCGCGCAGTTTATCGATGGCGCGGTTGCGGCAGAGGATCATCATCCACGCCAGCGCCTGGCCGCGTCGTTCCTCAAATTTTTCGGCGTTTTGCCAGAGGTATAAAAACAGATCTTGCAGGACGTCCTCAGCCAGCACCGGGTCTTTCAATATTTTCAAAGCCAGACCGTAGAGGCGCGCGGCGTGGCGATCGTATAAAGTGGCAAGCGCCTCCGCCTTCCTGTGCGCAATTTCAGCAAATAAGGCGCTATCCGAAGTGACAGCCCTGTCCTGTTGTGCTTTCCCCATAAAATGACTTTTGATTAGTCAAAAATTTGATGTGGGAATAAACGACTGCTATTTGAAAAAAGCAATAATAAAATGCTGAAGTGGGTTATTTCATAAAGGCAATGACGAATTTTAATCCAAGTGCGTGAAGTTGAAAGTGAGTCGACTTTTTGAGTCGTAGGTCGATATCGGCGACCATAGAGCCGGCGCCAGAGGAATCGGCTGCTTATTCAGCCGCGGCGGGCGTTGAATGGTTTGGGGTTGAGGGTCATGGTTTATGAATACTTCGGGAAGTCTATCCACCTAAACGTTTTATCTCTCCTCTGATTTCGTCAATAACCTCTTTGTTTTGGATAACTTTTTTATTGCCTTCTTTAATTGAAATCACATAGAAGACTTTGCCTCCATAAAGTTCGGTGAATTTCCTATGGGTAGCAGCCTGTTGATTTCTTTCTTTGAATATCTCAGGAATATGTGAGACGCCGCTGGCGGGTTTGATTTGGATGCCAATGTATTTGTCTTTAACTTTGATAAAAAAGTCTACATTGAAAAGTCGGTCCCACTCATCCGGGGCGGGTTCGATTTTAACACCAAGTTCTTCTTGTAGCTGACCGTAGATAGTCCGAATTTCTGTTGTGTAGCCATCGAAGGTACGATTGATAACCAACTGATTGATATAGTGAATACAGTCTTCTTCGGTTATTTCTTCGACCTCTGAGGCGATGACTTCGGTAATCTTGATATAGAGTTTTCTGCCAAGCTCTTCGATATGTTCTTTGGTTCTAATATTTTTGAAATAGTACTCTCTCCATTCTTCAAGACTCTTGGGGGCACATTTACGAATCGCTTCCGAAACTGCACCAACGTTTCTTTTGAAATTGAGTTGAAAGCGGTTGGTAGCGCTGTTGAGGATCCATTCTTTGGGCACGGGCTATTGCCTCCGTATTTTTCTTTAATCTCCACGTCACGCTTAAAAGGCAATGCGATATTTCTTTCGCTCTTCCTCAGCCACTTCACGGCGTTCTCTGTATAATTTGCAAAATTTCGAATAGTACATATAGCCACCCTTAGAATCTACTTTTGCAAATCCCTTTCTAAGTATGTGCGCATTAATAAAGGTTTTATTTTCAAGATACATGTAAGCATAAAGGTTGCCATCCTCATCATATTTTTCTTTATCAAATTTCAAAAAAACCTTACCGTGGCGAAACTTGTCTTCGAGAAATTCCCTCCCAACGTCGTTTAAATCGTATAAGCCTTCAAAAATATATCGCGGCGGATAGGGATCTATCCCGATTAAGTTTACTTCAAGATCGTTTTCCAAGACTATTGTTTTGAGAGATTTAACATGTTTGACTTTGAATAGCTGTTCTCTTTTTACGGTTCCATCCTTATCTATCTTTGAGCCGAACTGCAACTTTTTCGGATCAACCTTTAAATCGAGCTTGTGCGGATCTTGAAAAACGTATGGAAGTAGTTTTATCTCGTCTTCAAAATTAACATTCTTCGGCCCTTGAACTGTGATAGCATACTCAGTGCCGTGAATATCTGTCTGTCGTCCGCCAAGTTTTTGCTGTATAACAGAAATGAAATCTTTATTGATTTCGTACCCAACTGAATTTCGATATAGATTCCTTGCAGCGAGTGACGTGGTGCCACTACCGAGGAACGGATCGAGAATGGTGTCTCCAACAAATGAAAACATTCGAATCAGACGGCGCGGCAGTTCTTCTGGAAACATGGCAAGATGCTTGTCCTGCTTCTCGCCGCCAAAGTTCCAGTGTCCGGAAAAATAAGTGTTCCATTCCTCAGTGGTAAGCTTGGAGAGTTCTTTTTTTTCTTTTGTAACTTTTGGCGAGTCGCCTAACTTTTTGAAGATTAGAATAAACTCATAATCTATTTTCAAGATTCCATTTCGCGGGTAGGGAAACGAACCCATAATGGTTGCGCCACCAGTGGTATTGGTCGTAGTGACCTTTTGCCAGATGATCGCGCCCATGTAATCCATTCCAATGGTCTCACAGAATTTGATGATCTCAGTTCTGATTGGGATAACCTTGTAACGTCCGTAGTAAACTGAGCGAGCAAATTGGTCGCCGATGTTGATGCAGAGGCGGCAACCATTGTGCAAGACCCGAAAACATTCCTGCCAGACAAGGTTCATATTGTTGATGTAGCTTTCATAAGAATCGTTGAAACCGATTTGATCTTTGTCGCCGTAGTCTTTCAGTTGCCAGTATGGTGGCGATGTAACCACCAAATGCACGTATTCATCTGGAATTTCTTCCATCCGTCGAGAATCACCAATCACTATTTTGTGCGTGGTTTTCATGTTTGGTCCATCCTCCCAATAATCGCCTTGATCAGCCGCGAAAATTTTTCTTTTACCAACTCCGCTACTTCGGTGACTTCATCGTGGGAGAGCTTTTTGTCCGACATCCCGGTGGCCAAATTTGTGATACACGAAATCCCCAGTACTTTCATGCTGTGGTACACTGCCGCAATAACTTCTGGCACCGTGGACATGGTTCCGGCGTCGGCGCCTAAAAAACGCATCATGCGAATCTCCGCCGCGGATTCGTAGGTTGGGCCTTTCAAAGCCGCGAGCACACCTTTCTGTAATTTGATTCCGAGCGCCAGCGCCGTATCTTCCGCCAGTTTTATCAGCTCTCCGCTGTACGGCTCTGACATGTCGGGAAAACGCGGGCCGAGTGCGTCGTCGTTCACGCCAATCATCGGATTGTCGAACATGAAGTTGATATGATCGACGATCAGCATTAAATCGCCGGGCTCGAAATGGCGATTGATGCCGCCGGCGGCGTTGGTGACGATCAAATTTTTGACGCCGATCTCCGCCATCAAATGCACCGAGTACGTAACCTGTTGCAGCGGATAGCCCTCGTACGAATGCACTCGGCCCTGCAGCGCCAAAATTCTTTTGCCCGCGATTTCGCCGAACACCAATTTGCCGGCATGACCCTCAACCGTGGAGCGGGGATAATGTGGGATGGTCGCGGTTTCGATGACAGTTTTGTTTTGCAGCTCATCAGCGAACGGCCCCAAACCCGATCCCAAAATGATGCCGATTTTCGGTGAGGACTTGGTTTTAGTGCGGATAAACGCGAGTGATTCTTGCAGGTGTTTTTTGAGCATGTAGGCTAAATTAGAAATTAAAATGGAAAAGTCAATTTGCGTTTCGACCAATGGTGTTTTGGTGGCGAGTTGAAACTGCTCGAATAATGGGAGCATTAAAAAGCGTGGCGGTTATGGTTGAGAGCAGGAAATCCTTCTTTCATTGGACGGGAATTTCAAAACTGCGGCACCGGCAGAAATCGTCTCGCCTGCGAACTCGCTTATCGTGATGAAGATTACCGGCTCAGGACAATCTTCCGTGCCGTTGTAAACCTACCGGCTTGCATGCGCACCAGATACATACCACTGGCGACCGGAACCCCGGAAAGCAATTTCCCGTCCCACGAAACTGTAAAGCGGCCAGCGCCTTGCCGCTCATCCAACAGAACGCGAATTAATTGCCCTTTCAGATTGAAGACTGCAATCAGAATCTCAGTGGTGGCCGGCAATTCATAATTCAAGCGCGTTTCGGGATTGAAGGGGTTGGGATAATTTTGCGATAACACAAAATCTTCCGGGATGCCCGCGAGGTTCAGATCGTTGTTTTCCACAAAGTCACTTTTGCCGACGACCATTCTAAAATCGCGCACTGTTTCCCCTTCACCCGAAAGATAGGTATACTGCTTGTCCGCCAGTAAATTCACCGCCACTTGACTGGCTTTATCGAGTAACTTCGCCTCCCAGTTTGGCGGTAGATTCTGCGGGTTTGCTAAAGTCAAAACTACATTGGAGAGCGAGAGATTGGTTTTGACCTGGAAGTCCCAATAGTGCCCATCATCCGAAATGGTGCGAAAATCTCCGGTGTACAGATCCGGAAATTCCCAATCCGGATGAGGGAAGTAAAGGGAGACGAAACTATCAAAAAACGGCGCTTCGGAAAAATCGTGGCGGTCCCAGGCATCCGCGGCGTCGCTCAAAACGCCGAGGTAGTTATCTTTGTCCAGAAAACGGTCGCTTTGCGCGGTGATTTGCAGACTCCACTCCTCACCCTGCACTTCGATCAGTTGCTGCAGAATGGCGCTCTCTTTTTCGGCGATGGTTCCGGTGGCCGATTTGGCTGAAATTTCAATAGTCGTGGTGGTGCTGCCCTGGTTGTTGACGAAATACCCCTGAAACGGCTCCAAACGGGTGCGGGTGAAATCGTACCCCGTGGCTTCGTTGAGCGTGCCCTGGTAGCCTACCAGCACATTTTGGACGTTGCCGAGCTTAATCACCTCGCTCCAGTTTACCGGAAACGCAAACGGGTTGCCAATCTGGTTCCAGCCGGGCTGCAGGGTGATGATGAAATTGTTGGCTGTGGTGATGCTGTTGCCGGCCCCGGTATTAATTGATTTGAAATCTTTGGTAATCAACCAGAATCCCACCCCGGGATCAAAGTTGCCGATGCTCTCTTTGGTGAATTCCCGGTTCACGCCGTTGAGGTAGCGCAGCAGCCGCCACTGGGTATCGTCGTACACGCCCAGTTCATCCAATACACTGGAAGGCGAAGAATTATCCAAATCGATGGGCACGGAAATCATGCGGTAGGCTTTGGTTGGAGAGGAGAACGCTAAACCGCCGCTGCTGATTACCTGAATGACCTGCGGGTTGGTTTGTGGATTTGATGTCGGAAAAGTAGTGGTATTGCCGGCGGCATCGGCGGCAGAAAGGTAGTATTCGGCGCCGCGCCCGGTGATGAAGCTGGCGGGAATGGTGCCCTGCCAGGTGCTGCCGCTGGTGTTGGTCATGGCGGATGACGTAAACGAAGCCGCGCCGCCAAGACGGTAAAACAGCGTGGCGGATTGCACGCCCACGTTGTCCGATAAGGTAGCGGAAATGGTTATGGCTTGCCCTGAGCTGGCTGCCGAAACCGCGGTGTGGGAGAGGGAGGGGGTGGTTTGATCGGCGCTTGTAATAAAGGTTTGATCGGAACCGAGTGTGGTGCCTGCGCTATTGGTGCCCACGACTCGAAAATGATAGCTCGTGTTTGTAGAAAGACCCGAGATCGCAGCACTCACCGGAACGGCGCTGCTGCCGGTCACAGGACTCTGACTTGCCGGTATCTGATTGCCATAACTTACGGTGGTACCGTACTCGAATTGAACGGTAGTGCTCAGACCGTTGGGATTCACTGTGCCGTTGAGGGTGGCGGACGTGGAGCTGACATTCGTAGCAGTATTGGTGTTGACAGACGGTGCCGTCCCAGCGGAAGTCGTAGTAAACGTTTGATCGGAACCGAATGTTGTACCGGCACTGTTGGTGGCCACCACTCGAAAATGATAGGTTGTGTTGGGAGAAAGACCCGAGATCACAGTACTCACAGCGACGCCGCTACTGCCGATCAAGGGACTTTGACTTGCCGGTATCTGATTGCCATAACTTACGGTGGTACCGTACTCGAATTGAACGGTAGTGCTCAAGCCGTTCGGATTAACGGTGCCATTAAGAGTAGCAGAAGTTTGAGCAATGTTACTTGGAGAATCACTTGACACTGTTGGAGTTGTACTAGGCACTGCACTGACTTCATCAGAGAACACGCTTTCTTGTAGCGCGCTGTCTACTGCCTTAATCCTGAAGTAATAAGTTGTCCCGTTTGTAAGGCCTAAGATTGTTCTTGTGTTGCTATTAACACCTTCGACAGAATCGACCTTAGCGGTTGGGTTGGAACTAGTATCACCATAAATTCGGTAACGCAAAATATCGGACTCAGCATTCGCGTTCCATGTTAATGTAACTTGTCTATCTCCAGTACTTGCTTGTAAGTTTTGAGGTGCTGCCGGAAGAGTATTTGCTGATTCGATTATCGTGAAGAACTGATCTACGGGCACATTAGTCAAAATCTGTTTAATTCCGCTTGGCCAACGAACAATTACCGAGTCAACTTGGGTCGCTTGCCCCAGCCCAAATTCTACAGGCAGGCTGTTTTGTGACAAATATCCTGAACCACCATCCACTTCTCTTATTTGGGAAAGAGCTCCTGTTACCACTCGAATCCTTGCGCCAATGCCGTCTCGATTGCTAATAGTACCAACAGTCTTGACAACCAAATAGTTGTTAGAATTTCCTACTTCATTTCTATAAAGCCGGTCGGCAGCCGCACTAACTGCTACATATAAGTCAAGATCCCCATCGTTGTCGATATCGCCGAAAGCAGCGCCTCGACCACTTTCTGCATCGGCTATACCCGCTGTAGTATCGACTTTACTAAAGATTCCATCGCCATCATTAAGAAAAAGCCGATCTTGTTCTCCAGCTGTATTAACCAAAAATAAATCCAGATCGCCATCATTATCAATATCTGCAAAAGCAACCCCTGCTCCGAAGCCAGTATCAGCTATCGCAGTTTCAGAGCCGATCTCTTGAAAAATACCTGTTCCATCATTTCGGAACAGAAGGTTGGACTGTGAGGGATCTCCTGCTCTTGACAAGTACAAATCCAAATCTCCATCGTTATCAATGTCGCCGAAGGCTATGCCTATCCCATTCCCCCCATCTGCTAAATTGGCTATTCCGCCTATTTCAGTAAAGGGCAGTTCACCGTTATTTCTAAATAAAAGGTCCGGCCCGCCACCAGCTACGTACAAGTCCAAATCACCATCGTTGTCAATATCAGCAAAGGCTGCGGCTTGATCTACAGAATCTTCAGTACCAGTTACACCTGCTTCAAGTGCAATATCTGTGAAAGTGTTATCACGATTGTTGTGATATAATCGATTAGGCTGCGGATTAGGATCAAAATCTGTTTTTTGATTGACTACATATAAATCCAAATAACCATCGTTGTCAATGTCCGCAAAAGCTACACCTCTTGCATAGGTTCCGGGATCATTAACACGGGCGCTCACTGCTATGTTAGTGAAAGTGTTGTCACCGTTATTGCGAAAGAGCTTATTCGAGGAGCCAAAACTCGCTACAAACAAGTCGAGGTCTCCATCATTATCTATATCCCCAAAAGCTACTCCCTGGCCGTCCTCCTCTGCACTGGCTACTCCAAACATAGCGGCTTTTTCATCAAACTGCCCTTGTCCATTGTTTATAAAAAGACTATTTTGAGGAGTTTCATTTGATACATAAATGTCCAGATCACCATCGTTATCGACATCGCCAAAGGCTACCCCGCGCCCATCACCTGGACCCGTGTCCACTATCCCTGCAGAATTTGCTATTTCAGTAAAAATAAAAGTAGTAACGGTCTGGTCTAGACCGTTTGTTGTACCTGCACTGTTGGTCGCAACTATCCGATAATGATACGTGGAGTTGGGAGAGAGACCAGACAGCACTGCGCTAACTGAAACTGCGTTTGTTCCGGACACAGGACTAGGAGTTGCTGTAATCTCACTGCCGTAACTAGTTGTTGTGCCAAACTCAAATATGACTGTCGTACTGAGGCCGTTAGGATTAACTGTTCCATTAAGCATTGCCGAAGTTGCAGTGACATCAGTCGCACCCTCAGTTTTTGCTGTAGGGAATTGTGGCTCCATGACTGTTAAAAACTGATTAACACCTTCATTTGTTAAAAATTGTGTAATTCTACTTGGCCATTCAATTTTAACAGAGTCAATGATAGTGGCGTTGCCTAAACCAAACTCTGCATTCAAGCTATTCTGACTAAGATAGCCCGTCTGCCCCGATACATCTCTAATCTGCCAAAATGGTTTCCCATTTATAGTGGCTTTCACTCCCACTTTAGCACCAATGGCTGAAGTATTAGAAATCGTTCCAACACATCTGATGTTAATCCAACTATTACTATTACCATTGTTTGAAAATAAAGAATTCTTCCGTGCACTGTTAGCGACAAATAGGTCTAAATCGCCATCATTGTCATAATCCCCCGAAACACTACTGATTCCTCCTTGTGTGGTATCTTGGACAACTGCGCCGCTTGTGATCTTTGTGAAAGTAGCGTCTCCATTATTGCGAAATAAAAAATCATTTTGGTTTGCATCATTTGCGACGAAAAGGTCTAAATCGCCATCATTGTCAAAATCGTCCCAAATACTACCTTGGGATTGCGCAATCTCAGCAACTATAACGTCAGAGGTGATTTTAGTAAAAGTATAATTAGGCGGTCCATCGTTGCGATACAGAAAATTCCTTTGGTTTTTATTTGTAACATACAAATCTAAATCGCCATCATTATCGTAATCACCCCAACTACCCCCCCTTGATTGCCCGCCATCTGTGACAATTGGACCCGCGGTAATTTTCTTAAATGTTCCGTTCCCATTATTTTGATACAGGAAATTATTTTGATCTGAGATATTTGCAACGAAAAGATCTAAATCGCCATCATTGTCAAAGTCCCCCCAACTACATCCTTCAGAATCCCCAACGTTGCTAACAATATCCCCATCAGTGATCTTTGTGAAAGTTCCATTTCCATTATTGTGATACAAAAAACTATTTTGGTCCTTATTTGCCACAAAAAGATCTAAATTCCCATCATTATCATAATCACCCCAAGCGCAACCTTTTGAGTCTCCCCCATCGTTAACTATCGCACCAGTCGAGACCTTTGTAAACGTTCCATTACCATTGTTTCTATATAAAACATTACTCTCATTGTTGGCATTAGCTACAAATAAGTCTAAATTCCCATCATTATCATAATCACCCCAACTACAACCTAACGATGTTCCATCATCTTGGACTATTATAATATTATTAATTTTGGTAAATGTCCCATCCCCATTATTTCGATATAAGACATTATTTTCACCATTAGAATTTGCTCTAAATAAATCAACATCGCCGTCGTTGTCATAATCTGCCCAAGCGCTGCCCCTGGATGTTGCTATATCATTGACAATAGCACCGGTAGTAAGTTTAGTAAAAGATTGCGCATTTAAGTCTCTAAATTGTTGCAAAGAAACTGATGATATCAAAACTAAACATTTGAAAAGAATTTTAATCATTAGAATCTCCTTGAACAATCTGCTGAGATCTTAATTGCTCCCTGGATTGCCAGGCGGATCTGGCAATCTCTCCGGCCCGGATGTGGTGCCAGCCCCATCGACACCGCTAGCCAAAACAACCGCTATGCCGCCACCTACAGCCGCGGTGCCAATGCCGATCCAAACCCATTTCTTACTACCCTTTTTTGCAATTTGGGTTGGTCTTTTATTGGGATATCTAGCAAAAAATTCCCGTTTCGCCAGTTCCAGGGATGCTCGCAGCTTTGGCGATTCAGAAAGGGGAAGGTCAAAACTCGGATCAATATCTAACAATTGGATGAACTGATTCTTTGCTTCGTCGATGTTTCCTATCGCAGCAAACGAAAAGGCCAAATAATTGTAGGCTTTAATATTATCACTCTTTTTTTCCAATCCAATTTGAAGCGCCTGTTTCAGGGTCTCTATCACAAGTTCAAATTGGGCGTTCTCGTATTGTTCAATACCTTTTTTCAACTGTTCTTTGGCGGATGTCTGCGCAATAACGGAAGTATCCGAAAAGCTCACCAGTGTAATCACGAATAAGTAAACCTGTAAAACGGGTAAGCAGCAGTTTCTTGCTGTTATAAAAAATGACCTCATATTTTCCTCTATTTTTTGGCAAATTTTTCCACAATACGTAGTTTTTTATCACCCTCAACTTTGATTGTTTTGTTTACTCTGTGGGGATAACCCAAAATGTCAGTTTTAAATTCAAGGGTATGGTCACCCTCAGTTACCTGTGTAATAACGAGTGGTGTGGGTCCAATCTCCTTGCCATCAAGATAAACCGTGGACCATGGTATGGTATGAATGTAAATCGAGCCAAATGCAAGCTTTTCTGCATAGTAATCTCCATAGCTGCTGGAATCCATGTTTACTTTGTAGTACTCTTCAATGATTTTGGCTTCAGAATAGCTGTCTTGTATTTTGATTATTTCCACTTTAAAAATATCCTGGTCAGCCACTTCCAAATCGCGCGCGCCTCTCTGCATATTTTTTTTGATGATAAAAAAATCTCCTTCTTTGACCAAATCCCCACCTATGTTTAAATATACAGAACGGAGATCGGGGTCAAACAATTTGATATCGGCAATCTGTTTGCTGATTTGCGTGATGACGGCATCCTCTAAACTGCCGAATCTAACGGGGGTCTGTTTGCGATTGATGGATTTGGCAAACTCGAGCGTTTTTGTTTTGGTATATTCATACATTTCACCTGTGGTAATAAATTGATTGTTATCAAAATCTGCGTTCCCGCGAATGGCTTCACCGACATAATAAGTAAACACGCCGTGCCCCAGTTCGGGATTTTCATAAGATTGTTCGTTCGCCGCCGCTGCCGTCATAATAAATTTATTGTCTATCGCCAAGTCTCTCGCATAGAGATCGACATCTGGGCTAAGTAAACCACGGGCGGTAGAAGTGGCAGCCATATCCAGGCCTTTGGAATCATCGTTTTCAAGAGCCCGGCCGGCCGCTCCACCCGAGTGGCAGCAATCCAGAACCACAACTATCTTTTCCGCTTTTATCCTTCCGAACCAGTGACCAATTTCATCATCCAAAATGACAGTGGCGGTATTGGAGATTTCGGTATCATACGGACAAAAAGCTTCATCCAAACCATCTTCTTCGTTGTCATCGGTATCCGGAACACGCGTGCCGTGGCCGCCAAAATAGAAGAATACCAAATCGTTTTTAGAGGCCATGTTACCCAGTCTATAAATTTCACTTTTAATGTTTGAGTAGTTCGCATCACGACCCAAAAGCATTTTTATATTTTTTTCTTTAAACCGAGCATACCTGAACAACATATCTTTGAGATAATGGGCATCGGCCTCGCAGTAATTTAAGTCGCGGATTTTGGTGGATTGGTAATCGTTGATGCCAATCAACAGGGCATACTTCTCTTGGGCATTGAGTGTGAAAGCACCCATTAAGATTAGAAATATCAAAAATTTTTTTAACATTTTTACCTGTTCGTTTTCTTTTCTATAATTTCAAAAGTCAGGTTAGCCGTAGCCCAGCGGCGTTGGGGTAACGGCGATAGCATCACATCAAGATCGCGCGCAAATTGGTCAGTATCTTCACCAAGTGGTAAGAAGGTCGTCTGTATACTGGCTAATTCGATCATTTTACCAAAGGATACGGAATCCAACGTGGCGATGGCTTTCACCATTTCCGTACCAGAGGGTGGATTGACGACAATATTTTCAACCCAAACTTTATGACCCGCTTTGATATAATTATTTGGCTGCATTTTGTTTGGGAATAGCAGGTGGATCCTGCCGCTGGTGCCCACGTCAAAGAGCATGACGTAGCAACTTCTGTCCACCTCAACACTAAAATTTAACATCTCGCCTATATGAAAGGTATCTTTTCCAGCCGAGATAAAAACACTAAATGGCGCATCCGGGTTCTGCAAGCGAGCAATTCTTTCTAACGCATACAGAGTTTGTAATTTTTTGATTACATTCGAAGCGACCTCATCCGTGTATTTTTTTATTTCCTTTTCCTTTAGATCTGAAGTAATCCATTGTCCATCAATAATTCCCTTCTCAATATCTATCAGTCGGCAACTAATGTCAAATTTGCCCTTTGCGGTGCGTTGATACTCTCCCATCACAACTTTTTGCGCGCCTATTATTTTGCCAAATTTTATCGCGGTTTTCGGATCGATAATATCGCTCTGGGATAGCTTCTGTTCTTTTAGGAGCGCATCCAACTTGTTGCGTTCAACAACTGTGACGAAGCGGGAATTCACTAGGGGTGCCATGATTTGGTTGGGAATCCAGAGCGAGTAGTTTTTACCAGCTGGGTCGGGATTTTTGCTTTCAAAATCCGTGAGAAATATAACCTTGGGCGTTTGCGCCGGGGCTGGATATCCAGACAAAAGAATTCCACAAATTAAAAATATTTTCAATAATTTGAAATACACGTAAACCTCCTCGAAGTGGCTACAGATGTGTGAGGGAACTCAGCATATCGTGGTCCCTCAGAAGGTGCGTTTTAAGAAAACAGTTGTCAGTAAGAGGTCGGAAAGAGTAATGGGAATGCTGAGTCGCACGAAATTAATTGAATTGCACAAAAAAAGCAATAATTTGTTTGATGATTTGAATAAAATATTTTCATTGACTTTTTCACCATAATAAAATACATTCAACCAAAATTCACAGCGCGCTGGAAATTTAACCAGGGGAATTTTTGGCGCGAGAGCGGGTACCCTGTTGAAAAGGAGGTGATCCTATTAGTACCAACTTAGTAGGAGCCTCCGGAAACCAGCGCTAACCATCGGATACCGATCCGCTTCGCGGAAAAGTTAGCAGCCAGCTTTTCGGGGTTCTTTTAGGACGGAAGGCCTCAAGCCGAACAGTCGGCCATGAGGCCTTTGTTATTTTGGTTGGAATCGCACTGGGGCTGGCCAAAAAGGTCGGTTTTTTTGTCATGCCCGAATGCTTTTATCGGGCATCCAGTGCGGGACCGCAGGAGATTCCCGCCAAAAACATGCGGGAATGACAGCAGGATTTCATTTGCCGGTCGGCGGCGGCTGATGATTGGGCGGCGCCGGCAGATTCTGCGACTGTTCCCCGCCTCCGCTGTCGAGAACGGTGATGTAAATTACTCCTGCCGCCGCGGCAACCAAGCCCCCGCGCGCCAGCCATGGCCATGCGCCCTTGCCTTTTTTCTGGGCGGTGCTCGAAACGTTCAGCATCACCGTTAAAGAATCGGTTTTGCCGCCGGTCAAATGCAGAGGTAGAAGCTGCTGTTCGTAACTATCTTTGGTTACCAGCATCTGGTAATTCTTGCTGAGCAATTCGCACAACAGCGCTGGAGTCGAGGTGGCATAAATCACACTGTCTTCGATGACGATCACCAGTTTGGCATCCGGCGGATCGGTGGAGACATACAGGCAGCCCACCAGCTGATCGCGGATGCTGTTGAAACGGCTGGTTAGATCCGGCGGGATGACCAACTCATCTAACTTTCGTTTGGGGTCGAGTTTAACCGCTTGCTCGAACGCTTCGTTGGCATCCGATGCTGGCGCATTCTGCCGGGTCAGTACGAATCCGAGGTAAAGATAAGCCTCGAACAGGTATTCGGATTTTACGCTCGGGACGCCAATCACGTCCCTCAACGCCGCGGCGGCCTGATCGAATCGCGCTTCCCAGAAATGCTTTTTGCCCTGAATGAGCTGCTGCAGCGCGCGATCCTGAGCAAGCGCCGTCGATGTAAATCCTAATGCCCCCGCTAAAATCATGCACACATATTTATTCAGTTTCATTTGTTTTTCCCATGTTTAATTAAGACTATCGCTATCTCACCAACACCACTTTGCGAATTTGCCGGAAGCTCCCGGCCTCCATTTGTATCAGGTAAATGCCGCTACTGATGGCGACGCCGCTGTCAGCCGCGCCATCCCAGTTGATGCGATAAACGCCCGCTGGCTGATGACGCGAAACTAGCGTCCGCACATACTGCCCTAAAATATTCAACACCTTGATGTTTACCTGCGTCGGTTCCGAAACCTGGTAGGTGAGACTGGTGCCGGCGTTGAACGGATTGGGGTAATTCTGGCTGAGGAAAAATGATTGCGGAGTCGGGTTGTTCAGCGTCTCGGAGTTTTCGATATATTCGCGTGTGCCGATGACCAGATCGAATTCTCGAACTGATTCATTTTGTTGCAGCGCGAAAATGTAATCCGGAATTTGTCGGATATTCAGTTGTTTCAGAGACTGCTTATCCAACAAGATGGCTTCCAACTCCAGCGGCAGCGACTCCAGGTTTGCAAAGCGCAGCGTTATCGGCTGACTGCCCAAGGTGGATACGACTTCGAAATGCCAGACTTGGCCGTCTTCTCCGCGAAGCGGATCGGTATCCGAAAACGGCGGGCGGAAATCCGTGGTGAACGCGCCGCGGATGCCGCTCCAATCGGGATGTGGAAAAATCACCGAAACATGATTGGCGATGTACGGCGGTTCCAAATAGTCCATCGCATCGCGATCCAACAAAGCCTGTTGCGACACGCCGAGGAAGTTGGCGCCGTCGCGCAGGCCGCCGCTGGTCGCGCCAATGGCAATGTTCCACTCGGATTCGAATGCGGTTTTTCCGCGAAGCGGATCGGTATCCGACGCCAGCGTCGAACTGCTTTGGGATGCGGAAGCGATGGGCAAAATACTCAGAGTCGCCGGCGCTGCACTGTAATAACTGTAGCCCTCCCATGGCTGCAGCGTTGTCACCTGCGTGGGTATGAGCCACTGGCTTTGAAATGTGTAGGGGCCGATTACGGTGCTGGCATTGCCTTGTGTTACTTGAATATCTGCAGCATCCACTGCGAATGGGAATGGCAGGGCGATATCGTTCCACCCGGCTACCAGGT
>Ga0247727_10012099_pt1 | contig 14893 bp, 11 predicted proteins | sample WisWelCaveWW1625_FD_202498 | JGI IMG/M metagenome (GOLD analysis project Ga0247727, IMG submission 202498) | Biofilm microbial communities from Wishing Well Cave, Virginia, United States - WW16-25 | ecosystem: Environmental > Aquatic > Deep subsurface > Groundwater > Cave microbial mat | place... | reverse complement strand
CGTACTGAAAGATTTCATTCAGAAAGGCGGGTTCGGACTCGCCCAGTTCGCCGTTTGCGCGCTGGTATGCCTGAAAGATAAAGTCTTTCAATAGTTCCTCATAACGTTCGCCAAGAGGCGGGGTTTCGTCCGTCAATTCGATGAGGTACTTCAAGACTCTCGGACGCAAGAGCGCGGGGTCCGAGATACCCGGAACCCTGGGTTTGGTTTGTTTATTTGCCACGCGATTCTCCCAATTTCAAAATTTGTCGAACAAAGTTGACAGTCACTTTTCAGTGACTGTCAACTACTTTACTACCATCGGGCTATTTCATCAAGCCGATTCTGCGTTTGATTTTGATTTCATTAGCGGGGTTATAAGTAAAGTTGATTTCGTTAGTTCCGTTGATCCTTATATCCCAGCCAATGAGCTGGGCATTAATATCGGCAGATTCCCCCGCCTTACCGTTGATTATGAAATTACAGTAGGGAGCATAAATCAACCCATTCATATCAATGATGGTGCCGCCATTGATTGTACAAGTCGGATGGTCTGTGTGAGTCCCTTCCAGGACGATCAGATAACCTTGTAAATCGCCCGAAGTGGAAGCATCAAGGTAGGTAGGGCCATTCCCATTGATGGAAAAACCATCAGCCCGCTTAAGGTAGAGCGTGACACCGTCAGGGTTGTAGGCAGCGTACTGGTTCTTGGCAGGGTCTGTGGATCCGATAAGAGCCGCGGCGTCAACAGAACTCCAACTGAGGTCTTGGTTTGCAGGGAGGTTAATACAATACACACCGGACACCATGTAAATGTATGATTTAGCGGAAACAAGAGATGCTGGAGGAAATTCCGTATAGTAGCCGGGATAAATGAGCCATTGATCGTGCCATTTATTATCTACACCATAAATTTGAGTAGGAAATGGGTAGGGAGTGTTCGGCGCCATACCACATTCAGGCGGCTCATCGGGCCAGGAAACATCATCCGGGATAACAATCGGATCCTCATCAAAGTTTTCTGAGAGCGGGGGAGCAAAGGAACAACCGTCTGCATCTATATTGTCTAAAGGTGAAACTGCAACAGAGTTGATACCTGCGCCACCGGTTATATTGAGGTCCGCGCAATTCGGTATTTTAAAGCCGCAAACTTCATCTGAATTCATCATGATACCGCCACCATCCAGGTTAACGGTAGCACCACCGCTCACTTGCACACTATAACCACCTGATCCACCGACGCTGCAATCCGGGTCTGGGTCATAGGAAATGATCATGGAGCCATCGGTAAGGTCCCCGCCCTCCCTGGTGTAAACCACCGCCTGTGTAATATTATCGGTCTGGTTAATTCCCAACACGTTCATAAAAGTCGTTTTCACGTGCGAGGTAATAATTACCTGGACATACGATTTGTTTCCGATGTAATACCCGCTGATCGGCGGGGAATGGACCTCGACAGCGTTCGTGGTCAGATTATTGTTGTAACCGTTACTCGAGGCGCGATCCAGGCCTGCGGTCAACAGCGCCGCGCAAACATCGGAAGGCGTCCCGCTTAATGGAGGACATTCTGCCGGGGTAGTTGATATGGTGGGATCAGTTTCAGCGTCCGTCAGCGCATTTACCTTCGCCAGCGCGGCCGCCAGCGCGGCTGTATCCGCCGCGTTTTGCGCCTTGCGCCGATCTGAAAATTTGGCGCTCCCGTCAATGGCGAGCGCGGCAAATCCGAACAAGACCACCGCCGCCAATGCGATCACAACCAATGCCTGACCGCGTTCCGAAAAATTATATGATTTCATGAATTTCTCCTATCGAATAAAAAAACAATACATTTTCAATTACTTGAGATCATAAATGCCCATGATGGTTCGCGAACTTTTCGATGTGAACGTTTGCGAACTGATCGGAAGCAATTTGACAATCGGGCTATAACTTGCCTTGACTTCGACTGTCACGCGATAACCTGTGTCCACTTCAATGTCCGAATCTTCGCCGCTTGGGGCGTCGCAGACGGGATGTGTTGACGTATCAGTAGGACCCTGATCATAGGTAATGGAAATAGAGGACAACGGAACGATATAAGCGGACGTGGTTGCCACGCTTTTGATGACGGCGCAGTTGTTATATTTGAACAATCCATCGTCGCCCCTGCCAATCGCGGAGGCATAGCGCACCGCGTCGCGGCTGGCGTTGACCACCAGCGCGTACATGAAGACCATCCTGCTCACTTCCATCAGCCCCACCAACAGCATGAGCAGGACCGGCAGGGCAATCGCAAACTCAACCATGGCCTGCGCGCGCAGGGCCGGTTGTTTCTGCCTGCGAGGAATAATCAATGAATTCCTTTTCATGGTTAAAGTATCCTTTTCAAAAAAACAACAAATTATTATTAATGACCAAAATCTCAGCGGTAGACTGAGACTCTGGTACTACGCCTATCACGTATGGCATGACGTTGCGTAATTTAAGGGGTTACAGGTTTTGACAGTCGTAAATTGGTTGTACAAGTATATATCGAAGTCATAAAACAAAGGCTGCAGGTCGCAAGAAAATTACGGGCGTACTGCTCACATCACGATACATGTGATCAAGCAGCTTCTACTATTTGTGCAATCCCACCTGATTGGAGATTGGCCATACTGTCTTTGGAGCGCTGTCATAATTCAAGGTTATGCCAGAAGCCCCAGATAAATCCACGGTGTAACCAATTAACTGCGACTGCATCGTCATACCGCTATTTCCATTGATCTTCAAGTTGCAATACGGCGCATAGATCGTGCCCGAATAGGTGCTGGTCGCACTCCCATTGATTGTACAGTTTTGAGCTGACGAGAGAGAATAATTAGGGGAAAAATACATTAGATAACTCTTATACGCGCTTAGACTCGAGTCGTTGTCGGCATTGATACCCCAGATATTAACATTGGCGCTAGCATTCACGGTAAGGACATTCGTGACGCTACTAGATTTGAAATAAAGGAGCACGCCAGCCGTACTTCCCGACGCCATCGTCAGGGAGTCTTGTACGCTCAATGAAGTATCTATGCAATAGACTCCCGGATTAAGAATCATGTTTTTCCAATTGCTACTGACCGGAAGCGCAGAGTAGTTCCCTGGTTGGAGAGTCGCCGTTTTATTGCTGCCACTTCCAGTGACAGTATAACTGCCGGCCGTTGAACATTCAGCAGGTTCCGGGAGTTCGTCGTATGGGGGCGGGAATGAAAGTTGTTTGGAGCCGCCTGGAATTAATGTTGCCTTTGTGGGATCCCAACAAGATGTATTGATCTGATAACCGCCGACCATGGTGATACCTCCCACACCTCCACCGGAATCATTTATATCGATGGTTCCGGAACAAGTGGTCTTTTTGAAAGAGGGAGTACAATCTGAATTGGAAAACATTCCGCCGCCGTTGACTACTACATCGGTTGTGCCTGCTGCGGCGAGAGCCGGGCAATCCGTGGGGCTTAAGGCAACAATGGCATTGCCGCCAAAGTTGAAATTTTGATCCTCTTCAATAGTCTTGGCTATGGCCTCCACGCGATTGTGAGTCTGGGGAATGCCAATAATATGGGCAAAGTACGTATTCACGGTGGAGTTAATGATCACCTGGACATAATCGTTACAATCAAAATGAAGGTCGGAGCAATTGGAATAAACGCCGCTGGTCGGAGGGTTATAGACCTCCACAGTACTTGTAACAAGATCGCCGTTGTAACCGTTGGCGTTTGCCTGATCTTTGGCGGCATTGACAATTTTGGTCCAGGTGGTGGCAGAATCATCGGCGTTTCTGTGCGAGTTCACTTTCGCGAGCGCGCCAGCCAGCGCGGCGGTATCTGCCGCGTTCTGCGCGTGGCGGCGGTCTGAGAATGTCGCGCTTCCGTCAATCGCTAGGGCAACAATAGCTAAGAGTCCAATGGCGGCGATGGCAATGAGAATCAACGCCTGACCGCTTTCCTTATGCATCTTGATTTTCATAATCTTTCTCCTCAAAAATTCGGGTTGCATTTACGGACCGACCTTCACATCCCCGGCAATCGTGCGCGCGCTCGACGATGTAAACGTGCGCGTGGCGATTGGCAAAAAATGCACCATCGGGGAATAATTTGCGCTAACGGTCACCTTAACCCGATCCTGCCCCATCTTGACAACGATGGTTGGATCGTTTGTTACAGTATAAGAAGACCCAGTGCATTTTTCAACTGCTGTTGTGCCGGGTCCATTATCATAATAAATCCTGATATTGCTATCCTGCAAATTCAACATGAAGCCGTATTTCTTCGCCGTCGCCCGAATGCCAGAGCAATATTGATATTTTCGATAATACGTGGTGTCCTGGAACCCAATGGCGGACGCAAAACGCACCGCCTCACGGCTGGCATTGGTTGCAGCCGTGTAAATGAAAACCATGCGGCCAAATTCGAAAATGGCGATCAACATCGCCAGCAGGACCGGCAGTACGATCGCAAACTCGACGATGGCTTGCGCGCGCGCGCCAGGTTGTTTGTGTTTTCGAAAAAAAGCGATGCCTGTCATTTCTCTTACTCTTGCTCCTTGTTACGAATACTTGGCGACAAAAAACCGACCTCGAATGGGTCGGTTTCGCTGTTGCTCACCCAAGACTACACCCGCATCTTCAGCGGGCTTTGCGACCAGATTTCGCCTCGGGGTCTACGCATCCCAAAATAACAGTAAACTGCAGAACCAGTTGACACAGATGGTTGCATCCGTCCTATCTAAAGTGCAAGACGAAACGTTATGGGAAAGGTTACAGAAAAGGTAACTGCATGACAACGATACTGCAATTTTTCCCCGCGCATTTTGACCGCCTCCTGCGGCATTCCCAGAGCCTTTGCCCTATTCTCAACGCGGCGGCAGATCGAAATAACGCCAATCCCCAATTATGGATTGGCAGTCACCACCCATCTTTTTTCTGAATCCTGTTTTGCCAGCACAAGCAGCAGGCACGGCGTATTCTGATCCAATTCCTGCATCTCCGCCAGCGTCAACTGCTGGATCGAATGAACGCTATAAGTCAACCTGTCGTTGTTGCTCATTACCAGTTCGATTGTATCCTCCTGCGTAAACGTGCGGACAACCGCCTCCGACTGGGCGCTCCACGGAATCGCGACCCAGCGGCAGATCTCGGTGCCTTCCAACCATTCGGGTCCGCGCGGGTTCCATTGTCCGTCTGCAAGCGCGCCCTTGCCGAGATTAAAGTTCAACCCGCCAGGCAAAGTCATGGATCTTGGAAAAGGCAGGTTACTTGGAATCTGGGTAGGCTCCGGCGGCCGGGTCTGTTGATAGACGCGAAACATAACCACGCCCACCATCGCCGCCACCACAACCGCCACGAGCGCGAGCGCCAGATTAATATATAGTTGGTAGGGTCTCAGCGCGTTCTCAAAAGCCCTGACGCGCTCCTCCCTTGTGTCCACTTTTTTCGCTTCGACCTCGACGAAAACCTCCTCCTCGCCCTCGAGAATCGAACGCACCGCGCTCGTTTCCTGTTCCGCGCCCGTCTCACGCTGGTTGAAGACCCGTTTCTTCAATTCCTCCAAATCCACGGCCGGCTCCGGCTCTGCAGTCAGAGGCGCGACAGTTTCCGCCTCGGCGATTTTTTCCATTACCGGCGCGTCGTCAGAGTCGAGCATGTCAATCAAATCGTCAATTTGATCCACATACGCGTCCTCTTTTTGTTCCTGCGCAGGCGGCTCGACCGCCGGCGCCGCAACCACATCCGGCGCTTGCTCGGCAGCTTGATCCTTCTGGAAGCCCTTCGTGATTTTATTCCACCACTTCGACTTCTTCTCTTCCTCCGCCTGGGATTCGCCCTCGATCAGCGATCGGCGGACATCATCCAACAGATCGTCCGCGGAAGCCTCATCCGCCGGGATGGGAACATCGGACGCTTCGCCCTCGCCCTGGGTTGCTTCCGTCAATTCAGCCTCGATCTCGGCTGATTCGTTTTCCGTTTTTTTGTCTTCGCTTGCTTTTCGGTTTTTCTTCGCCATAATTCATTACTCGCTAACAGAACGTTTTTACAAACCGGTATTTCTTGTTTGAGCATAATGGGCGTTCTCTTGCGCCGAATTCATGCGTTAGATAACGCGTTCCACGCGAACAGGATCAATTGTGAAACAATCTCTACGGCAATATTGTGGGCAGCGCCGGCTGGTCGAATTTAAAGATTACAGTGACCTCGCCAGTTTCCGGCAGCGTCACGATCTGGTTGCGGTACAAACCAGGCAGGCTCACGTCAACGCTGGAGTTCGGCGGGTATCCCGACATATCGAAGATCGCCACGCCGTTCGACGTCCGTTGCGTGAGCGGCTGGACGCTCGGAATGGCAACCTGCACCGTCATCGCGTCGATCCATTCGCCGTCATCGGGGCTTCCGTTCCCATTACGATCTATATACACCTGGACAATGATCCGCGCGCTCGAAGCAAAGAGGGTCGGAGTCGGCGCGGCAGTCCGCGTCGGCACAATCGTCGGCAAGGCTAATTCCACCAGCGCGTCGCCAGGCTCGTAGAGATTGGCGTCAAAAGCAAACAGGTTATCCATGAACCCTTTGACGTATTCCTTCGAGCCTTTGCACTGCAAGTTGTCCTCCAGGTTTTCCCAATTCATTGCCAGTCCTTTTTCTCGCGCGGCAAGGACCGAACTTTGAAAACAACTTACGCCGCTATGATATGAGACCAGCGTAAAGCGCCAGAGATCTTCATAAGTCGGGCCCGGCCGGATGCCTCCTGCCGCAACTGTGGCGGCGACGGCGGTGGCGGTGGCGGCGTCCACATCTTCATCGGGCTTGTAAGGCTGGTCCAGGATGGCGTCCACCTGCTGGCAGTTTGCATACACGAGACTCGCAATCAAGTCAATGCTTTTCTTCGCCTTGTCAAGGTCAATACCGTAATCGCAGGTGGGGCAGGTGGCGTCCACCGAAGCGACGACCGCGCCTCGGATTTGAGCCTGCTGGGTGGGCTCCAGGCCGGCATAGGATCGCGAGCAATCGGACAATACGGTCCGGCATACCTGTTGATAATAAAAGGGATCCCTGCGTAACAGCACATCCACGCCAAGTTGGTTGATCTGACCCAATCCGAATTCGTCGAGGTAAAAACGCGAGTTGCCGGGCCAGTGCTGCGATTCCAATTCGATCAACGTTTTCAATATTTTGGGCGGAATCCCGCGATCGCGGCTTGCCAGCCAGATGTAACCGTCAAACTGATTCTGCCAGGCGATCATCGAACCTGAAACCTTTTCCAAGCCGCACCCCGTGGGCCAATCCAGTCCGAGGCCCAAGCCTCCCGCCGGGCATGAATCTGCGTCCACAATCCCATTCAGGATTAACTTTGTGGCAAGGGTATGCAGGGTCTTTTCGGTGTTCAACTGAAAAGGGAATTGAACAAACGTATCCCAATTCGCGTTCTCTTCGTCTCTCAAACCCCATACCCTCGAACAGGAATCGGCAAACGCCGTGAACTGGCTGACCGCGTCAATGCTGACAAGGAATCCGTTTTCAACCTCGGTTACGCTGACCGACGCGATCACTTCTTCGCTGCTTTCGCCTGTGTCGGCATACGTGCGAAATACCAGCCGTGAACTGGTTTCCAGATAGATCACGCACGGGGATTCGACACAGACGAACTCCTGTGAATTGAGAAACCCGCGAATTTCAACCGAACCGGTACGCGGAATGGACGCGAAAGCAATGAGATACACATAAGGTCTTTGGACCGCCCTCGCCGGAGCCTGAATGAAGGAGTACAGTTGAAGAGCGGATGAGCCCAGGGGAGAAGAAGGATCGGTAAACGGCAGCCCGGTCGAGGTCGAAGCAAGAAGCGGCATAGGGGTCAGAGTCGAAGTGGGCGTGGGCGTGGATTCGTTTTGCAGGGCAATCTCAGCATTACGAATCTGATCTTCGACGGCTTTGGCTTGAACGGCGAGTATCCCTATCAGTCCCGGCAGGACCAATCCGATTATCAAGAGCGTGACGAAAAAGGAGTTTCGCTTGCGGGCGCGCATGAGTTTATTTGTTCCCGGTCACGCGTTTCCATGTCGCCGAGGGCGCCACGGGAGGAATCGCCTTGAGCGAATCGTCGCTCAACTCGTAAGCCATTTTCTCAAGGACGATGCAGATCGGCAGGTCAGGATTGTTCAAAATAAACGGTTGGCCGAAATTCAGCGCGCGGTTGACCTCGCCCGCCTCATACGGAAGCACAAAATCAATATTACGCTTCAGCACTTTTTCAAGGGAGGCTTGTTTGATCGCCGGGCTCATGGAGTTGTTGTTCAAAATGATCTTGACCTTTTCCAGCGGAATGCCCAATCGGTCGTAGATTTCGAGCGCGCTGACCGTTGTGCGGAGCGACGCCATCTCCGGCGCCATCACCAGCAGGATGGTGGACGACATGCTCAACATGTGGATGGTCATGTCTGAAAAGTCATGCGAGGCATCCACCAGGATGAAATCGTTGCTTTCCTTTAATTTATCTACAAAGAGCTGCAAGGTCTCTTGCGAGAATGTGTCCGCCGCGATCGGATACCTGGGCGAGGCGATGTAACGGATTCCGCTTTTGTGCGAACGCATCATTTCATTGACGACCGCGTCGTCTATGTTTTCAATTTCAACGCCGACCAGGTTCTCCCACGTGGCGGACGGCTTGGCGTCCAGCATCAACGCCACCTGCCCGGCCGTCAACACGCCGTCGGCAAGCAGGATTTGTTTGCCCCACAGTTTATGAAAAGCCAGCCCCAAATTGACGGCGATGCTCGAACATCCCAGCCCGCCGCGCAGGCTGTGCACTGTGATCAACGCGGCAGTGGTCTTGCCCTTGTCCAGTTGCTGGGCGATCTGCATCGCCTTGCCGCGCCGCGCCAGGGTGCCCAGGCGCCACACCAACTCTTCAGGCTGGAATGGTTTCACCAGGTAATCATCGGCGCCCAGTTCGAACGCCTTGCGTTTTTCGCTCAATTCATCCTGGGCGGTGATCACGATCACGGGAACAAAATTGAATTTCGCGTCCCGGCGCAAGCGCTCAAGGACCTCAAAACCGTCCATGCCGGGAAGTTTCAGGTCAACGATAAGTAAATCGGGGTTGAAAGCCGAAAGCTTCGCGAGTCCCTCTGTTCCCGATTTGGCATATTCCAATTCGTAATCTGCGTCCTTGAGTTGTTTCCTGATTAATTTAAAATAGAACTCTTCATCGTCAATGAGCAAAACCCGCATGCGATCCTCCTAAGGAATGCAATCTACTCTGCCGCGCCGGCGCCCGACCCGTTGCCGGAAAGGAATTTTAACGCGCTTTCTCTCAATTTGACCGATACGGTGGACATATCGGCGATCATGCTCGCAATGAGTTCATTGTAACCCTCACTTGCCCGCTTTTCAAGCCTGCGGGCATGTTCGGATAATTGCAAAGCGCCCAAATTCGCAGACACGCCTTTCAGGTTGTGAGCCGCCCGATAAAGACCTTCCATATCCCGGTCGCCAAATAAAGTCCGCAAGTTCTCCATCTTTTCAGGAAGTTCCTGAATAAAATCGTTCAACAATTCCTTGTAATTTTCGCTATCTCCGCCCACGCGCTGGATGCCGACCCGATAATCGAGATTCGGATCAACAGGCGCCGCTTCGATCTTCGGCTCTTCCCCTGCTAAAGCGGCCATCTTCTTACGGTTTTCGAGACCATACTGCAAAATATTACGCAGGTGATCCACGTCGAAGGGTTTGGCGATGTAATTATCAATCCCGGCTTCGAATAATTCGCGTCCCCTTTCCGGCAAAAAACTGGCGGTCAACGCGACGATAAATGTACGCCTCTCGCCGCTTTCCCAGGCGCGGATATGACGACTCGCGTCCACCCCGTCCATGACCGGCATGTTCAAATCCATTAAAATAATATCGTACGATTTGGACTTGACGGCGTTGAAGGCTTCCAATCCATTGGAGACACATTCAACCTGATGCCCTTCGCGCTTCAACAGAAGCAACATCATGCGCTGGTTCAACTCGTCGTCGTCCACAACCAGGATGGATAAAGGCAAACCCTGGGCGTCGTTTGGACTTTCGTTCATATAAAATAGGTTTCCTGGCAAAAGCGGCGAATTTTGGGTCATGGCGCAGGCATCGTCGTCTTTCTTCCATTATACAAACATACCTGCCCCGCCCGCAAGCACATGACGAGCGATCATTTTATAAGTTACCCGAAAAAAGCCTCCCGCCACAAACATGCAACGAAAATTCAACCTACAGCCTTCCCGCCTGGAATCAAGACGCCCGCGAAACCGCAGGCGTCTTGATTCTGAAAGTTCTACTCCTTCATCCTCGGCTTCAGGAACAACATAAACCCATAACCGAGAGCAAAGATCACGTAAAGCAAAACTGCCTGCCAGCCATTCGCCCGGATCACACCGCTCGCCGGGGAGATGCCGATCACCGTCACGACCAATCCCACGAGCGAGCCGATGAACAGAGCAATACCCATCCCCCTTTGTATGGTGGCGTCGGCGACGTCCTTCGCGAACCATAAGACCAGGCCGAGCGTGAGTAATGCCGATCCAAAGAATCGAGCAATCAACTGCTCGGCCACCCGCGCCTCGGTGCCAAAGTAACCAAGCACTGTGGGCGGCATGACCAGAAACCCAATCCCAAACGCGAGCGTAACGAGCGCATTGAGGATGAACATCAGTTTGTACGACATACGATTCTCCTTTTGTGAAAAACGGACGCGATAAATAAATATACAACATCTTCGCAAAGAATGGAAGAGTTTATCCTTTCCTCCTTCCACTATCCACTCATTGCCAGACAACCATGACTCGCCGCTTCGTAACTGGATTTACCTTCAGACTCCCGCTCCTCATCCTCATCAACCTGACCCGGGCGCATCTTGCCTCGGACTGCGGGCTGGTCGCAGTCTTCGGACGCGACTCCTGTGCCGACGAGCGCGAAGCCTGCCCGCCAACCCGAAAGAATCCGCCCAGGAAGATAAGTTCAGGATATTGTTTCTGTTCTCACTTTGAAGTTCGATGCTCCGCGTCGAAAACATGCGAGCGGATGTTGGCTATCCACTGCTTGCCGTCTTCCGTCAGGCGTAAATACTGAATTGCATCCTGAATATATGGGTTGACGTTGTTCCAATAAAACGAAGCATAACCGGTCCGCATATCATTCGGGGATTTGTACCCAAGCCTCTCGTTGATGCCCAACTCTTGAAATTCATAAAACAACGCCGGGATTTTACGCACATAATCCGGGTCGCCGAGTTGACCGATAAAATCCGCCGCGCGCACCAAGCCGCCCAGCCCATTGGTATCTTTATACATCTCTGCATCGGGCGACGGGAAACGTGTGATCTCAATATAGGACCCAATCAAATCGGGATCCAACTGGCTGGCTATGTTTTGAAGTATGCTTTGACTGAAACGTTCCTTCACAAATAATTTACTTCGGTCAACGTGATAGGGGGTAAGAGCAACATCGGTTCCATCGGGGGAGATTTTCACCATTTCATCTCCCACGCCTGTGGCAAATGTATCCCGCGTATCATTCCTGCAAACGCCTTTGACATAACCTATGTCATGGCATAACACTGCAATCATAAACTGCATCCAGTCGCGCGGAGACACGCCTCCTTCACGCAGATGTTTCCCCTCCAAAATTGTCTGCCCGGCAAGAGCTACCATGATGGTATGATCAATATCATGGAACAAGGCGTCAGAGTTGGCAATGTTCTCGAGCGCGAGGCGCCCGCACCACGTCACGATGCGACCGGGAGTCGCGTCAATATCGCCGTATGTCCGCTCATAGACCAGGCGCAATTCTTCCACAAACCTGTCAATCGTCAGTCCCTGCCAATTAATCATGGCAACGCTCCTTTCGGTCAAGACAAATACAGTTTACCAGAAACACGGATATACGCTGGAAGAAAAAATCGGCCGGCTGTCCCCTCTCCATTCCGGTCGCCAATCAGGCCGACTGGGTGAAAAACTTTGTGCTATAATGCCGACATCATGAAACATCAATTTCGCTTCGCCAATAACAATAATAACAACGATAATGACGATACAATCCATTGTTGGGCGAAGCCTTGCTAGTTGACAAAGTAAATCAAGTCAAACCAATCGCCCAACGTGGAGCCAAGGCGCCACGAAGGGCGATTTTTTATATCAAATATCACACATGTCATTGCGAGGAGGGCATTTGCTCTTCCCGACGAAGCAATCTCCAACACGACGAGGAGATTGCTTCGGGCAAAGAAAAAGAGCGCCCTCGCAATGACAGAATGAGAGGCATCATGTACAGAACACACACTTGCGGAGAATTACGCGCCAGCCACGCGGGGCAGACGGTCACGCTGGCGGGCTGGGTGAACCGCCGCCGCGACCATGGCGGGGTGGCATTCTTTGATTTGCGCGACCGCTCGGGGACGATTCAAATTACCATCAATCCAGATTTGCCCAAAGAGATATTGGACATCGTTGCCAATGTCCGCTTTGAATGGGTGTTGCAGGTTGAAGGTCAGGTTCAGAAGCGACCCGAAGGTATGTCGAATCCAAAAATGGAAACGGGCGAAGTTGAAATCATTGCCAAGAACATCACTGTTTTGAATCCAGCCAAAACCCTGCCCTTCATGGTGAGTTCGGATGCGGACCTGCCCGATGAAAACATGCGCCTCAAGTATCGCTATCTCGATTTGCGCCGCGAGCGTTTGACCAAGAATATAGTGTTGCGTCACAAGGTCATCAAGTTCATGCGTGACTATCTCGATAAGCAGGGCTTCATCGAAATCGAAACGCCCATCATGTTCAAAGCGACTCCCGAAGGCGCGCGTGATTATCTCGTCCCATCGCGTCTTTTCCCTGGACAGTTCTATGCCCTGCCCCAATCGCCGCAACAGTTGAAGCAGTTGCTCATGGTCGCGGGCATGGACAAGTACTTTCAAATCGCGCGTTGCTTCCGCGACGAGGATCTGCGCGGCGACCGTCAGCCTGAGTTCACGCAACTTGATTTGGAGATGTCGTATGTCCATCGCGACGATGTGCTTGACTTGGTAGAAGGCTTGTACACTGCGATGATTCCTGTTGTTGCGCCACACAAGAAGTTATTATCAAGCCCCTGGCGAAAAATTTCCTATCGTGAAGTCATGGAAAAATACGGGACTGATAAACCCGACTTGCGCTTCGGTATGGAATTGATGGACGTGAGCGATGTGTTTGTGAATAGCGAATTCAAAGTGTTTCAATCCGCATTAGCGGCTGGCGGCGTGATTAAGTGTATCGTCGCGCCAAAATCGGCGGATTTGTCGCGCAAGGAAGTGGACGCGCTCACGGAGGCGGCGAAGTCGTTTGGGGCGAAGGGAATGCCCACGTTGGCAGTGACAGCCGAAGGGTCGAAGGGAAGCGCCGCGAAGTTTGTCACAGAGGCGGAGGTAGAGGCAGTCAAATCCAAAACGGGCGCGGGAGTCGGCGACCTCATCATCTTCGCAACTGACGCGCGCGCAGTCGTCAATAAAACGTTGGGCGGCTTGCGAGTCATCTTCCGCGATAAATTAAATCTCGCTGACCCAAACCTGATGGCGTTCGCATGGATTGTGGACTTCCCGTTCTTCGCGTGGAATGAAGAGGAAAAAATTTGGGAGTCGGAGCATCATCCGTTTACGATGCCAAAGTTGGAAGACTTGCCGAAATTCGACACCAACCCCGGTGAGGTGATGTCGGACGCGTATGATATGGTGTGCAACGGTTATGAGACGGCGTCGGGTTCAATCCGTATTCATCGCCGCGATATTCAAATGAAGATGTTCCAAATGCTGGGGTTGAGCGATGAAGATATTGAGGCGAAGTTTGGTCACATGCTCGAAGCGTTCGAATATGGCGCGCCTCCGCATGGCGGTATGGCGCCCGGCATTGATAGGTTGATTATGCTGCTGGCGGACGAACCTAACATCCGTGAGGTCATCGCCTTCCCCAAGAATCAAGCGGGACGCGACGTGATGGCGGATGCGCCGTCTGTGGTTGAGCCGAAGCAGTTGAAAGAGTTGCATATTAAGTTTGAGTAACAACAGACCTGACATGTCTCCGCGACACCTTGACCCTCCCAGTTTTGTGTCCACGCAATCGTCAAGGTTAACCGAGTAGCCAATGAGACATGTCAGGTCTTGGAACAGTATTTATGAAACGAACTCTCATTCGCGACGCGAAAGAAAAAATTGGAAAAATCATTTCCCTAATGGGATTTGTTCAAACTGTCCGAAATCAAAAGGCTGTGCAGTTTATTATTCTGCGCGACCATACCGGACTCATTCAAGTAATGGCTGAACGTTCTGAAGAAAATAAAATAATTAATGAATTAATCGCAACACTGACACGTGAATCGGCAATCGAAGTTACTGGGGTTGTCGTCAGCAATCCGAATGTGAAACTTGGTCAATTGGAATTGCAGTTGCAGACGCTTCGCGTTGAGTCGCTCTCGAATGCAACTCTACCCATTGACATCTTCGGCAAGACCGAAACCGACGTTGACAAAAGATTGGACTGGCGTTTTCTGGATTTGCGTCAATCCGAGAATCAGTTGATATTCCGCATCCAAACGACGGTTGAGTCAGCGATGCGTGAGTTTTGGATATCCAACGGATTTGTTGAGATACATACCCCAAAAATCATGGGAAGTCCAAGCGAAGGCGGAGCGGAACTTTTCACATTGGAGTATTTCGGGCGAACCGCCTCACTGGCGCAATCGCCGCAATTTTATAAACAAATGGCGATGGCGGCAGGCATAGATAGAGTTTTTGAAATCGGTCCCGCGTTTCGCGCTGACCCATCCTTTACGCCCAGACATTCCACCGAATTCACCAGCGTGGATATGGAAATGTCATGGATAGAATCCCATTATGACGTGATGGAGTTTGAAGAA
>Ga0247727_10012098_pt1 | contig 14895 bp, 9 predicted proteins | sample WisWelCaveWW1625_FD_202498 | JGI IMG/M metagenome (GOLD analysis project Ga0247727, IMG submission 202498) | Biofilm microbial communities from Wishing Well Cave, Virginia, United States - WW16-25 | ecosystem: Environmental > Aquatic > Deep subsurface > Groundwater > Cave microbial mat | place... | reverse complement strand
CGCACGATTGTCACCCGGACGATGCGCTGGTCCGGCCGCAGATGGTAAAAAGCCACGGCGTGGCCGGCCTCGTGATAGGCGATCTGCTCGCGCTGATCGGCTTCCATATCTTCGATCGGGTTTTCGAGACCCATGGCCTGTTCCTGGAAGGCCAGGTCGATGTCTTTCTGGCTGACTTTATCGCGGTCGTCGAAAATAGCGATCCGCACCGCGTCCTTGGTGATGGCGGCCATGATCTGGGCCGGGGTGTAGTTGGGCGTGTCGCCGACAGTCGCCTCGACGTCGACGGTGTCGTCGTGTTTGATCTTGCTCAAGTAATAATCGATGATCGCTTTGCGGCCGGTGCGGTCGGGGCGTTCGACGGCGATCATGCGGTCGAAGCGGCCGGGGCGCACCAGGGCCGGGTCGAGGCTGTCGGGCCGGTTGGTCGAGCCCATGAAGAGCACGTGCCAGTCGCGCTCGGGCGGTTTCTTGCCGAGCAGCTTGTTGATCCGCCCGATCAGGCGCTCGCCGCGGGTCTTCTCATCCACACCGTCCATTTCGTAGAGCAGGCGGGTCAGCGCGCCGGTGCCGGCGCCCATCATACCGCCCATTGCCCCGCCGCGGCCGAGCCCGGCCGTGCCCTGGACCTGGCCGCCGTAGACGCCGCCGCGCGAGCCGCCGACCGCGTCGATCTCGTCGATGAAGGCGATGCAGGCGCCGTATTCGCGGGCCATGTTGCGCGCCTTGCGGATAAAGGCGATCATCTTGAGCACGTCCACGCCCCAGAACATCGCCCGGAAGCCGGAGCCTTCCATCGAGATGAAGGCCACCCCGGCCTCGCCGGCCATGCATTTGGCCAGCATCGTTTTGCCTGTTCCAGGCGGGCCGTAGAGAAGCAGGCCGTTGATGAAGCGGCCGCCCATTGTCTGAAATTTGTCTCGATCGGAGAGCAGGGCGATCCATTGGCGGACCAGCTTGAGCAGCTGCGGCTGGCCTTTGTAATCGTTGAAACTCAGGGCCTTCGGATCTTCAGGACGGATGATTTCGGTCTTGGAGCGCGCCATGAACCAGAACAGGGCGCCAAACTGGATGATGATGAAGAGCACGGCAAAGAGAAGCTGCCCGGCGAACCCGAGGGCGATCAAGACCCCGTTCAAAAATTCCCGGTCTCTCAGGGCGCTGATCGTGATCACCAGCAGGGTGATCCAGAACCAGGTGGCGCGGAATATCCTCCACAAGCGGCGCAGCGGTTGGTTGCGCCGGGCAACGATGTCGCCGCGCCGGCCCGGACGGGGGCCGATTGTTTTGTGGCTGGTCAAGCCTTCCCCAGCCAGCAAGCCTTCAGTTGTCTTCTCGGACGTTTCTGCAGCCATGGCCCATCTCCTGAGACATCTATTCTAAAAAGTCTACATGATCCGCGCCGTCAAAGCAAGCCTGGCGGAAGGAATCTTAAAATATTCTCATTCCGCCTTGGGGTGAATCTCATGAGACGGCGAATGGGCTGGATGGCTCCGCCGTCCAGCCCATTCGCGAAGGGGAAATAACCCTTAAGGGTTATTTCCCCCGTTTAAAGAGTTGCGTGGATCGTGACCAGGGTCACGTCATCGAACTGAGGCGCTTCGCCGCGGTGGGCCAGGATCGCTTCGAAGATCCGATCGCATACCAGGTCCGGCCGCACGGCGGCCTGCTCGCCGGCCAGTGTCCGCAGCCGATCCAGGCCGAAGAATTTCTGCTCGGCGTCGGTTATGTCGGTCGCCCCGTCGGTATATAAGATCAGCGTCTGGCCGGGCTGCATCTGGATGCGCTGTTCGTCGATCGTCGGTTCATCGAACATGCCGAGCGGCTGACCGGCGGCGTGGCCGAGCTGTTCGGTGCGCCCGTCCGAGGTGACCAGGATCGGGATCTCGTGCCCGGCCCGGGCATATTCGAAGACGTGCGACTCGCAGTCCAGGATGCCGTACAGGACGGTCACGAACATGGCCGCATGCGACATTTCGCCGACCAGGTGGTTGACCCGGGTCAGGACCTGGCTCGGGGAGGAACTGCGCCGCGCCTCGGCCCGCATCAGGCTGCGGGTCATGGCCATGAAGATCGCGGCCCCAACGCCTTTGTCGGAGACGTCGCCGATCACGATCCCGGTGCGGTGGCGGCTGAGCGGGATGACGTCGAAGAAGTCGCCGCCGACTTCACGGGCCGGCTCCATGCGGGCCGAGACGGTATAGTGATCGGGCTGGGGAAACTCTTTCGGCAGGATGTCCTGTTGGATCTGGCGGGCGACCGCCAGTTCGTGTTCCATGCGCTCTTTTTCGATCAACTCGGCCTGGGCCGCCTTGAGTTCTTTGAGGGCCTGCTCCAGCTGGGTGTTCTTCTTAAGCAAGTCGTTGTTGGATTGGCGGACGCGCAGGCTTAGCACCCGCGAGACTTCGAAGGCCAGCTGCGGCTGGCTGTGCAGCAGCTGATCGAACTCGGCGCGGGTCATCTGCAAAGCCCAGATCGCCGTGCGGGTCCGCACGCTGGCAGTGCGCCGCCCGCCCGGCTCGAACAGACTCATCTCGCCGATGAAATCGCCGGGCCCGGATGAGTTGAGCACTTGCTCCTCGGCGGTGCCATGCGATTTGATGATATCCACCGTTCCGTCGAGCAGGATGTAGAAGCTGTCGCCCGATTCGCCCTCGTTGACGAAGACCGTGCCGGGCGGCAGTTCGATCTGGCGCATGGTGGTCATCAACTTGCGCAGGATCTCCGGCGCGATCGATGCGAAGAGCGGGATGCCCTTCAGCATGAAGGTGTTCACATTGTCAGGGGGCATTGGGTTGGATTCTACCGCATTAATAGGATAGAGCCGGCGTAGCGCCGGTGCAGCAGTGCCGGGCATGCTCCGGCACTGCTTTATTTCAAATATTTCAAACCCGCGCCGGTGTTGAACAACACGATCCGTTCGTCCGGGCGGATCCAGCCGCTGCCGACCAGTTTTTTCAAACCGGCCAGGGTTGCCGCGCCTTCAGGCGCGGCGAAGATCCCTTCGGCGACGGCCAGCTCGCGCTGGGCCTGAAGGATCTCCTCGTCGCTGACCGCGATCGCCGTGCCCGCGCTTTCGGCCAGGACGCGCAGGATCCATTGATCGGCGAAGCTCTTTGGAACCCGCAGGCCCGAGGCAATCGTCCGGGCGTTCAGCCAGAAGTCGCAAAACGTAGCGCCGGCCTCGAAGGCGCGCACCACCGGCGCGCAGCCGTCGGCCTGGACGACCACCATGCGCGGGCGCTTTTTACCGTTCAACCAGCCAAGTGCTTCCAGTTCAGCGAAGGCCTTCCACATGCCGATCAACCCGGTGCCGCCGCCGGTCGGATAGACGATCACCTCCGGCAGATCCCACTCGAACGCCTCGGCGAGTTCGTAGCCCATCACTTTCTTGCCCTCGACCCGGTAAGGTTCTTTGAATGTCGAGACGTCAAACCAGTTTTCCAGGCGGGCTTTCTCGCCGGCCATTCCAGCCGCCTCGCTGATCAGGCCGGCGATCAACGTGACGGTCGCGCCGGCGATGCGGCTCTCTTCAACGTTGGCATGCGGAGTATCGTTCGGCATGAAGATGTGAGCGCGCAGGCCGGCCCGGGCGGCATAGGCAGCCATCGCGCCGCCGGCATTCCCGGCGGTTGGGATGATCACCTTTTCGATCCCCAGCTCTTTGGCCTTGGAGATGGCCGCCGACAGGCCGCGGGCTTTGAACGAGAAGGTCGGGTTGAAACTTTCGTCTTTGACGAACAAGTGCTTGAGGCCGAGGGCTTCCTGCAGGCGGGAAACTTTCAGCAGCGGCGCATCGCCCTCCCCAAGGCTGACGATGTTGGCTGGATCTTGCACCGGAAGCAGCTCAAACCAGCGCCACATGCCCTTCGGCCGGCGGCGGAATTGCTCCCGATCAAGCGTGCGCCGGCCGGCCTCCAGATCGTAGCGGCTGATCAGCGGCGCTTGGCAAACCGGGCAATAGGTCTGGACCTGCTGCGGGTTGTATTTCTCGCCGGAGTCCGTGCATTCCAGGCCCGTGAGCAGGGAGCTCAAAGCGGGCTTGGCGCGGGGCTTTCGTTGGGGATCGAACTGCCGGGTAAATACGCCTCCACCCGAGCCCAGAGCTCACGAATGTTGATCGGTTTCACCATATAGACGTCACAACCGGCTGCGAGAGCCTTCTCAGCATCCGGTTTCAATGCGTTGGCGGTAATGGCAATGATCGGGACGTAGAGCAGGGTTTTCATCGCACGCAAACGCCGGGCGACTTCGTAGCCATCGATGTCCGGCAGGTTGATATCGAGCAGGATCAAGGCTGGCCGGTGATCCTCGGCTGCTTGAAGCCCTTCCTCCCCGTCGACTGCTCCGAGGAATTGATAGCCGCGCGATTCCAGGGCGCGCTCTACCAGGCGCATGTTGTCGGGGTTGTCTTCGATATAAAGGATTGTCTGATTCATGCGTTCTACCCTTCACGTTGCGGGATGGGGATCGGATTTTGTTCGTAAGCGACCGATTCGATCGGTAGATCTACGTAGAAAGTGGAACCCTGGCCGGGAATTCCGGCGCTCTCGACCCAGATTTTCCCGCCGTGCATCTCGACCAGGCGGCGGCTGATCGGCAGGCCGAGGCCAGTGCCGCCGGTCTTGCGCGTCGCCGAGTTATCGACTTGGCCGAAGGGCTCGAAAATGACGGCGGTCTGATCGGCCGGGATGCCCATCCCAGAGTCGCGGACACGGATTTGAACCCGGTCACCCAGCTCCTCCGCCTCGACCGAGATGCGGCCTTCATCGGTGAACTTGATCGCATTGCCGATCAGGTTGAGCAGGACCTGGTTCAGCCGGATTCGATCGGCGACCAACTCCAGATTATTGGCTCCCTGGACCGCGACCCGGTAGTCGAGGTTTTTCTGGGCTGCCAGCGGAGAGGTGATCTGGTAGACCTCCTCCAGAGCAGCGCCCAGATCGAAGCGCTGCGGCTCCAGGCTCATCCCTCCTGCCTCGATGCGCGCCATGTCGAGCACGTCGTTGATCAGGTGGAGAAGGTGTCTGCCGTTCCGCTGGACGATCTGGAGATCGTGGGACATCTGCTCGGTCAAGGGGCCGTCCAGGCCTTCCATAATGACGTCGGCAAAACCGAGCATCGAGTTGAGCGGGGTGCGCAGCTCATGGCTCATGTTTGCCAGGAACGAGGATTTCAGCAAGTCCAGCTCTTTCAGGCGCCGGACGGTTGCCTCCAATTCGGCCAGGAGGCGGGCCGACTGCTCGTTCAGCCGCAGAGTATCGATATGGGCGGCCAGACGTTCCGAAATGACCGTCAACAAGTCCCTGCTTTCGGGATCGAGCTGATCCACTCCTTCAGGCAGCACCACTTCCAACCCGCCGATCGTTTCACCGTGCACAGCCAGGTTTTGTTTGAACGCCGGAAAATGGCCGTTCGAATCAACGGGTTCCGGACCGCCCGCCACGACTCGGTTGCCGTCATAGGCGTACCGCCGGCTCTGCCCAGGGACTGCCTCGAGGAACCCGTCCCAGGCTTCGACCGTCTGGCGGCGCATGGCCGATTCCGAGACGCGCTGGTAGCGTTCAGCCTCGGCCAGAAGGCGTAGATTCTCGATATGCCGGCCTAGCTGCTCCGAGACGCTCTCGGCGAGCTGGCGTTCGTCTGCAGTCCAACTGCGATCGGGCTCAGCCTCGATCTGGAAGCTGCCGACCCGGGCGCCGAGCACCTCGATCGGCAGGGCGAATGCGGGATGATCGGTCTCGGCGGATGCCGACGGCGCCCACTCGACAAGTTGATCCCCCGCATAGGTATAACCGACTCGCTCCTGGCGTTCGACGGCGTCAAGAAAGGTGGTCCAATTTTGAACAGCTGCCTGGCGGGAACGGCCGGCGGCTTGCTCCTGAGCCCGGGAGGCTTCTCGAAAGAGGGTGGCGTTGTCGATCGCGATCGACAGCTGCCCCGCCAGGGCTTCGAAGGCGGGCAGGTTGTCCGCAGACAGCGAGCCGGCCTGGGAACTTTGCAGATCGAGCACGCCCACCAGCCGATCGCCGACCAAGAGCGGGACGGCCATTTCCGAACGTGTCTCGGGCAGAAGCGGATTGGGCAGGAACAATTGGCTGCGGGAGGTATCCTGGACGAGGGTCGACCGTCGATCTACGGCTGTCTGGCCGTTGATCGAACCGTGGCCGACGGGAAGTTGATGCCCGCGGGCGAGCAGCTGTTCGCCGGTCGGTCCGGTCCCGGCCCGCAGGATCAGGCGCCGGCCGGAGGGGTCGGCCAGATAGATCTGGGTGTAGTAAAGGGAGAAACGGGCGCGAATCAGCTCGGCCGCCTGGCTGAGCAGGGTATCCAGATCGCGCAGGCTGGAGAGCCGTTTACCCACTTCGGCGGCCAGCTCGAGGTCGCGGGTGCGGTCGGCCACTTTCGATTCCAACCCGCTCAGCAGACCTTTTAATTCGGCAGTCATGTAGCCGAAAGCCTGGTTCAAGCGGCGGACTTCCGGGCTTCCTTGTACTTCGCCCGGAGCGACAGCGAGGTTTCCGGAACCAAGCTGGGCTGCGGTCTCGCTGAGAGCCTGCAGCGGCCGGGTGATTGTCCGGGCAATGGCGATCCCGACCAGCCCGGCCAGCAAAGCCGCGGCCGACCCGGTCAGGAGGATCTCGCCGGCGATCTGGTCGACCCCGGCGAATGCGTCCCGAGTATCCTGGCGGACGACTGCCGCCCAACCGAGCTGATGGGTGGCATCTGCCAGCTGTTGGGTGCGGCGGGTTGGAAAACTTTCCTTTCCGACCAATTCAAGCAGATTGGATGTACCGAGCAAGAACGTTCCAGACGAGGACGCAAAAGTATCAAAATAGCTGCTCAGGCCGGCAACCTCCTGCCAGAGCGCAGGGTCCTCGCCGGACACCTGGCCGCCGGTCGGATCGAACAGGATCGTCCCGGTCGGGCTGAGCAGGAGCGTCTGCCTCGTCGACCCTGCGCTGCCCGCGGTGACCCGGGCATACAAGTCGTCGAGGACCAGCGTGGAGCGCAGGACGCCGATCACGGAACCGTCTTCGGCGGTGATCGGAACGGCGAGCAAGGAGGCGGTGACCCCGGCGCTCTCATCGAACTCCGGGTCGGAGAGATACACCGCGCCTTGTCCGTCGTTCCAGGCCGCTTGCCACCACCTTTCGTCGGCCTGGTAGTAATCGGAGAGCAAGCCGGTTGCCGCCACGGTCGCCCCCTGCTGATCGGTCAGGATCAGCTCGGTATGATCGGAGTATTCGTTGAGGAATTGAGACAGCTCATAGGCGGATGGGTTTTCGGTGCGGAGCGGAGCGATGATCGCGCGGATGAATGGGTCGTCCGGTTCTGCCGCGCGCCAGGCCTGATCGAGCGCCAGGATGCCGGCGAGTATTTCCTGCGGACTGCCGGTGTAGGCGGCATTGCTGGCTGCTACTGCCGTGCGCAAGACGTTCGAGAGCGCCAGGGTCTGCGCCTGGCCGCCTTTCTCGAGGAAGAATCGTTCGATCTGCTCGACGTGGTTCCGGGCTTCGAAGGCGAACTGGGCGCCGATCTGTTCGGTGAGCGAGACGCGCACCGAACGGGTGATCAGCACGGTGGCGGCCCCGAGTGCAGAGACCACGAGCAGAGAGATCAGGACTACCAGCTGGGCGGCGAGGGACCAGCGCCGCGGATCAATCTCCAACCGGCGCCGTCCGGGAAGAGATCCGGGCGCCTTGTCTGCCCCTTGCTTCGTGGAAGTCTTTTCAGCAATCGTCCCGCCCGGCCGGATCGAGGCCAGCCGGGCTTCTGTCACAACGGGCTGAACCTGTCCGGCAGTTGTGAGTGGCCCTACGACCGTCGCGAGTGGGAGATCTGCCGCCGGGATCCCCGCCGGCAGGTGGTCTGCCGCGAGTGAGACGGCTGGATCCGGCGCGACCGGCCCATTATCTGAAAACAGCTGTTCAAGCCGCTTGTAGATTTCGTCTGCTGACATGCAGAAAGACCTCCTGGGCTAGGGTGCGGTAATTCTCGGCGGCGCGGGTTTTGGGGGCATGCAGATTGATCGGCAGGCCGACCATCTGGCTTTCGCGCAGCTTGCTGTCGAAACCGATCACGGTTTCGAAGAGGGCGTTGGCTTGGCGTTCCTGCAGCCTGGCAAACACGTTGGCGTGCAGGTTTCCGCGGCGATCGAACATGGTCGCCAGCAGCCGGTACTGCAGCTGCGGATTTGTCTTGGTGCGGACCACGTTCACCATCTTGAAAACATTTTCAAGCGCCTGGATTGCAAAATATTCACACTGAAAGGGAACGATCATCAGATCCGCGGCGGTGAGGGCGCTGATGGTCAACGAACCCAGCGAGGGCGGGCAGTCGATCACGACCATGTCGTAGTAGAACGAGGCCGAGTCCTGGGCGAGGCGGTCGCGCAGCAGGAATTCAAAGCCGGGCTGTTGGTAGAGCTGGCGCGAGATGGTCAGCATCTCAGGATTGGCCGGGACAATGTCCAGGCCGCTCATTCGTGTTTCGCGGCTCACTTTCAAAAGCGATTCCTTTCGCAGCAGGCTGTCGGCGCTTGAGCAGGCCATCTGCTTCGGTTCGAGCCCCAGGCCGGTGGTCAGGTTTCCCTGCGGATCCAGGTCGATCAGCAGGACCGCTTCGACGAAGTTCTCGACCAGGCAGGCGCCCAGGGAGAGCACGGTGGTTGTCTTGGCCACCCCGCCTTTTTGATGGCAGACGGCGATCACATACGGCTTGGCTGCGCCGCCGCCGTTTGTGTGAGTCTCGCTCCAGGGTCGTCTGAACATTGGATTTATCCGGCCGCTTGGCCGTCTCCGGCGCCGGGCAGACGCAGCTCGACGCTGGCCCGCTGAGCGCCCAGAACCCGGCCGAGTTCGCGGACTGCAATCTGCAGAGCGCTTTCAATGTTGGTGGTTTGCTGGATCTGCTGGCTGATCGCGTTGATCTGCGCTTCCCGCCGGGCTTCCCGTTGGCTGGCGCTGTAGGAGCGGGCATTCTGGAGCGCAATCGCGATCTGGCTGGCGATCGATTGGAGCAGGTCGGCGTCCGCTTCGTTTATTCCGCCGACAGCGTCGTCCTGAATGTCGATAACCCCCAGGACCTGCTCACCCAGAATGATCGGGACAGCCAGTTCGGAGCGCGTTTCCGGGAGGAGCGGGTTGGGCAGCCAGGACGTATCCGAGGATACGTCGGGTACCAAAACAGGAACACCGCTATCTGCCGCCCGGCCGACGAGCCCTTTCCCACGTGGGATTTTATGTCCCCCGGCCAGCATCGTCTGGCCGGCTTCGCCGGTCCCGCCCGCCATCACAAGGTACTCTTGCGCCTCGTCGAAGAGGTAGATGTGGGCATGGTAATAGTTGAACGCCGACTTGACCTGCTCGACGACTTCCAACACCAACTGGTTCTGGTCGAGAATCGTCGACAACCGCCGGCTGACTTCATAGGAGGCTGCCAGGGCCTTCGTACGATCTGCAAGGCGTTGTTCCAGGGTGTCGAAGGAGTCCTTCAACTGGCTGGCCATATCATTAAAGGTGAGACCCAACTGGCTGACTTCATCCCGTCCTGAAACGGCCACACTTTGGTCCAGGTGGCCTTCCTGAATGGCAGCCGCGCTGCGGATTAACTCCCCGAGGCGGCTGTTGATCGAGATGATAATCAAGTAACTCAGGAGGAATCCAAGCAGCAGGCTGACGCTTAGAATGGTGCCGGTGTACAACAAAGCCTGTCGATAAGAAGCCTGGGCCTGTTCATTGGATAAGTCCGCAAACTGGTTGTTGATGTCAATCAGCTCCTGCAATCGATCGCGAACCGTGCTCAACTTCTCACTTGTGGTAATTCTCAGGGCTGAGTCCGGTCGTCCAGCCTGGACCGATTCGGAATATGCCTGGCGCACGAGTTTATATTCTTCAAAAGTCGAGATCAATTGTTCAAGGACTCTCACCTCTTGTACCTGAAGATCTAACCGTCCGGCATCGCGCAGTTGTTCGGTGAATTCAGGGCTGACGGTGGTGACCCAATCCGTAGCGTAAAGTGTGATCGTTTCGGACGCCGACGCTTCTCTGGATTCGATCTCCTCGAAACTTTTTGCATTCGCAGCAGCGGAAGCGGCCTCGTCCGGCCGGTTCTCTTCGTTAAGAAGGATCAGAACATCTGCAAGCTCAGCGTCTGCATGGTTGATCGCAACGATTGGGATCAACATGAAGTCGTAGATGTTGGAGAGGTGATAGCGGAGGTTCTGCAAACTGAAATAGGCCGCGAGGGCGATGCCAAGGATTCCCAGAACCAGCACGAACACCATCAAAGCCAGCTTCCATGCCATGGAAATATTTGTCAGGAAGCCGGAACCGGAGAGGGTGAAGCGCCGGTGCAGCGGCGCATCCTTCGAAACCGTTATTGAATGAGATTTCATCTGAGACTCCTCTGGTCAGGATGGAAGTGATAACAATGCGCGGTTAGCCGTCTCGGTCGATTCGCTCAACTCAGCCGGCAGTTTTTTATCCAGATTCGGCTGCAACTGCGAACGTTCGATTGCCAGGGTGCCCAACCCGGCGAGAGAGTGCAGGACGGAAAGTTGATCGTGAGCGAAATAACCGTTGCGATCGTGATAGAAACCCAGAACGCCGACCCAGCCAGCCTTGCCCAACAAAGGCGCTGCTACGACCGAGCCGGCGCGGTCCTGGGAGGCGTGGGAAGCAATGAGCGCTTCGACCAGTACAGGTTTGCGTCCGGCAGCGGCCTCCTGTATCACCTGTTCGACTTGCGCAGGAGCCTCCCATGCATGGGGACGGAACAGCCTGAATCCGACCCCGCCGTTGCCATAAAATATGGTCAGAAAACCGGCGGTCGCGCCCATTCTGGCGAGCGGCCGCCCGACGAGCAGGTCGCCGAGAGCCTCGTAATCGAGATCTGTGTGGATTTCATGAACGATTTCCCCAACCAGCCGTAAATCCCGATTCTGTCGGCGCAGCTCATCATCGACTCGCTTCGTCCGGATCCTGGATTTCATCCGGGCGAAAAGTTCTTCCCAGTCGATCGGTTTTAGGATGTAGTCATCCGCGCCGAGATCTAACCCTGCTTGAATGTCCTTTTGGCCGATCCGGGCCGCCGAAATCAGAATCACCGGAATATGGGTCAGCGCCGGGTCGGAGCGCATTTCGGCTAAGACTTCCAGTCCGCCTTTCTTCGGCATGGCGATATCCAGCAAGACCAGGTCGGGCGTTTCACTGCGCACCAAGCGCAAGGTATCATCGCCGTCATAGGCCGTGATCAACCGGTAGCCCTCTTCGCGCAAGCGGATGTTGTATAAGCGGACGTGGTCCTGGTTATCGTCAGCCAGCAAGACCTTGGCCTGGGCGGGGGAAACTTTTTCGGGCTTTCTCGATAGTCGGGGGGATTTTTCGAGCAGTTCACGAATGATGGCCTGGATTTCATCCGGCTTGATCGGTTTGATCAAATGGCGATCGACGCCCAGGCGTTTGGCGAGCGTCCACAACTCGGGCTTTGAATGGGCGGTGATAAAAATGATGTATCCGGGTTTGGCTCCCAGGCCGCTCAACGCCTCGACCAGTTCGAGACCGTTCATCCGGGGCATCATGAAATCGACGATCAGAACGTCGATTTTCTTTTCCCGGCTCAGTTGCAGGGCTTCTTCCCCGTTCGAGGCGGTCCGAATTTCCACCTGTTTGCTGAAAGACGCCGCCTCAAGCGTGCGGGCAAGCATCGACGCCGTATTCGGGTGATCGTCGACGATTAAGATATGAGTCGGGATTGAGAGCTGGAGGGGGAGCCCATCATCCATGCTCTCATTATAGGGTTTTCAGGAAGCTAATCTGATAGGGTTAAGCGGGGACAGTTGGGAAAAGTTTGGGCGCTGCCTCAATCGAGGAGCAGCCGGTAGCCGCTGCCCCTTACGTTCAGAATATGGCGCGGCCGGGCCGGGTCGAGCTCCAGGGATTGGCGCAGGGAATGGATATGCCACTTGGCAATTTCCTTGGCCTCCAACGAGCTGGTCTGGTAACCCTGGGCTTCAACCGCCAGGGTCCGGTAATCCACCACCTCGGGCGCGTGGCGGGTCAACACCAGCAGGTAGTCAAAGGAGGTCGGCGTGAGGGCTAATACCCGCTCGCCGAAAGTCGCCCGCCGGGCTTGCAGGTCCAGCACCAGCCGGCCGCGTTTAATAAACCTCTCCCCGCTCACCGTCTTGAGGGCGGCCGCGCTCGAAGCGCTTTGTTCGAGAGACTTGAGTTCCGTCTGCAGGATCTCGATCTGCTCCCGGATTTCACGCCGCCGCCGCTCGACCGCCCTTTCCTCCAAAATGACCCGCGTGCGGGCGATCAACACCTCCGGATCGATTGGCTTGATCAAATAATCGGTCGCGCCCAGGCGCAGCGCTTCCAGGGAGGTAGCCAGCGAGGCTTGACCGGTAAAGAGGACAACCGGCAGCTCCGGGTAACTCCGCCGGGCCGCCTCCAACACCTTCAGCCCGGTCATCTCCGAGAGATGGATGTCCAGATAGATCAGGTCGAAGCGGGTGTCTCCGAGGAGATTCAACGCCGTCTGGCCGTCGGCGGCGGTGGTGACCTCCCAGCCGGCCTGGCGCAGGACGCGGGCCAGCATGGTGCGCAGGCTATTTTCGTCGTCGACGATCAGGATGCTGCCGGAGACGGTCAACTCCCCTCCTGATACACGGACAGAGTCGAGTCGGCCGGCAGCCAGATGCGAAAGGTGGCGCCTCGGCCCACTTCGCTCTCGACGGTGACCTGGCCGCCGTGGCGGCGGATGATGTCGTAGCTGATCGCCAAGCCCAGGCCGGTCCCTTTCTCCTTGGTGGTGTAAAACGGGTCGAAGATATTTGGCAGATCGGCTGGTTCGATACCGACCCCGTCGTCGCTGACGATCAGCCATACGCCGCGCGAACCCGGATCGAGTTGAGAGGTGATGACCAGGCGGCCGCCGGAGGCCATCCCTTCGACTGCGTTCAGACTGAGGTTCAGCAGGACCTGTTTGATCTGATCGCGGATCATCAGGATCGGCGGGATTTGCGGATCGGGATGGAATTGAAAGTCGACCCGGTTTTGGCGCAGATGGGTATCGATTAAGGTGCGCACTTCGGCGACCAGGGAGTTGATCGAATCAGGGACATATTCATTGATCGCCGCCGGGCGATAAGTTTCGCGTAGCATGCTGATCAGCTTGGCCATCCGTTCCATCTCGTCGAGCACCACGCCGACATCCCGAACGGACTGTTCGCTCAGCCCCGGATCGCGCTGAATGAGGAACAGGGCCGCCTGCATCGCTTGCAGCGGGTTATTGAGCTCGTGAGCCACCGAGGCGGTCAGACGCCCGACGGCGGCCAACTTTTCAGATTGAACCAGGTGGGCGCGGGCCGCCTGTTCGCGCTTGAGGGTTTCCTCGGCGGTGGTGAACAAGCTGGCATTCTCGATCGCCAGGGCGGCCTGGACGCCCAGGGTGGTGACGAGCCGCTCGTCGTCCGTGGAGAAGGCGTTGGGTTTGTCGCTCTGCAGGCTCAAGGTCCCCAGGCGATGGTGGCGGGTCTGGACCGGCGCGACCAGCAAGGAGCGCATCGGAGTGGTTTTTCCGAGGCGGATATAGCGCGGGTCGCGATGGATGTCCCCGACGTTGATGGTCGAGCCCTCGTCGATCACCTGACCGGCCACGCCTTCGCCGCGCCGCAGCGAGGCGCTGGCCGCTCCTTCGCTTTCAAATCCCGAGATCGCCACCGAGCGCAGAACCTGATTTTCTTCCTCCAGCAGGTGAATGACCGCCCGTTCGACTCCCGGGATCACCTTGCGGGCGGAATCGACGATCAACTGGAAGATCCGTTCCAGATCATAGGTCTCCCCTAGAGCTTGGCTGATCGCCGCCATCACTTCATTATCTTGAATGCGGCGCTGCAGGCTGCCCTTGAGCTCTTCGATCTCCTGGAGCTGTGGACTTGGGGTGTCCGGGCGCGGTTCGCCGGATGCGAACCTGGCCAGTTTGGAAAAGATTTTCTTGAAGTAAACGGTCAAGGATTTCCTTCCTCCAAAAAGTATACTAGAGGAGCTATTCGCCCACCCGCCGGTCAGGCGGCTTTTTTCGTGGGAATTGCCGGCCGCGAACTGGCCGCGGTCCTCCCGAGTACAATACCCGTAGGCCAAAACCGCTGGCCAAAACCGCAGCCCAAGGATCAGGAGTTCCCATGTCCACCAGCGTCCGCAATTTTATCGACGGGCAGTGGCGAGAGTCCGCCGCCGTCGACTTCCTCGAGGTGCTCAACCCGGCCACTCAGGAACCGCTGGCCCGCACGCCGCTCTCGCCCGCCGGCGAAGTCGACCGGGCTGTCCAGGCCGCCCAATCGGCTTTCCCCGCCTGGCGGGCGACCCCGCCCGGGGATCGCATCCAGCCGCTATTTAAATTAAAAAACCTGCTGGAAGAACACCTCGACGAGATCGCCCGCACGATCACCCTCGAAAACGGCAAGACCTACGCCGAGTCGGTCGGGGAGATGCGCCGGGCGATCGAGAACGTCGAGGTGGCCTGCGGCATCCCGATCCTGATGCAGGGCGACATCCTGGAGGACGTCGCTACCGGGATCGACGAGTTCATGATCCGCCAGCCGCTGGGCGTGGTCGCCAGCATCTCGCCGTTCAACTTCCCCGGCATGATCCCCTTCTGGTATTTCCCCTATGCCGCGGCCTGCGGCAACACCTGCATCGTGAAACCCTCCGAGCGGGTGCCGCTGACCATGCAGAAGATCTTCGCCTTGATCGAGCAGGCCGGCTTCCCGCCGGGGGTGATCAACCTGGTCAACGGCGGCGCCGAAACGGTCAACGCGATCCTCGACCATCCGCTGATCCAGGCCGTGACGTTCGTCGGCTCCACCGGAGTGGCGCGCCATATCTA
>Ga0247727_10012097_pt1 | contig 14896 bp, 11 predicted proteins | sample WisWelCaveWW1625_FD_202498 | JGI IMG/M metagenome (GOLD analysis project Ga0247727, IMG submission 202498) | Biofilm microbial communities from Wishing Well Cave, Virginia, United States - WW16-25 | ecosystem: Environmental > Aquatic > Deep subsurface > Groundwater > Cave microbial mat | place... | reverse complement strand
AAAGTAGGACCTTCCGAGTCCCTCATTTAAATGGCAACGTGTGAAATCTTGTGTCTGGTAAGGTTCTGGAGGGTTGAAACATGAAGAATCAGGCGGGTCGCTTTTTTGTTTTGGCGCTTCTTGCGCTGACCATTTATTTATTGTTCTTGGTCTTTGAGCCTTTTTTATCGTCCATTGCCTGGGCCATTTTCTTCTCAACTGCTTTCTATCCAGTTTATTCATTTTTACTTCGATGGATGAAAAAATATGACTGGCTTGCCTCTATACTTACAACAACATTAATCGCTACCATCATCATTGTTCCAGGAATTTTCATGATTTCCACATTGGCCGATACCCTTACTCCTTGGTTTTCAGGGCTCGAAGAAAAACTCGGCTCGATCGGTAGCGAACAAAGCTCACTCTCTGTTGGACTCAGTAAACTTCAATCGTATTTGGATCCTTATATTCAAGTGTCTCAGGGAAAACTAAGAGAAGTGATGACAGCCTCTATCACAAGAATCGCTCGCGCGCTATCTGAGCAAATTCAACCTCTCATTCAAAATGCGATGAAAACACTGCTAGGTTTTTTCGTCATGATTTTCACGATGACTGTACTCTTCCGCCAGGGGCCTGTTCTTATCCAGGCCTGCCGTCGGCTGCTACCTCTCACCGAAGAAGACAAAGAAGCGGTATTTTTAAGACTTCACGAAGTTACGCGTGCGATCTTTTATGGTGTTTTAATGACAGCCCTCATCCAAGCTATTTTGGGAACTGTAGGCTGGGTCATCACTGGGCTTCCCAACGCTTTGTTTTTTGGCATTGCCATGTTTTTTTCAGCGCTCATTCCGATTCTGGGCACTACACTGATTTGGGTTCCAGGAGTTATCTATCTATATCTACATGATGCTACAGGTAAGGCTGTTTTTCTCGCTCTGTGGGGAGCTCTTGTGGTCAGCGCAATTGACAACTTTTTAAAACCCATATTTATCAGTGGTCGAACTCGTTTGCATATGCTCATTGTGTTCTTCGGGATATTTGGTGGCATGACTGCCTTTGGCTTGAAAGGAATTTTTGTTGGCCCCCTGGTGATTACATTGTTTCTTTTCCTTGGAGAAGTCGTCCGTAGAGACCTTTTTCCCTTATCTGACTCTCCAAAAATATAGCAAAAACATTTGACGTCACCAGGGAAATTAAGGAGCATTCACTAACTAAATCAATAACTTGATATAACGAGGATTCGAAACTTTGGATCCAGCCTCTTGATCAAAAGTCAACCAGTGTCCTTTTAAAAGGGCTGCAAAAGCATAATAGGTGGCATCATAACCACTTAATCCGTTATTCATTTCTTTGGCAATTCGACATGCAACTTGTGAATCAAAATGGAGAGGTTGGAGGCTAAGACGAAAAAGACGGTCCATGGCCCAGGCAACTTTTGAGATATCGTGTTCCAATTTCCTATACAAAACATGTAAGCATTCGGAATAAAAAAGGTCTGGAACCGCAAATACTTTAGGGTCATGTTTAATTTGTTCCAATATTTCTACAGCAACCGTTGTCGTCGTCTCATCTTCAGGACAAAACCACTTGACCGCTACTGATGTATCAAGCACCTGAATCATCCGGAATTACGAAGTTCCCGAAGAATAGATAAGCTATCGAGGGAGGATGACTTTTGCTTTTTCCGAAAAGCATGAATTTCTTGTACAAGTCTTTCTCGTTCAGCCATAGCTTTTCGATCTGCAAAGCGTTCTGAAAAATCTTTTATGGAGACAAGCACAGCCACGCGTTGCCGATTACGTTCGATGAAAATAGGAGAGCTCCCTTTTTCAAGCTGTTTGAGAACTTTTCCAAGGGATTGCCGAAGGCGAAGGGCATTAACGGTATTCATATACTATGACTATCATATAGCATAGACAACTGTCAAAGATTTATTCATTCCTCTTTTGAACGAACTGATTTAACAATCATACGATTGAACTTCCCGGGTATAATTACAAACCCTGGTTGGTTTTCTGGTAAACGGATTTTTTTCCCAATTCAGGAAACAAAGCGGGATGGCCTTTTTCTCTTGCCTAGCTCCTGAAAAATATAGCAAAAACATTTGACGTCACCAGGGAAATTACGGTACGCCCATAGGCCAATTTTTGATTAGGTCTTGGGAGGCATTAGATGGTGAAACTGAATAAAGCATCAAAGCTTGGGTTGCTGATTATTTTAGGATTAGGAGTAGCCTTTGTAACCTGTAAAAAGAAACAACAGGAAGGGGTAGAAAGTACTCAAAAGGAATCCACTGGAAAGAATGAAATCCTGATCGGTGAAGTCGTATCTTTGACAGGGTCAGAGGCAACGTTTGGAATTTCTACGAGAAACGCTATTGAAATGGCAATTAAAGAAGTCAATCAAGAAGGCGGAATCCAAGGAAACCCTGTTCGAGCAATTGTTTTGGATGACCAAAGCAAACCTGAAGAGGCGGCAACAGCGATTACTCGATTAATCACACAAGACAAGGTCATAGCTGTGCTGGGAGAAATCGCGAGTTCCCGTACTCTGGCGATGGCTCCTATTGCTCAACAAAATAAGATTCCTATGATTACTCCGTCCTCGACCAACCCAAAAGTTACACAGATCGGTGATTATATCTTTAGGGTTTGTTTTATTGACCCTTTCCAGGGTCCTGTGATGGCAAGATTTGCGTTTGAAACTCTTAAGTCTAGAAATGCCGCTATTCTAAAAGATGTAAGAAACGATTACAGCATGGGACTTTCAAAGTTTTTTAAAGAAAAATATGAAGAACTAGGCGGAAAAATCCTGGTTGAACAGTCCTATAGTGCGGGCGATATTGATTTCAAAGCTCAGCTCACAGCCATTCGAGCAGTTAAACCGGACTTCGTTTACCTTCCGGGTTATTATACAGATGTAGGGCTCATTATCCGTCAAGCGCGTGAACTTAATATAAATGTGCCGTTTGGTGGAGGCGACGGATGGGATTCGGATAAACTCTATGAAATTGGAGGAAAAGCTTTGGATGGAACTTACTATTCAAATCACTACTCACCCGATGCCAAAGATCCAATCCTTCAGAAGTTTGTATCTGAATATAGGACAAAACATGCTTCAACACCAGATGGACTCGCAGCACTAGGATATGATGCTGCAAAGGTCCTATTTCAAGCCATGAAAAAGGCTAAAAGCCTTTCTGGTCCAGATTTGAGAGATGCGATTGCTGTCACTAAAGATTTCCATGGCGTGACGGGGAATATCTCGATTAATGAAAAGCGCGATGCTGTAAAATCTGCCGTTGTTTTGAAAGTGCAGGATTTAAAACAGCACTACATGCAGACGATCACTCCCGACTAAAGCCCGACTAAAAAGTATTGCGTATTAAAACCTAATCAAGAGGAGTCTTAAAGTACATTTGGAAAAACTATTTCAACACTGTCTAAATGGCCTAGCCTTAGGAAGTATTTATGCATTAATCGCATTGGGTTACACCATGGTTTACGGAATCCTAAAGCTCATAAACTTTGCTCATGGTGACGTTTACATGGTTGGAGCATTTTCTGGCTATTATATCTCTCGTTGGATAGGTGTAGAGCGATCTCCTTCTATCTTCAGAGCTGCATTTATTTTAGTGGCTTCGATGGTTGTTTGTGCGATTCTTGGGTTCCTCATCGAAAGGTTTGCTTATCGTCCCTTAAGAAAAGCTCCAAGGATCAATGCTCTCATCACAGCCATAGGAGTTTCTCTCTTCCTAGAATATGCCAGTCAACTCATTTTTGGGCCTGATCCAAAATTCTTCCCAACGATCTTGGAACGATCGATCGTTATGACTTTCGGTGAAGTGGCGATCAGCAATTTTCAACTTCTTGTATTCGCAGTTTCTTTAGCCTTGATGCTCTCTCTTCGGTATTTGGTCCTACATACAAAAGTGGGAAGAGCCATGCGTGCCTTGTCCTTTGATTTCACAACAGCCAATTTGCTTGGAATTCCCACAGATCGAATTGTCTCCTATACGTTTATGTTAGGCGCCGCATTGGCTGCCGCCGCCGGCATTTTAGTCGGAATTGTCTACCCTAGGATTGACCCATTGATGGGAATTATGCCTGGGCTCAAAGCATTTGTGGCAGCAGTTTTAGGAGGTATTGGCAACTTTCCCGGTGCGGTAGTGGGGGGGATTTTGATGGGTTTGTCGGAAGAAATGGTGGTCGGATATCTTTCTTCAACCTATCGAGACGCTCTGGCGTTTGGACTATTAATCTTAATCTTGTTGTTTCGCCCGTCTGGACTGTTTGGAAAATACGTTCCTGAAAAAGTGTGATGAAAGCCTTTTTACGTTCTAATCTCATCTTCTTCATTTTTGCCCTTCTCATGCCCGTCATTGGTTGGGCTAGCCTTCAACTCGATGATTATTCCTTTAGGATTCTTATGTACGCAGGGATTAACATCATTTTGGCCACGAGTCTCAATTTGGTCAATGGGATCACAGGCCAATTTTCTTTGGGCCATGCAGGGTTTATGGCTGTTGGTGCATATGTATACGCATCCTTGACTTATTTTTATCTCAAACAGCCTTTGTCTCACCCTTGGATTGCAGAAATGTTACAAAGTCAATGGGGAGGACCCTTCACTCAACTCTTTTTCTTTGGATCCCTTTTGATCGGAGGCTTAAGTTCAGCCATCCTTGGCTTTATCGTTGGCGTACCCTCTCTTAGATTGCGTGGAGACTATCTGGCCATTGTGACTTTGGGATTCGGAGAAATCATACGAGTAGTCATTTTGAACATTGATACGATTGGTGGAGCAAGAGGATTTCCCGATATTCCTCCCATTACAAATTTCTATTGGGTCTATGCTTGCGTTGTTTTTACGGTCATTGCACTTGTTCGTATTGTCAACTCTTCTCATGGCCGGGCGCTTTTAGCCATTCGGGAAAATGAAATTGCGGCGGAATCTGTTGGAGTCTCAACGACCCATTATAAGGTTTTGGCGTTTGTCGTGAGTTCTTTCTTCGCTGGGATTGCGGGAGGATTGCTCGCCCATTATATGACATACTTAAATCCAGCTAGCTTCACATTTATACGGTCATTTGAAATCATTACGATGGTGGTTCTTGGCGGCATGGGAAGCTTTTCTGGATCGATGTTTACAGCCGTTGCATTAACCATTTTACCGGAGACTTTAAGAGGACTTCAGGACTACCGAATGGTCATTTATTCCCTATTGCTCATCGTTATGATGCTCACCAGACCTCATGGTCTTATGGGAAAACGGGAGCTCTGGTGTCTAAAGAAAAAAAGAGCATGAACTCAACTTCACTCAATCCCCAACCGTTACTTTCGATCAAGGGAATTCATTTGAGTTTTGGAGGACTTAAAGCTGTAACCGATTTTCACTTGGGGCTAGGGCCGAAACAGATTGTAAGTCTAATCGGACCCAACGGCGCCGGAAAGACAACCATATTTAATGTCATAACAGGAGTTTATAAGCCTGATTCAGGAACAGTAGAAATTAAAGGTGTTCCATTACAAGGTAAGCGCCCTTCAAAAATTTCTGCTTTAGGTGTTACAAGAACTTTCCAAAACATACGTCTGTTTAAAGATTTGACTGTCATTGATAATGTCAAAGTTGCTTTCCATCTTCATCACACTTACAACCTTTTTAATGCAGTGTTTCGGTCCAACCGCTATTGGAATGAGGAAAAGCAAACTCTTGTGCATTCTCTTGAACTCTTAGACTTGTTTGGCTTGAGAGACAAAGCTTATGAAACAGCTGGAAGCCTTCCTTATGGAGAACAACGGGAATTGGAGATTATTCGGGCTCTTGCTACCCAACCATTGGTCTTATTATTAGACGAACCAGCTGCTGGAATGAATAACCAGGAAACTGCAAACTTAATGGCGACCATACGAAGAATGAGAGGAGAGTTTCATCTCGCTATTTTATTAATTGAACATGACATGAAGCTGGTCATGGGAATCAGTGATCGCGTGACCGTATTGGACCACGGAGTCATCATTGCGGAGGGAGTTCCCTCTGAAATTCAGAAGAATCCACAGGTTATTGAGGCTTACCTCGGAGTCGAGCATGAGTCAGCAAGCGCTGCTTGAGATTTCTGACCTTCATGTATACTACGGGGCCATCCATGCCTTAAAAGGAGTTTCAATCTCCATTGAAGAAGGAGAAATCGTTACTCTTATTGGCTGTAACGGAGCTGGCAAAAGTACTCTTCTTCGGACTATTTCAGCGCTTTTACAACCCAAACAAGGGAAAATCATTTTGAGGGGGCAAACTCTCCCCCAAGATAATCCCCGCTCAGTGGTTCAAGCAGGAATTTCACATGTTCCTGAAGGGCGAGGGATTTTTGGAAATCTTACAGTTGGGGAGAATCTAAAATTGGGTGCCTATTTAAGACATGACAGAGACGGAATCGCCAAAGATATTGATCACGTTTTCAGTCTTTTTCCTATTCTCAAGGAAAGAAAAAGCCAATCTTCGGGAACTCTTTCTGGAGGAGAACAACAGATGCTAGCCATCGGTCGAGGGCTCATGGCTCGACCGAAAATTCTTTTATTAGATGAGCCTTCACTCGGATTGGCTCCCTTATTTGTACGAAGGATTTTCGAAATCATTCAGGAGATCAACAAAGAAGGATGCACCATCCTTTTGGTAGAACAAAACGCCCACATGGCCTTAAAAGTCGCACACCGCGGCTATGTGATTGAAACCGGTAAGATTGTGTTACACGATACGGGTAGCGCGCTCCTCAAAAATGAAAATGTAAGAAAGGCTTACTTAGGAGAGTGAGTAATGCTTATTCTTTGTTTTGTTAGTTCAGTCCTCTTGCCAAACACATTTGATCTTACACTCTTCGATCCTAAGACATATTCTTGTAGTGGCTATAAACCTAGAAACAGCAGTTAACCCCACGGGCTCCAGACTGTATTAGTCAGGGGTTCAGCCTAATCTATATCTGCGGCTTCACCCCTGACAATCCCGCGCTTCGGACTGGCAAAGCCAGATCCTCGCTTAATTTGAATAGACAGTAGCTCGGTGGAGGACGTTCCCCAACGGCCACCCGTGGTTTTAACTGCTCTCGTTTGATTCACCCGCTGGGTGAACTGCAGAATGGGAGTTGTAACTCGGGGTGGCGCGTATGGGGTGGGCCTTCCGAGGACCCATGGCCCGCAGGAAGGTGGGCCCCAGAAGCGACAGGACCCCGAGTTACAACTGCCGATTCTAGGATAAAACATTTAGGATCGCCCATTTTTAAAGCAGATTCTTCAAGGAATGGAACGCTAGAGTAAGAATTTGTTTCTTTCTTTTGGTTTGACGGTTTCCATGCTTCTATTGCCACCCAAGTGGCAACACCGAAAAAAATTGATGAGACCAATATAGGAAATACTCTCGATTTAAAACCTTCTCCAGCCCCTTTCTCTTGGGCATTCGCAGGGAAAATAGTCAAGACAGTAAGAAGAAAGGATAACAAGTTTCTTCTTATCCTGATACTTGTTCTATTCATTTTTCCAGTCTTTGGGCAAGTTTCCAACGATATCCCTTTGAACGATCCAATCTACGCAAAAATCGACCGACTTTCCAGTCGAGGTTATTTTCAAGACGATATACGCTCCATTCGCCCATTGACTGTCTGGGGAGTTCGCCATCTTCTGGATCAGGCTCATAAAAAGATAGGAGATGACCAGCGGGCTTTGAAAGATTTAACTGATATTGAAAAATATCTGTCTCGTCGAGGTCTTTTAAAAGAAGCAGAGAAGAAGAGTTTTGGTCAGTTGGGTGCAAATGGAGGCTTTTTTGTAACCAACTCAAAAGCAAACGACATTCTCGAAGTAGATGTTCAAGTCAATCCCCTACTTGAACAAAAGGAGGGACGTTTTCAACCAGGTGGACTGGAAGGATGGATCGAACCTCGGGTGGAACTTCGTTGGTTGGATTGGGGATCATTTGATATGGAGCAACGTTTACCTCTTCGCTATAACTTAGATGAAGAGGATGATGAGTTTGAGCCCGAACTACGCCAAGTTGGATTAAAACTTGGTCACCAAAAACTTGAGTTTCAGATCGGGAGGATCCCTGTGCAATGGGGACATGGTTTTTCTGGTGGTTTAATCTTTGGAGGTTCTCAAACACCTTTGGATATGATCCAAGTGAGAAATAGTGAGTCCGTGATTCTTCCTTCGATTTTTAAATATTTAGGACCGATTCAATTTTCATTTTTGACTTCTCGACTGGATAACGATCGTGATTTTCCGCATGGTTATTTGATTGGCGAACGGATCGTGATCAAACCTCTGCCGATATTAGAGCTAGGATATTCGCAAAGCATTATATTAGGAGGCGACGGGTCACCTGAAGTTGGCATCCTCGATGCTATTGCGGAGGTGTTTGGAAGACGACTAAGAGATGTAAACCAATTCAATCTTTCCAATCGAAATTTCCTAACTGATTTCCGACTCGAGATTCCCAAACTAAGACATATGGCAATCTATTCTGAATTTTTCTTTGAGGATTGTTGCAGCAAAGGTTGGAGAGATGTCAGCAATCTAAGTGGCATGACGTGGCCTGATTTGTGGCTGTCACATGCAGGGTCTATGAGTATAGAAGTTGTACGAACCACTGAAATCACTTATCGAAATGGGACTTTCATTTCAGGCTTTGAACAAAGGCATCATCTTCTTGGCCATCCCATTGGGCCTGATGCACTCGGCGTATATGCTCGTTACGGTCATGTTTTACCAAAAGAAATAGATATGGAACTTCAAATGGCTTATGAAATCAGAGGGCGCAATGAAAAGAATCAGGGATCAGGAGATATTCGGTCTGTTCTTCCAACATTTGAAAAACCTGAAGAACGTTTACGTTGGACTGCTTCCATGACGCAACAAATTCAAAATAACCTATGGTTGAGAGGAACCATCGGATATGAATGGACGCAGAATTATAAGTTCGTTTCTGACAATACAAAACATACAGGATTAGGTATGGTAGAAGTAGGTTATCAATTTTAATGCACCTAATCATCTTTAAAAGAGGAGTTCATCCTTTTTTCCTTAAGAAGAAAATTTTCCCCGCTTCGTAACATTGAGTAGCCGCTAACAGAATGAGGGCTACTGAGATCACAGCATTGATCGTGATTGGATTGAACTCAAATCCTCTTTCATGAATCAACCTTGCGCCATGTCCAATTTGTAGAACCAAAGACCAAGTTGTGATCGTCATCACAAAAAACATAGGGACTAGAGTGAACCAATACCGTTTTCCACTTTGATAAAGCCAAACGGTAATCCCCAGAAGTGTGAGGGCTGCCAAAAGTTGATTTGAAGTTCCAAAAAGAGTCCAATAAAGCCGATAAGCTCCCTCCTTTGACAACAAAATAAAAATGGCTGGAAGAAGAAGAGTAAGTGCCGTCGCTATCATTGCCCCTTGCTTCCCTTTTAACCCAAAAAGTTCTTGTAAAACGTATCGTCCGAGTCTGGTCGAAACATCCAGTGTATCAAATACAAATGTGGAAAAAGCCATCGCTCCAAATGTAGAAGCAAACAAAAAGTGCTCCTCTCCGATCATCTTGGTCAAAAAATGCGCTAGGCCATTTCCATAAATTACACCAGGCGAAAGGCCTTTTGTTTCCGAAGATGAAACAATCATGATCGTGGCTAGAGAAATTAAGGCGACAAACCCTTCTAAAAGCATTCCACCGTACCCTACAGGTTTGCAGTGACTTTCTTGAGAGATCTGTTTACTCGTAGTTCCTGAACATACCAATCCATGAAATCCTGAACATGCCCCGCAAGCGATAGTCACAAACAAAAACGGAAACAAGGTTCCTGTGGTCCCTGGGGCGGCCCATGTTTTAAACGCTTCCTGTTCAATTCCAAATCCACCCCAAAAAATCCCAGCGACACCAATGCCAAGCGCTAAGTAAAGAACGAACCCCCCTAAATAACCTCTGGGTTGAAGCAAAAGCCAGACAGGTAAGATAGAGGCCACAAAACAATAAGCCAAAATCATCATGCCCCATGTCTTTTGGTCAAACAGTAATAAACTAGAGACCTTAGTTCCCAACCAAACGGCGCCCAACGTCCCTGGAACAAAAATGACGGTTAATAGCCAAAGCGGAACTTTCAAATACCTTTGCAACAATCCCATCACAATGGCGAGAAGCATATAGAGCACACTAGAGGCTGCTACAGCTCCTCCGGGATTAAAAAAGAACTTACCCCCTTCAAACTCCTCACTTTTCCCCACAAAAGTTGAGGCTGTGATATCCGCAAAAGCTACGATGACATAGACAAGCGCCAGCCATATAAAAGCCGTCATGGCAATCCAAGCTCGTTTACCTATGTTTTCTTTCACCACCTCCGCAATGGATCGAGCTTGATACCTAACTGAAGCGATCAAAGCCGAGAAATCATGTACCGCTCCTATAAATATGACTCCAAGTCCAATCCACAAAATACAAGGTAACCATCCAAAAGCCTGACAAGCAATGATTGGCCCAGCGATAGGTCCAGCAGCAGCTATTGCTGAAAAATGTTGGCCCAAAAGATAAAAAGGTTTTGTAGGAACAAAATCCTCTCCATCATTGATCGCAGTGGCTGGAGTTGGATTCTGATCGTTAAGTGCGTACTGTTTGGCTATAAATCGTCCATAAAAATGATAGCCAAGAATCAAGATCATCGTAAAAGCCAGAGATAAAACCGCCAGACTCATGTTCTCCCACCTTTTTGTTTTCTAAAAATTTCGTTTATAGTGGCGAATTCGCTATTAGGTCTATGTATTTTTTACGCTACCTCATCATTGTGGCTCTGTGGAAAACCTGTTGCCTCCAACCATTTTCGTTATCTTATGCGTTGGATGGCTCTCTTCTGACACTCTCCCAAGCCTATGAATTGGCTACTCAGAAAATGGAGACCATCGCTAAAAGAGAAGCTTCTATTGCCCAAGCAAAAGCTGAAACCAAAAGAAGGTGGAGTGTAATTTCTCCAACTCTGTCCCTTAAAGCTTCGGAACTGATTCAAGATACTTCAGGAACTGTAATCTCTTCCACGACAGGAAACGATGTTGGCAATACTTTTGTTCGACGTTCAAGACCAGAAGTAGCTCTCAATTTGAGCTACACTTTTTTCTCAGGGGGTCGTGAGTTTTCTGCTATCGCTGGCTCAAAAGCAACAGAGAGAAGCCAGATTGCACAAAAAGAAAGAGCCTTACAACTCCTCTATCGTGATGTGGCACAAGTTTTTTATAACGTGATCCAGCTCAAACGCGAACTTGCAACTTTTAATGCACGTCATCAGGTTCTTCAAGATCGAATCGAGGAACTTCAACGCTTTGAAAAACTGGGCCGCTCAAGAGCCAGTGAAAGAATATCGGTAAAAGCTGATCAAAAGGCACTTGAAGCGGATATAAATCTACTTCAAACAGAATTGGATTCCGCTCAAATCACTTTGAGTTTTTTTATTGGCCTCGATCCTGCTCCGTCTCTGGCAGAAGAAGAAGTGGATTTGCCATTTCATCCCATATCTCTTGACACTTGTTTTTTAACACTTTCTTCTCGTCCAGACATTAAGTCTTTGAAAGAAGAGGTAATAGTTTCTCAAAAGCAAGTTCGATTTGAAAAGGGAGCGTATTGGCCAACTGCGGAAGTACAAGCTAATTACTATCCTTATCGAGTGGGATTTACTGAAGAAATCGACTGGGATGTTCTTTTACTTCTAAATTTTCCTTTTTTTGAAGGAGGAAGAAGCAAAGCAGAAATACAAAAGACTAAAGCCTTCTTGAGTGAGGCAGAACTTAATCTAAAAGAGCAAGAGAGACTGGCACGAGTCGAAGCTCAAGTGGCACAAGCTAAACTCTTGGGTAATCTCGCACGTCTTAAATCGTTAGAAGAAGCAATAAAACTGGAAGAAGAGAACTATCGGTTGCAGAAAAAGGAATATAGCTTAGGACTTGTTACAAATCTTGAAGTCTTGTCTGCTCTATCCAAACTTTACGAAACCAAACGAGATATGGAAACTACCAAAGCCACAACCAAGATTCAGGAAGCCAATCTTTTTGTCGCTTGTGGCAAAATACCTTAGGAAAACACCATGACTCTTTCTGACATTTCTATTCGAAATCCTGTTTTTGCTTGGATGTTGATGATCGGTCTGATGTTCTTTGGGTGGATTGGGTTTTCTCGTCTTGGGGTAAGCCAAATGCCAGACGTAGATTTTCCTGTTGTAACGGTTTCTGTGACCTTAGAAGGAGCTGCCCCCGAAATCATGGAGACGGAAGTCATTGATGTCATTGAAGACGCCGTGATGTCCATTGAAGGAGTTCGCTCGGTTAAGTCCTCAGCACGCAGTGGATCAGCAAGTATAACGATCGAGTTTGAATTAAATCGAAATATTGATGTGGCTCTTCAGGAGGTTCAAACAAGACTCTCACAAGCTCAACGTCGTTTACCTACTGAAATTGACCCACCCACGATCATAAAAATAAATCCTGAAGATCAACCCATCATGTGGGTGGGATTATCTGGAAAGGGAAAATCGGTCCGTGAGCTTGTAGATTATGCGGATGAACATGTAAAACCCTTCTTACAAACGATTTCTGGTGTTGGAGATGTTTTTATGGGGGGGTTTCTCGACCGCAATTTACGGGTTTGGCTAAATGCTCAAAAAATGCGGGAACGAGAGATCACAGCCGAAGACATTCTTGATTCCTTAAGAACACAACATACTGAAGTTCCAGCAGGGAGAATCGAAACAAGGGAAAGAGAATTCAATCTTCGCCTAATGGGAGAAGCCATCAGCGTTACCGATTTTGGCAACATCCTTGTTACTCAAAGAGGTGGCCGCCCAATTTACAAGCCGTTTCCATTAAAGGAAATAGCTCGCATCGAAGATGGAGTAGCTGATGTTCGTCGTATAGCCCGTATTAATGGGGATCCTGGAATAGGACTTGGAATTCGAAAGCAACGAGGCGCAAACGCCGTTCAAGTGGCGCAATCTCTTAAACAAAGACTCAAAGAGCTCACAAGTACCTTGGCCCCAGGATTTCAACTGGGCATCAATTTCGATTCCACGCGGTTTATCGAGGATTCCATTTCGGAACTCAATTTTACTCTTTTGCTCTCAGCGCTTTTAACTTCGCTTGTGTGTTGGCTCTTCTTGGGTTCCTTCCAATCTACCTTAAATGTACTTTTGTCTATACCGACTTCTATTTTGGGAACATTCCTTGTGCTCTACTTCATGGGATTCACACTCAATACTTTTACTCTGTTAGGTCTTTCGTTAGGCATTGGAATCGTTGTGGATGATGCGATCATGGTACTTGAAAATATAACGCGACATGGAGAACTGGGAAAATCAAGAATTCTTGCCGCACTCGATGGATCAAAGGAGATCACTCTTGCCGCGCTTGCAGCTACTTTGGCGATCATCGCCATTTTCATCCCTGTTGCCTTTATGAAAGGTGTGATTGGAAAATTTTTCTATCAGTTCGGTGTGACGATTTCCGTAGCCGTTGCGCTCTCCTTGCTTGAAGCCCTGACTTTAACTCCCATGAGATGTTCTCAATTCTTGAATGTGGGCACACGAAAGAGCACGTTTACGAAAATAGGAGAAATGGTTTTCTTAAAACTCAACAAAATCTACAGGACAATCTTGGAAAAGGCCCTCCATTGGAAATGGGCTGTTCTCTTTGTATCCATCGTCCTATTTTCTGTCTCATTAGCTTTAATTAAAAATTTAAGAAAAGAATTCATTCCTTCCCAAGACCAAAGCATGTTTATTGTCCAAATGCAGGCACCTATTGGATCCTCCATTGAATATACCGACAATAAATTTAAAATCGCTGAGGCTTTTTTTCAGAACCGAAAAGAGGAGGTCGAGAGATATTTTGCTTCCATTGGAGGTTTCGGAGGTGGTGAAGTTGACACAGGCATAGTCTTTGTGACGTTAAAAAAACCTCACGAAAGAAACCTTACTCAATCAGAATTCATGGATCTTGTGCGCCACGAATTCAACCAAATTCCGGGGATCAAAAAGGCTGTGGTCCAAGACTTATCCACAAGAGGGTTTACGGCTGATAGAGGTTTTCCAGTGGAATTTTCTATTCGAGGGCCTGATTTTGATCAATTAGGTGAATTAGCCCAGAGAATTTCTTTGGAAATGGTTAAAATAGGTCTCTATCAAGATGTAGACAACGACTACAGAGTAGGCATGCCAGAATTTCGCGTATTTCCCGATCGGGAAAAAGCAGCTTTGCGAGGAGTGAGCATGGCTTCTCTTGGAACCACGATCAACACTACGATTGGGGGCATCCGGGCGGGAAAGTATACCCACTTTGGTCACCGTTATGATGTGAGAGTTCGCTTGGAAGCAACAGATCGGGTGTCAAGTGATGATATCAAGAAATTATATGTTCGAAATGACCGAGGTGAAATCATACCCCTTTCTGAAGTCGTCAACATTGTGGAAAAACCAACGTTGCAATCGATCCAACGCCGGGACCGAGAGCGGTCGGTTGGAATTTTTGCAAATCTGGCCAAAGGAGTTTCTCAGGCCAACGCTTTGGACCAGGCAAAAGCAATCGCAGAACAAATTCTTCCGCAAGGCTATCGAGTTGTATTCACAGGAGGCTCCGAAACTTTTAAGGAGTCCTTCCAAAGCCTCCTTTTTGCCCTCTGGGTAGGGATCATCGTGGCTTATATGGTCTTAGCTTCACAGTTCAATAGTTTTTTGCATCCATTCACTATTCTTCTAGCTCTTCCCTTTAGCATTACGGGCGGGCTCTTAGCTCTTTATCTTGGAGACCATTCTATCAACATTTTCAGTCTAATTGGATTATTGCTTTTGATGGGAATTGTGAAAAAAAATTCGATCCTCTTGGTGGATTTTACCAATCAAATGCGCAC
>Ga0247727_10012096_pt1 | contig 14896 bp, 12 predicted proteins | sample WisWelCaveWW1625_FD_202498 | JGI IMG/M metagenome (GOLD analysis project Ga0247727, IMG submission 202498) | Biofilm microbial communities from Wishing Well Cave, Virginia, United States - WW16-25 | ecosystem: Environmental > Aquatic > Deep subsurface > Groundwater > Cave microbial mat | place... | reverse complement strand
GTACAAAACTCTCCAGGGAAAGCTGATAAAACAGCGCACGTTGCGGATTCGATTCCCCCATCATCGGCAGATCCTCCTGCCGAGTATCCTACGCGATTCTAGACTGATTTTGTCAGCAGCCTGTTAAGTCGCGGACACCCCCGAATGCTCAATTTCTCTTGAAATGATGAGAACTTACGCTAGGTCAACCGAAGTTTTCCCGGACAGCAGTGAGCAAAGTCATAGTTTCACATTGGATTACAATACTTTACGACACATGATGCGAAGACTTTCTATGCGGAATCCAGCAAGCGTGTAAACGAATTGTAAGAAACCACCGCCTAAACTTAGTTCACCGGCACAGAAAGAACTTGTGCCTCGGTGAAACATTATGTTGCTAAGGGACCGCCGATCAGCCCGAAAAGAGAGACTTACTGCACGCATTATTAAAAGCGTCCTATTTTGGATCGCCGCCTTCAGCCTCGGCTGCGATGATGCGTCTATCGAAATCGTCTCACCGAGCCACGGGTCTGCTGTCCGGGAAAGTTTTCGTGTCGAAGTCGAGGCGAAAGACATCCGCCAAGTCGGCTGGAAGGTCCGAATCAACGGAAGATTATTCCCAGTTACCATCAGCGGCGATAGCCGCTATGTGCTCGAACTCGCCTCCCCGCTCAATGCCTTCTTTCCGATTCGCGCCGAAATCCTCGATGAGAACGGCAGCGTGCGCGCCAAAGACCGCATCACGACCTTGGTCGGAAACTTAGTCCCGGAAGATCAAGCCATCCGAGACGCCTTTACTTTTTATGTAAGTCCCTCGGCAATCGAGAACACACTGGAGCCGGCTCTCGAAACCGCCCTCCAGGAGAGGAAAGCTTGTCTACTCGACGGCATTTTTACAGGTCGATTTAACAGTACCGAGGTTCACTGCGTATTCGAAAACGTGGAACCCAATGTCGACTTTCCCAATTTCGACGGCCCCACCCTCGACCTCCAAGCTATGCCCACCGGCTTGGAAATTACTACGGATTTCGAAAACGTCTTTTTCTACTTCAAATCGGGAGTCTGCGTAGCAGCGACGTGGTCGGTGGAAAAGATGTCGGTAAGCAACGTTTACGACCTCGAAGCTTCGCATTCTCCTTTCCCTCCCATCGACGTCGACAGTCAAGGGCTTTCGAGCGTTATCTATACGGAGACATCGCGTCCTCACCGCTACAAGCCAGAACTGCGCGGATACGGTTATGCGATTCAAGCCCCGTGGAACTGCAACCCGAATTGCCTACAAGGCGCCCCCTGGCCGTCCTATGAAGCCCTGCACTCCGTTTTCAAACGCTCTCTGGATGAGTGGTTGACTCCCATCTTCGACAGTGAAGCTGCACTTGCACCGGAGTGTCAAGGCGTCATTGGCCACAGTATCAACCAACTCTTTGCAAGCGCGACCCGCGCGCAATGGTCGACTGAAACAGGAATCGAACTCTCATCGACCTTGCAGAACATGCACATGGTCGCTGTTGGAATAGAGCAAGCGGGAATCGAGTTCAACGTGGGCGCGAACACCCGCAACTTGCAAACACCTTCTGACCCCGACGCCCCCCGCTTGGACCAATCCTACGGCAGTCCTCAAAATCTCCCGCCGCAGTTTGGTGCCCACACGCCCACCGGTAAGACCTACCACTACGCCTACAGCATTTCTTCCGACTTCATCAACCGGGCTCTCATGTCCGCCGCCGAAGGAGGCGATTTTGATTTCAAAATTGCCGGTCCGGAAAACGAAAACGGCGCATGGCGGCCACAAGACCTTTCGGGTCTGTTCCAAGCTCCTGAGAACAGCACGCTCTTCGAGGTACGCAGCGCGGCGTCTCTGGCGCCGATTCTCGACCTCAACGAGCGCGGGCAAGGAGCGAGCGAAGGACTCCTCCGATTTTCCCATCTTCTGCTCCGCGTCACAGATCTCGCGAACCAGAATCGCACGGCGACCTTCGTCGCAGATGCCCATTTCCCCGTTTTCTTTACGGTCGACGCCAATTCCCAGGCACTGGCGCTCGACGTGCGCGAGCCAAGCGACCAGAGAATCCAATGGGAACTCTTAGAAACAAGCGGCGGACTCGCCATCCAAGACTCGTTCGCCTTCGCACCCGCTGTACGCGCCTTCGCCGATCAGGTTGTCACCCAGCTACGCGACGCAGCAGGCCGGATCCGAATGCCGGGTATTTTCGATCATCCCATCATGCCCACGGAACTGGCGCGGCAGACCGGAAACATGGTCTTGTACGGCTGTGACTTTCTGTACTCCGAACAAAATCCAAAGCTCGGAATCGCCCTCGCTCCCTGTGAAGCAGAGTTCAAAACAGAAATCAACTCCGAATTATCCATCAACCTTGCTGCCATCCACCCCGACAGTAATGCCTCACTTCACCTGACCGTGACTCCCTTGCCGGGGGGAAGCGAGACCTTGTACTGGGACTCACAGACGCGCCGAGGCCGAATGCAATGGTTTCCCGAACCACGAGACATCGGCACACACAATCTCCAATTTCAAGTCTGCGACGGCGGCGGTGCTTGCGCAAAAACTCAAATCCGGGTGGTTGTGGAAGCCCCCGACGGCGACGCACCTCCCTTCCTGAACCCGCCGCGGCGCACCTCCGACGAGAACGTTCAACCGGGAGAACGCGCCAGCTTTACCATAACGGGGGACAGTGCCGATGGAGACCCGCTGCTCTTCTCCGCCTTGTATCGCGAAGAGAGCGCTTCCGAAAAACGACCCCTCCGAGAGCTCGGCGCTTCCTTCACCCAAAGTTGGGGAAAGAGCGCCGAATTCAATTGGGTTCCGAGTCAAGCCCATCTAGGACGCGGCTACATCATCTATGTCACCGTGACCGAAAACACTGCGAACCAACTCTCGGCTGTACGGACGGTCTACTTCTGCGTCACGGACCAGCCCCAATCTCGGTATTGCCTATGACTGTGGGAGGGAACTGCGTATGAACCGGAAAACGCAAACTTCCAGCAGTGAGCGGAAAAACTCCTTCTGCGCACTCGCGCTCACCTGCCTGGTGGCAATCGGCCTCACCAGCTGTAATCCTAACCCTTCTCTGCGCGACGTTTCGGTCATCGTCATCAAAGGACCGAACCAATTCGAACGCGTACACCCCAACCTCGCGTTTGTGAACCACACGCCTTTCCGAGTGGAATGGAGGGTCGACGACCTCCCCTCCGGAGCCTTTGTCACACTCCATGATGAGTACAGCGTCCCAGCTCCTCCCAATGCATGCCGAGCCAGACGCATCACACCCAACGCTTCAGGGCTCTATTCCGCAGAGATTGAAACTTACTTCGGCTTCAATTCCTTCGTCATCGCAGTTTGTGAAACCTCCGGCATCGCCATTCTCAAAGAGCGCTTCAGCGTGATCGGTGGAGGTTCGGTTCCCGACGGCGATTTTTCTCCGCGCAGCGCTACGGCCGCGATCACGCGAAATGCCCTCACCAGCTTCGTATTCGACACCGCGGACCAACTGTTACAAACCACGAACGCCTGCCTGAAGGACGGTCTTGTGAACGGCGAGTTCCTACCCGCTGACACAGACGCAAAGGTCCAAAGCGCCCGTTTCAACGGACCCTTTCTCGTCGCCCTTGAACCCCATCCCGGCGAACTCTTTATCCAAATCGCCCTCGAAGATTTTCGCCTGGATGTGGAACAGAAGTCGCCTCCCCACTGCGATGCCCATATCACGACCAATCGACCTGGCAATCGACTTGACCTCGTCATGCGACTGGACCAAGACGCCGACGCAAACGGAAAACTCGACATCGACCGCGACGGCGTTCAAATGATCGGTGATCTGGAAATAGACATAGAGTCGCTGGGGTGTCAAATATTGAGCTTTCTCTTTGGTAACGAGGCCGATAAGGCCACCAGACGGATCCTTCCCTCCCTGATACCTGTGCTGCTGGGCGAGAAGAATCTCAGTGCGCCCGCAGAAGATCCGATCAAGTTGCCCGAAAGTTGCCGCAACCTTCTCCACTTCGCGACGGAAGACGGTCTCTTGGGCGAAGCGATCAACATCACCTTCGACGCCGAAACATGCGGTAAGGCCGATGACCCGGGAGGGCCCTCAGGACCGGAATCCAAACCCTTCGAACTCCCGGGCAAGATCGAATACCGCTTCACCGAAGCCGTGGAGTCGGACGCCGCGCTGACTTACGGGCTCGATTTCGCGTTCACGACGACCGAGCCTGACCCCGAAAGCCCCGATCTCCCTGCTTCCTACCATTGGGGAGGTGCGGCTCCCCAGTACACCGAGACCACGCCCGTCTGCGGCCGCCCCTACGATCTGGCTGCCAGTGTATCGACCTCCACCATCAACCAATCCTTAAAGGTGGCGACGGAATCAGGCTTACTCTCCTTTAAAGGAGAAAACAAAACCGTCGGCATTCATCAATACAAAACCCGCCCCAGCGTCGCTCCGATCCTTACGATCCGCGAAGATCAAGGCGGCCCGCTTGGATCCCTGCTCGTGGAAAATCTATGGGTTGAGTACGAGCTTGAAACTCGCCCCGGTGCCATTCATCGCTTCGCTGTCGATTTTGTACTGCCATTTGATTTACAGGTGGACGTCGCGTCGCACAGCATCTCGCCCAAAGTTCGTCTGCCGGTTGAAAGACCAAAGATCACGATTTTACGCTCCGACACCCGCGACGACCCCACTTCTATCGCGAACGTGGTCGCCGAAGCACTGATTCCTCACCTCGAAACCATCGTCGTGCCGATTCAGATCCCCACCGTGTGCACCAGCGATGAGGCTCCCATACCCGTGCGTGTCGATTTGCAACCGATTGAAATCACGACCCAGGGCGAACACTTCGCGTTCTACCTGAAACAGTTCGACGGCGTTCTCCTCGATCTAGATCCCTGCGGAACGCTGGTGGCCACACGAAATCAGCCCCTCTCCATCGCGGTCTCGGCGCTCCACCCCAAGCCCGAGCAGAAAATCAACTTGACGGTAACCCCATACCCGAGCAGCAGTGAGCTCCAGTGGAATCCCGACACGAGAGTGGGAACTTTTCGCTGGACTCCCACATCGCAGGATTTCGGAACGCGCGATTTCCTTTTCACGGCGTGCGAAGCGGGAGTGTCCCCCCCGCGCTGCGTCTCCGAAACAGCGCACGTGGTGGTGAACTAGCCAGGCGGCGATGAACCACCCACCGGCAATACCAACAGAGTAAATGGAAATGGAGCGGTGCTCCGGCGCGCCATAGCGCACCGGAGCACCGGGCGGCGGTCCGGGAAGGCGATGGAGAGGAGCCGCCGCCAGAAAAATTCAGTGCGAAGCAACCCGGTACGTACGCCGGGAACCCAAGGCGGCCAAACCGGCGAGCCCGAGCAAAAGCAGGGAGGCGACACCGGGCTCCGGCACGGAGTTGCGCGGCGCGCTGCCGGGTGTCGGTACGTCCAACACGATGAAATCCGCTGCGTTGTCATCGCTGTCGACGTCGGCGAAACGCCGGGCCAGACTCGCGCCCGCCGCTGGGTCCGGAGCGGGTGCACCTTCCCCTGCGAATACTTCCCCTGCAGCGAACACGCCGTAGCCTAAGGCGTCCGCCGCGTTCTCTGCCAAGTGCAACACCACCGAATCGGGGCCGTTCTGGAAGTCGAAATCGAGCACCAAATCGGCGTCCGCAACCGAGGGCATACCCCCGGCGGTGCCGTCGGCGATCACGAACAAGCCATCCGCTGAAATCACACCGGAGAGTCCGAGCACGGGCCCCGCGGCACCGTTGCTCCCGTTGATACCCTCGAGCGTCCAGCCTGCGAGATCGGTCCCGGGTGTTCCAAACAATTCGATGAAGGAAAATCCGTCGTCCGAGCCGACGGCGTCGTAGAAAAATTCCGAAATCAGCGGAAACGCTGACGCCGGGGCTGCTGCCGCCACGCCAATCGCCAACATTCCAGTGAACCCTAGAAATCGAACCGAGTGTTGCCAAGAAATCATCACGGTTTTTCCTCTTCGATGAGTGGGGTGATACGATGCGAGCGGCCTGCGTGCGCCGCGAGCGCGCGGCTGAACCAACCTCCCGTCCAAGCGTCGATGCCTGCGGTCAACTCACGCGCGCGCAGCTTGCGACGTTGCGCCTCGCCGGCGTCCTGCGCGGCGAGTGCCTGCGCTTCCAGCAGCACGCGCTGCCGCTCGAAATACAGTTGGGTGACCTCGTCGAGTACGGCGTCGCGCAGCTCGATCAATTCGCGGCGCTCGCGGGAGACGTCGATAGCCTCTGGATGGTAGAGCGTGTCGCCGAAATCCCAGGACAGGGACACAGAGGCTCCGTAGTCGAGGGAACGATCGAGATCCCAATCGTTGAACTCATGCCGCAGACCGGAGATGAATGCCTCGTCGAAAGCCTTGTGGAAACTGCGCTCCCGTCCACCGAACAACTCCACTTCGAATTCCGGTAGAAAACCCCTGCGCTCGACGCCGCGCGTGAGTTTCTCCAGGCGCCCCCGGCCGAGACCGAGGTAACGCAAGGCGGCGCGGTGGACTTCTTCGATCGGTGGCAACGGCGCGGGTAACAAAACCGGCGCTGGTTGTTCGCGCAGCGCAACCTCGCTGATCTCGCGTACCCCTGCGGTATCTGTACGCGTCTCCGCGGTGTCTTGCTGAATTTTCTCGGCTTCTGCGTGCAACGGTTCTGCGCCTCTTGCAACTTCCGCCGCGAAAAACCCCGCTTCCGTCAACACGAGGAGAGCAGTGGCGCCGGCTTCCAGGTCCACGACCCGCGCGCCCGCCGCCGGCAACTCCGCCCGCTCCCAAGGTCCCGCCGATCGTTGAGCAAAAAACAGACCGCGGGTCGTCCCGATCCAGACACGCTCAAAGGCGTGTTCAAGACGCATAGGATGCGCACCCGGGGGCAGTGCGAGCACTTCGCGCTGCCACGCAGCATCCGCTTCCTCTGCCCACCACAACGCACGCGAAGTAAGCACCAACGGCCGCGTCTCACCCTTCGCGAAAACTAGATCGAGAAGCTCCTCTCCGGGCCCCAACGCGAGCACGCGCCGGCTGTCGAAGCCGTGAAAGCCGCGCGCGGCAGCCGAGAAGCGCACGCGCCACAGTTCTTCTGCGAATCCGATCCAGAGTTCAGACGCGCTCCCCGGCACAAAAGCCAGAGCGCGCGCCGACGCGCGAGGTAGAGGATCGGAAAGCGGCTCCCAGAGCATTTCGCGACTGCCCTCTTCCTGGCCGCCGAGATAAACACCGGCCCGCGTCGCCGCTGCAATCCAGCCACCGCGCACGGCGAGGCGCAGCACGTCGCGCGCCGCGGCTCCGACGTCCGGTGAGCGGTCTTCGGAACGAAGATCGCGGCCGACGCGAAACAAGCCGTCCTCCGTCGCCGTGAACAAAAATCCGTCAGCGTCGAAGGCAAGCGCCTGCACGAAGGGGCGCGCCGACGCGCGCTCAAAGACATCTTTTCTGCGCGACCACCACGCTCCGCGTTCGTCACCAACCGCTACCTCGCCCGGCGCTTCCGATCCGGCGAGCGCACCCGTAACAGCTTCTCCGTTCTCCTCCCCATTGGATTCCTCCGAAGCTTCCGCTGAAACCGTTTCCAGACGCGGATTCCACGCCAGGCGCCGCCACGTCCATTCCGACTGCGGAGAGGCAGCGACCAGCAACCCACAAGCAAGTAAGAACCCGATTCCCGTATAGTGATGCTTGCTCTGTGACATGGGCCAGCGCGAGAGCAAGCTCCGTGCCCGCTGCGCAGAGTCCGCCTGCATACCGCGAAATTCGTGCAGAAAAGCGCGTTTAGATCGAAGACCTCCCGAGGTTTCACCGCGCGATGTGAAAAACCGTCGTCCGCTGGCCCGCGTGCGCGCGGCAACACGCACCCATCACCGTGCCGTTTTCCGCGCGCTGTTTTCCGCGCGCTTGACGCCCCAACGCCGGTGGAGAACACTTGCGCCGTGCGACAGCGAAACAGCATCTGGTTTAGGGCGGCATTGCTGCTGGCGTTCGCGCTCGGGTGCGCGAAGGGAACACCCCGCGAAGCAGGAGCCACCGGCAGCGCAGAAGCTACCCCGCCCAGCGCAGCGACTACATCGTCCATTTACAAATGGATCGATGAAAACGGTATCACCCACTACACCACAGACCCCCAGCGCATTCCCGACGAATTGCGGGACGAACTCGAGGCTCTGAACCGAGGCGAGGGCACACAGCCGGCGGGACGCACGACTCCCTCGGACCTGTGGGCCGTCCAGGACTCGGATCTCTACCGCAATCCTTACGAAATCCGGGCACCCGCCGATTTCCGCGAGGGTGCCGGAGACACCACAGAACTGCCGCCGGTCTCGGCCGGCCGCGAGCCGTCGACGGAACTCGATGAGCGCATCGCCGCCCTGGAAGCCGAAATCGCACGCGACCAAGAACAGTTAAAAGCGCTCCTCTCCGAACCTGCGAAGACCGAAGCTCCCGAGCTACCGCAGCGCGCGGAATTCCGGGAGATCGCGCGCCGCCTGCCGAAACTCCAAGCTGATCTACAGGCGTTGCGCGTGGAACGAGAGCAGCACAGCCAGCTTTGACCCCAAATAAAATCGGGCTCTTTTGACTCTGCTGCCGGCGAGGATCCCGCAAAAGTCGGCGTTTGCTTTAGATCCATCCCAAAACCCACTCCCGTCGCCATGGCTTGGTCCGGGGTTATAAAACCGGCGCTAGCTCGCGCCTGTGATGTTTTGACATGCGGTCTCCGTTCCCATTGACGGAATCGTGTTTTGGCCGAAGCGCAGCGCGCGCCCTACGGAGATTCGAAAAATTCGCGCGATTTCCTTGTCGAGGGTTGTTTGGAGAGGGTCGCAGCGACGAGCTAAACAAATCTGCGAGGAGCTGTGACCCCCGCCAAACAACCCTCGACAGGAGCGCCAGAACTTTGTCGGATCGAAGTGAAATCGTCGCCCTGTGCGGCGGCGTGGGCGCGGCGCGCTTCCTGCGCGGTCTGTTGCGCGCGGTGCCGGCCGAGCGCGTGGCGGCCGTCATCAATACGGGAGACGACGCCACATTCTACGGCGTCCACGTGAGCCCAGACCTCGACAGCGTGACCTATACCCTCGCCGGAGTGGTCGACGAGGAGCGCGGCTACGGCTTACACGGAGATACGTTTCATCTCCTCACAGCACTGGAACAACTCGGAGAAGCGACCTGGTTCCGCCTCGGCGACCGCGACTTCGCGACCTGCCTCCACCGCACGCTGAAACTGCACCGCGGCGAGAGCCTTACGTGTATCAGCGACGCGCTTCGGCGCTGCTTCGGCGTAAACGCCCGCCTGCTCCCGATGTCCGACGCGCTTTGTCCGACCCGGATCGAACGCGCGGACGGCACGCGCTGCCACTTCCAGGAATATTTCGTCCGGGACGGCGCTCCCCCCGACGCGGTCGGGGTCGATCTGCGCGCCGCGCAATCCGCCGCGCCCGCAGCGGGCGTCCTGGAGACCATCGCCGCCGCCCGCACGATCCTTGTGTGCCCCAGCAACCCCGTCGTCTCCATCGGTCCGATCCTCGCGCTGCAAGGTCTGCGAGACGTTCTCCGGAATCACCGGGCGCCGATCGTCGCGGTGTCACCCCTGGTGGGTGGCGCCCCGGTCAAAGGCCCGGCCCACCACCTGCTACGGGCCATCGGCAGCGAGGTCTCTGTGCGCGGCGTAGCGGAACTGTACGTGGATTTTCTCGATGGCTTTGCCATCGACCACCACGACGCCGATGCAGCATCCGCAGTGGAGGCACTGGGAATCCGCTGTACCGTTATGGACGCGCTGATGCCGACACCCGAGCGCGCCGAAGCTCTGGCCCGCAGCGCCCTCGCCCTCGCGGAGCAGTGCCGATGAGCATGCCGAAAACCGCCGCCCTCATCCCAGTCAAGCACCTCGCTACAGGCAAAACGCGGCTTGCTCAGCGCTACGACCGCCGAACCATCGAGCAACTCTCGCTGGCGATGCTGGAGGACGTGCTGCACGCCATCGCCGACGTCGCTGTGATCTCTCCCGTCGTGGTAGTCACGCCCGACCCCCGCGTTACCGAATTCGCCCGAGCGCGCGGTGCCTACACGCTCCTGCTCAGCCCAGATCCTGGCCTCAACACCGCTCTCGACACCGCCGCCGCGAACTTGGCGCGGCAGGGTTGTGAAGATTTGCTGGTCCTGTTGGGCGATGTGGCGGGAGCCACTTCACAAGACTTGGAGCAACTCTTGGCCGCCGGCCGCGCCTTGGAGCAGCCTTGCGCTGTACTCGCGCAGACGGGCGACGGGGGCAGCGGCGCTCTGCTGCGCCGCCCTCACGACGCGATCCCGGCTCTCTTCGGCGCGGGCAGCGCCACCGCTCACCGCCGTGCCGCAACCGCACGCGGCGTTGCCTTCCGCGCGCTGACCTTGCCTTCGCTCTCTCTCGATATCGACTCCGCCGACGACGTTCGGATCCTGTTGCGCCGACGGCGCGGCGGACAGCGCACGCGGGCGCTGCTCCAACAACTCGAATCCGGCACAGCACCGTGAGCCCCGTCCACGCCTTCACCCGCCTTCTCTCATCAGGGCGCGCCGCGAGATCGCGCAGATGAGCAAGCGCAGCAGCGGTTTGGTGAGAAATGCGGGTTAGCCTATTCCCTCTCAGCAATCTTCCTGAAATCTGTGACGGCGATGATTTGGCAACCCTGCTGTGGGATGCAGCGGCGCGCGACGGACTTGCACTCACAGATGGCATCCTCGTCGTGTGCCAAAAAATTGTCTCGAAAGCGGAAGGCCGGGTCGTGCGCTGGACCGCGATGGAGCCCAGCGCTGCGGCGAATGCTCTCGCCGTACAAACGGACAAGGACGCGCGCTTCGTCGAAGTGGTCCTGCGCGAAAGTCGGCGCGTGGTGCGCTCCGCACCCGGAGTCTTGATCTGCGAGACCCACCACGGCTTCGTCTGCGCCAACGCGGGCGTCGATCAGTCCAACGCACCGGGGCCGGAATACGCCGTGCTCCTGCCCCGCGATCCGGACTCCTCGGCGGAGAAGTTGCGCGCGGCATTATGTGAGCGCGGCGCGGGTCCGCTGGGCATCGTGATTTCCGATTCCTTCGGACGGCCTTGGCGCGAAGGACAAGTCGACGTCGCCCTGGGCTGCGCAGGCTTCGCCCCGCTGCGCGATCAGCGCGGCCAGCTCGACCGCGCGGGGCGGCCGCTCGCAGTCACCGCACCGGCAACGGCCGACCAACTCGCCGCCGCAGCCGGTCTGTTGATGGACAAAGCCGCAGGCGTACCAGCGGTTTGGATCGCCGGTCTAAAACCCAGCGGAACAGGACCTTTGCGCTCATTGCTGCGCGACCCCGCACACGACTTGTTCCGTTGACCTGCCGGCTGCGAGCTGCCCGGAACACCCGTGAAACCTCAAGCGCTGTCCGGAGCGGCCCGATCGAAACACAGCAGCTTGATCAAAAGATGAGATCATCCTTTCTTACTGGGGCGCACCGCTAGGCAACAGCTGGCTTCTTAGCGGGGGAATCGATGAGAAATGCGGGAGTTAGAGGAGAGTTACACCGTGTTTGATCCTGAAGAACTCCTCGATTTGGCGTGTGGCGACCGCGCACTCGCCCGCGAACTCGTAGACACCTTTCTCGACGACATCCCCAAACAATTGGCGGAACTCCGCGCCGCCCTGCAGCGGGGAGATGGGCAAGAACTACGCCGCGTCGCCCATAAAATCAAGGGAAGCGTGGGCAACTTCAGTGCGCCCACCGCCATCGCTGCCGCCAAACGCTTGGACGAATACGCTCACAGCGGCGAGTGGAGTCAACTGGAAGGCGAGTGCACCTCCCTAGAGCGCGAAATCCAACACTTGAGCGTCGCGCTGCGGGAGTGGGCCGATTCTCTCTAGCCCACATCTCTCACCAGGGTGCGAATGTCTTGCTTTGCGCGCTGTTCTTGCACAACGAACAGAGACCGGGGCAATCAGCCTGTGCATCACAACCGCGAAATCACGTGATGACAGCAGCGTCCCAGTGAAGAACGCTGGCTACCCAGCATCTCGTTGCAACCAAGAAGAGAGCGCGCGCCACAGCTCTTCGATTCCGATACCGCGCGCCACCGAGGTCGCGATCAAGGCCACTTCGGGCGCACCGATCTGCATCTCCAGCGCGCGCAGACGCCGAGCGCGCTGCATGGGCGGCAATTTGTCGATCTTGGTCACCACGATTTGACAGCGGAGTGAGTGCTCTGCAAGCCACGCCAAGAGATCGCTCTCGTCCTGCGAAAAATCGCGCCGCACGTCCTGCAGCAGCACGACGCCTCGCAGCCGCACACGTTCCACGAGATAGGTCTCGATCAGCGTCTTCCAACGCCGCCGCTCCGCCTGCGAGACCTTGGCGTAACCGTAACCGGGCAGATCGACGAAAGCGCACTCCTTGGAAGCGCGCGCGAGGCGATAGAAGTGAATCAGCCGCGTCTTCCCCGGTGTGCGACTGGTCCGCGCCAACGAACGACTGCCGGCGAGGCGGTTTAACAAACTCGATTTCCCGACGTTCGAGCGCCCGACGAAGGCGATCTCGGGCAACCGCCAGTCCGGAAACTGATGGGCCTCGGCCGCGGTCGCCGCCCAGCTCGCTTGTACCTTGTCCGCCACTCACAAGTCCTTGAAAGTAATTGTGTTTCGCGTGTTTGACTTTTGACAGTCCACGGGCCGGATGATACGTTGCGAAAGTCAGCGGCAAAACCTTAGATTCAGGGATCGTTCAGGAAAGCTCATTCAGGAACCTACTTAGCCCGGATTATTCATGAAGCACCTACTGCGACTGCACATCTGCTCGACCTGGCGAACGCTGAAATCGTTCGCCAGGTCGAGCAGATGTGCAGTCGCAGTAGGTGCTTCATGAATAATCCGGGTTAGGATTTGGGAGGTCACGTGAGCAAGGGTGCTCAGATCGCGTGCGGTGCGACCGCAGTCGCGCTGCTGCTCGCCTGGTACGGCTCAACTCACTTAAAAGGCGACGCTGTCTTTGAGTACTACCAAACCCTCGACGAATTCCTGCGCGCCGGAAGTACGCATCGCAACGCACGCGTGCACGGCTACGTCGCCCTGCAATCGATTCAGCGCGACGTCGAACGCAAACAGGTGCGCTTCGCGCTGCAGACGCAGGCACCTCACGCCGGCGGTAGCGCTAGCTCCGTTCTGCCCGTGGTGTACGAAAGTTTGGAAACGCCCGACCTTTTCAAGGACGGCGCCGAAGTGGTCGTCGAAGGACGCCTGAACGACAGTCGGGAGGAACGCGTCTTCGTCGCGACCAATGTGCTCGCGAAGTGCCCCTCCAAGTTTCAGGCGGAGACCACCTCGAGCACCGCTTTTTAACCCGGATTATTCATGAAGCGCCGTAGCGAGACCGCGGAGATGCCTGGAATGGTGGACGACTTCAGGGTTTGGCACCGGAGGCGTACTGGACAGTACGTCGAGGAGCCGAACCCTGAAATCGTTCGCCAAGTCGGGCAGATACGCGGTCGCAGTAGGCGCTTCATGAATAATCCGGGTTAGTAACGTGCCTGAACTCGGTTCCTACGTCCTCCGCATCGACTTGTGCATCGCCCTGCTCGGTGCAGTCGCCGGCGTCTTCGCCGGCCTGCGCGGGCGCCCAGAGTGGAGCCGCGTCGCCGAGCGCTCCGTAGGCGTCGTCTTCGTCCTGACCTCGCTGGCAATGCTGGCGCTCTTCTACGCCTTCGCCACCGGCGACTATCAACTCAACTATGTGGCACAGCACTCTGCGCGCAGCATGGAAATCCGCTACCGACTCGCGGCGCTCTGGGGCGGCCAGGCGGGCTCGCTGCTGCTATGGCTGTGGATGCTCACCGCCTACAGCGCCGCCTGCATCTTTGCGCAGCGCCACGCGAGCCGGCGCCTCATGCCCTGGGTGGCCTGCATCCTGCTCGGAAACGCCATCTTCTTTTTGGTGCTGCTCAACTTCGTAACGAACCCCTTTGAGAAACTGCCGCCGAACGAAATTCCCTCCGATGGAGCGGGTCTAAATCCACTGCTCCAACACCCCATCATGATGATTCACCCTCTGATGCTGTACACCGGCTTCGTCGGCTTCGCCATTCCCTTCGCTTTCGGATTGGCCGCCCTGATCACCCGCGATTTGAGTACCCATTGGCTGCGGGCAACGCGGCGCTGGACGCTCTTCCCCTGGTGCTTCCTCAGCATCGGCATTCTGCTCGGCGGGCGCTGGGCCTACGAAGTGCTGGGTTGGGGCGGCTACTGGGCCTGGGATCCCGTCGAGAACGCCTCCTTCATGCCCTGGTTGCCGGCGACTGCGTACCTGCACTCCGTCATGATCCAGGAAAAACGCGACATGCTGAAGACCTGGAACTTGGCTCTGGTCGGACTCACGTATTCCCTGTGCCTGTTCGGCACTTTCTTGACACGAAGCGGTGTCGTCTCCTCCGTGCACTCGTTCACCGCCGCCGGTTGGTTCGGCTTCATCTTTCTGGCCTACGTGGTGGTGGTGGCCGCCGTCTTCTTCGCCTTTGTCATCGCGCGCCGGCCTTTACTGCGCAGCGCGCAGAAGCTCGAATCAGCGGTTTCGCGCGAAGCGGGCTTCGTGCTCAACAACTGGGTCTTCCTCGCCATTCTGGTGGTGGTGTTCTGGGGCACCCTGTTTCCCGTCTTTTCCGAATGGATTAGCGGCACCAAGATCCAGGTCGGCCCTGCCTTCTTCAATGCCATGAACGCACCGCTGGCATTGCTGCTCTTGTTTTTGACGGGTGTCGGGCCCCTGCTGGCGTGGCGCAAGGCCAATCTCGCGAGTTTGCGCAAACAGTTTCTGGTCCCGCTGACCTGTGGAATAGCAACGGCCCTGGTGCTGCAACTGAGCTTGGGGAGCACGTTGGAATTTTATCCGCTGCTGTTGTGGAGCTTAGA
>Ga0247727_10012095_pt1 | contig 14901 bp, 11 predicted proteins | sample WisWelCaveWW1625_FD_202498 | JGI IMG/M metagenome (GOLD analysis project Ga0247727, IMG submission 202498) | Biofilm microbial communities from Wishing Well Cave, Virginia, United States - WW16-25 | ecosystem: Environmental > Aquatic > Deep subsurface > Groundwater > Cave microbial mat | place... | reverse complement strand
TTGGTCTGAAGTAAATCGACTTGACGAATTTTTTCTTCTTTTAACATCTCAGATTGATTGTTCATAAGAATAGAAACAACAGGTTTAGTATAGGAACTTTTGTTGGCTTTAACGACCTTTGCGATTTCTCCCGAATTAAGCCTGACCAAGCTACCCACTGGAAAAAGGGAAGTATAATCGATTAAAGATTTTACGTATTCCCCATTAAAAAACCCCTCTCGTACTAATTTTAAAACCATTTCAATTCCTTGATAAGGCAAATAGGGTTTGCGCCAGGCCCGCGGAGAAATGAGCGCTTCATAGACATCGGCAATAGATGTTATCTTAGTAAAATTATGAATAAACCGGCTATGCCGCTGTTTTGGATAACCGGTTCCTTTTTCCCGTTCATGATGAAGATAGGAGGCATAGGGAACGGAATCCGGCAGACCGGTAATGGTTTCTAAAATATGCATACCGATCACCGGATGCTTCTGAATTTCATAGAACTCATCTTTGGAAAGACGCTCTTTGTTAAAGCGGATCTGTCTTGGAATCAACATCATTCCAACGTCTTGGAGCAGGGAGCACATCCCGATCTCGACAACCTGGCGATGATTGTAACCAGCCGAAGCTGCAATATTGATAGAAAGAAGACTCACATTGAGGGCATGATTGAAAAGATAGTCCTCTTTAGGGCGGATGTTGGCTAAATTCAGCAAAATATTCTTATCCGTGATAAAAGTATCAACAAAATTTTCAATGATATGTCCGATATAAGGAGCCGGTACGCTTTTTTTATCAGCAAAGGCGCTATAAATTTTTATGGTTTGGAGAAGGGCGTCTTCATATTCCTGATAAATCGCCTTTTTATAATCAACCGTCCGCTGTGTGACTCCCACCTCTTTAATGTTTCTTTCAAGCGCTTCTCCTTCCGGTTTGACTGGAAAAGAAGAAAAGTCTTTAATTTTTTTTTCGGCCTTCTCTACGAATTTTGAACTGAGGATCTCTTGCAACCCCTTTTGTCCCGGCGCATTATTTTTTATCGAAGAATCCAAATTCTGAATATCTTCTAAATCATCCAACTCAGCCGAATAATCATCAATAGAAAACTCTTTTTCCAGGGTTTGCACCGCATCTACATTATAGGATAAGAGATTTTTTAATTCATCCGACGGTTTGTTGATGTACAAGAGTTTAACATGCCGGCGTTTTAACAGACTGATGTGGAAATCTGATATTTTGGATCCCTTGGTGATTAGGATATCACCCTTAGGCGACAGAAAGTCAACCGGTGCAATCGTTTCCGGTTGCAAGGAATCAAGCGGTATTTTTTCCAAACGAACTCCTATACGATTTTGATTTCATCATCGATTAATAGAATAGACTTGGGGCCAATGATATCTTTAACTAAGATCATTTGTCGGTCACGAATCTTAATATGCGTTCCGGACCAAGCCTTACTGAGGATCCGGATGCGGGACTTGTTGACTTCTTTCAACTTTTCTTCAATAATTTTTTTCCGCTTTTCAAGAGCCTCAAGCTGAGCTATAATTTTTTGGCCCATGGAAGACAATTTTTTAAGCAGAAAGTCCTGCTTCGGGGGGAGCGCCTTCTTGACCTGCCGCATATGTTCCAATTTACCGATATTCTCTTCAACCTTTTTCCGGTTCTCCGTGAGTTCTCTTATTTTTTGATCTGTTTTTATTTGTTCTTCGAGCAGAATAAAGTCCGTCCCGACTTCCAGTTCTGTCCGCGTACCATTTTCATTTCCAACAACATTCGCAATGATTTCATTCTTGGCTGTCAGGTGCCCCCCCACAGCGGACAACGTTTTTCCTTTGATTTCTATTTTGTTCTTGGCTTTGATTTGGCTATTAATGGCCTCGTTAGCGATGGTTACATCTTGCTTGGACTTAATCGACTGATTCCGAACAAATCCTAAAAAAACATTGCCCTTGCAATCGATCTGCCCTTTCCCGGATCCGGTAAAACCCTTCCTGATCAGCAAATCTCCACCGACTTCTAATTTTGCATCTTCTACAATCCCCTTGATTTCCACATCTTCACCGGCATGAACTTCAAAGCCACTCTTGACATCCCCATTAATAAAAATAGAACGAATATACGTAACATTGCCGGTCGAGAAATCAACATCTCCTTTAATCACATAATTATCGCTGACTTCCACAAGGTTCCCATTAAGCCGGACACTCCCCCCGGTCGTTGCCAGAAGAACGTTGGGATCATTCGGATCAACTTTAGTGTTGAGGCCCAGCGGTAGTTTTCCCGGCTTTCCATTGCTGGCGGGAATACTTTTTCCAAGAACGGTAATCCCCTCCTGCCCTAGGGTCGGAGGGATCAGGCGCATCAATTCCTGATTTTCGACTACATTTTCAATCAGATTTACATTATAAAAATCAACCGTTCCATCATCGCGGACTTGCGGAGCCAGACTGCTGTCATTACGAAAAAGAAAGTCGCAAACGGCATCTTTGCCTGGAACAGGATTCTTCCCTTGAGCGACCACAACGCCGAGCAAAGGCGTGCGCTCACTTCGGCTTTGCAGAATAAACTTTCGGATATCTTCTTCGAGAACACCATAGACAACCCTGAGCGCATGGAGCTGATTGACAATCTCATTGAACTCTACGTCTTTGCCCAATTCCCCGGCCGGATACAAATTCATGAGAACCGTTAAGTCTTTATTAGCCAGTTCCAAATGAACTTTTCCGTCAAAATGGATGGGCAAAACATCGTACTGGTTCTCCTCTAAAACAATCATCCCCGAAGTCAGCGCTTTAAATGAAAGCAGATCCGGTGCAGGTCGGATCATCGCTCCCATCTTTATATCTTCACGAACGACTTCTCCAGGCTGAAGGACAGTACCAAAGACATCAAAACCTTTTTCTTCCGGACGCACGGTTTCGCGATGGCCAATAATATCATCTTTCTTAACATATTCATAATGGGGAAGAACCTCTTCAACCATATAATGATAAACAGCCGGCTCTTTCCTTAATTTACCGAGAATAGATGAATCTTTGTAAATTTTTTTGCTAAAAACGACTTGTCCCTCTGTTCTGGGTAAGGCCGGTTTTCCTTCGGCCACCACCAGACTGACCATTTTGACCTTAACCGCATTATAGTCTTTAACATATTTATAAATTGCTTCTTTATTTATACCGAAACGAATCCCCTCCTGCTGGATAATCTGTTCTATTTTTTCTAATTCAATGTCTGTGGAATCATCAATCTCCGGCGGTATAATATTGAGGCAGGCCGTCATTTTATCCAGGGAAACGGTGACTGAAATTTCGGGAGCAACGGTTTTTCGAGAATCTGTTCTTTCCGGATCGGATTCTTTGGCAACAATTTTAATATCCACAAAATCAATCTTATGTTTTTTTAAATTTTGTTGTACGCGTTGATCTATCACGGTCCCTTTTTTATAAAGGATCCCCTTCATCGGGCTTAAGATGTCTTCATTGATTATCATTCCAATTTCTGTTTTATTAAGGGCGTATTTCATAAGTTTAAAATTTGTAATTAATAATGACCCGCATTGTTTGTCTGTAAAATTTTGCCCGGTTTCACTAAAAATAGTTATATTAATTAAAATTAAACAATTTGTCAATTTTTTTAGATTTGTCTCTTTATTATTGAGTTTAGGATGACCAAACCATCTTGCCCATATGTTAATGTAGCATTCCCCAATCGGCTAAGAGGTCTTTTTACCTATGCCCTTCCTGCTCAATTACAGGCCCCGCTGCGATTAGGACACTGCGTTGAAGTGAATTTTCGCAATAAAATTCAGCCCGCCTATGTTCTGCAGTGGCTTAACGAAACGCCCCTTCTTCAAGTCAAACCTATTCTGAAAATATTTTCAGAGCAGAATCTTGGAAACGATCTGATTCAAATCATTCACTGGATGGCAGAATATTATTTTTGTGATCTTGCTGAATCTTTTCATGTCCTGAATAAATTTTTGATATCCCAGAACGAACCTAATACAAAACGATCAAAAATTGTTAAATCAACAGTTCCTTCTATACGGATTACAATGGATGATTTGTCTTCAGTACAATATAATGCGGTACAATATCTACAAAATTTTTCGGAAGGAGTCCCTTTAAAGCAGTACCTCGATGCAACCGGACTCACTCACAGCCAGTTATTGAGACTTAAAGAAAAAGCGCTGATTCAAATTGATTTTCAGGAAAAACGGCCGGATTATTACGCAAAACTGCCGCAATCCATACATCCCCGCTCGCATTTAAACCCAGACCAACAATTAGTTTTGGATAATCTTCAAAAAAAAATAGACAGCCAAAAATTTCATACGGTATTACTCCATGGCGTCACCGCGAGTGGTAAGACTGAAATTTATATCCATTCGATTCAACATCTGCTGCAAAAAAACAAAACGGCGATTTGCCTGGTTCCTGAAATTGCTTTAACACCACAATTATTGTACCGCTTTAAAGATTTTTTTAAAAATGAACTGGTGGTCATTCACAGCCGGCTCTCTCAGAACGAACGCAACCGATCCCTCAAACAGATCTATTCCGGTGAGGTCCGCATCGTAATGGGAACCCGTTCGGCGGTTTTTGCACCTTTATCGAATTTAGGTTTAATTATTTTAGACGAAGAACATGATCCTTCTTATAAGCAAAGCGATCAGCAGCCACGCTACCATGCTCGTGAAGTAGCCATTATGCGAGCAAAATTCTCGGGGGCTACAGTTATTTTGGGCTCTGCAACCCCATCATTGGAGTCTTATTATAATGTCAAAAATAATAAATTTTCTCTTCTCGAATTGAAATCCCGTGCCGATCAGCGGCCGTTCCCTGCCATTGAAGTTCTGGATATGAAAGAAGAACGACAACGCGGGAATTGGGGAATTTTTTCTGAAAAATTGTTACAAAGAATAGAGCAAAATTTTCTGAATCATGAACAAGTTTTAATCTTGCTGAATCGGCGCGGTTTTTCTCCTTTTATAAAATGTAAAGATTGCGGAAATATTGTATTTTGTCCTGCCTGTCAAATTACGCTCACCTACCATAGTTCGGATCGAACCCTCAAATGCCATTATTGTAATTATACCAGAGAGGCTCCATCGTCATGTCCGCAGTGCCTGGGGAAAGACATTCTATTTAAAGGAGTGGGTATTCAAAAAGTAGAATTAGAATTAAAAGAACGGTTTCCCCTGCTTAAAATCCTTCGACTCGATCGGGACATCACCCGGCGTCGCGGAAGCGAAGTGACAATCTTTGAACAATTTAAATCGGGTCAAGCGGATCTATTGCTGGGAACCCAGATGGTTGCGAAGGGATTTGACTTTCCCAATATAACGCTGGTGGGAGTTGTTTCGGCTGATGTCGGACTTCATTTACCGGATTTTCGTGCCCAAGAAAAAATTTTTCAACTGTTGACGCAGGTGGCCGGACGTGGAGGCCGCGGAATGAAGAGCGGAGAAGTCATTATTCAAACCTATTCTCCTCAGGACGATTCTATTCAATTCGCAAAAGAATACAATTATCAGGGATTCTACGAGCAAGAAATTAGTCGAAGAGATGCGCTTCACTACCCTCCCTTCTATCATCTCCTCCTGCTCTCCTTCTTAGGACCCCATGAAAAAACCTTATGGGAAACTGCAAAAACAGTGGCAACCCGGATTCAGCAAGACCAGGCTGTCCTCTCGCAAATCGAAACTTTGGGTCCCGCCCCATTCCCCATTTTTAAAATCAGGAATCAGTTTCGCATCATGCTGCTTTTCAAGAGTCCGGCTGTAAAAAATTTAAAAAAAATTGTGCGCTGGATGGCGATGATGAAGCCGCTGCATCCCGGTATTAAAATGCATCTTGAAATAGATCCTCTGTCGCTTTATTAAACACGATAAATTTTTGCGCTCCTTCTTGCCCCAAATTAACTTTGTCAGAAACAGATCATGAAACGATCCTTCGCTTTATCACTGATTCTTGTTTCTGCCATTCTGGATTTTCAATGCAGCCACCCCTATTTCCCGGATTATCTCGATGTTCGTTTCGAAACCATTGCGATTGCACCGCTGATTGATTCCAGCAATTTAGAACTGGCTCCGCGCTGGCCGGATAATGATCTGCATTCAGAAATTTTATTTAAAATATTAAAAGATATTGCCCAGGATTTATGGGTTGAACTGAACAAATACAAACAGCATGGGCGCTACCGTGTCGTTCAGTATGATCAGTTCCCTTCAATTACGGTTGAAATAAAATTAGAATCTTATCAGGTTAAAAATGACAGCCTCTCTATCCCCATGCGTTTAAAAATCGTTTCCAAGAAAGCACGTCACCCCCTTCTGGAAAAAAAATATGATCAGATCGTTGGTCCGGATCAAACCTCCCTGACCGACAATGATTATTATTTTTGGGGATCCATGCTTCGTCAATACCGGAAAAAAATTCCTCGACAGGAAATAATACAATTTTTTGTTCCCCGTTACCTCTCCATCAAATAAACTTTTCCGTTGAGAATAACGACATATTCGGCGAATACAAATTAATTTTAACAATTTTGAGAGAAGAGATTTTTATAATTTTTTTTGACTTGCTTATCCATTCTAATTTATCATTAAAACACAAACAATGATTCCTTTTTTTTTGCTTTGCATTAATTTAAGTTTTGCACAAGACAGTCTACAATGTCCGAATGGAATGCAATCAATTCAGGGAGAAGTAGGGTTCGTCTCCAAAAAAAAAGCCCATCATTTCTGCATTGATCAATTTGAATTTCCGAATATTGAAGGCCGTTTTCCAACAGTCAATATAACCTGGAATGAGGCCAAGAACCTTTGCAAGAGTGTAAACAAGCGGCTTTGTACTGATGGAGAATGGGAATTAGCCTGCAGCGATTCCGGACATTGGAAATATCCTTATGGGCCCGACTACGATGATAAAAAATGCAATACCCATTCCAGTACCTTTGGCAAGAGTGGAGAATATAGAGAATGTGTTGGCTCTTGGAAAATCTTTGATTTGAGCGGGAACGTACGGGAATGGACTGCTGGAGGTGGCGTGGGCAGTTATGGAGGATATTTTAATAGCCGAAAAGGATCCAACTGCAAAAACTGGGAAGCCCATTCACTCCTTGTCAAAAAGAATTCGATTGGCTTTCGCTGCTGCAAAGAATTGTAAAATGTTAAAAGCGGGAATAACTCAGTTGGTAGAGTGCAACCTTCCCAAGGTTGATGTCGCGGGTTCGAGCCCCGTTTCCCGCTTAGTTCTTTTCTTCTAATAAAAACAAACGCTTTGACATAAATAATATATATTTTAAAATAAATAAATCATTAACCTAAACCTTCCTGTGCAAAATACCATAGGATCAATTTTATTTTTTTCGCGGAAGCGCGTAATTCAATAACCGAGAGGAGGCTTGTCATGAAAACAGGTTTGATAACTTTTCTGATTTTTTTATTGGGCCCTGGAATGGTTTTGGGTCAGGTCCAATCCATTGGAAATTTCGGATCCGTGAATTGGGGAAACGCTGCAGGTCCGGTCATCACCGCCAAGGGCATCGGAGCGATGAATCCTAACTTGCCTCAAGCCCCCCAGCGCCCCGCGGCCATTCGTGCGGCTAAACTCGATGCTCTGCGGAATGCACTAGAAACAGTCAAAGGGGTCAATATTTCATCCAATACAACTGTCCGTAATTTTATGGTTGAAAACGATGAAATTCGTACGCGCGTTGAAGGATTTGTTAACAATTTTAAATTTGAAGAAAAACCTCATTACATGAGTGATGGGACGGTTGAAATTTCTGTTGAACTTCCCCTGTCAGGGATTATGATGGATGCCCTTCTTCCCACTTCAATAGCTGCCGCTCCTGCTGCAATGACCTGGCCGGGAGAGCCCGTCCAATTTGCAGCGAAACAAGCCTTTACCGGCCTTGTGGTTGACGCAAGAGGACTCGGCATTTTACCAGCAATGGCGCCGCGGATTTTGGATGAAGAAAATAACGAAATTTATGGTTCTGCTTATGTGAGCCGCGAATTTGCACTTAAACATGGCGTCGTCGGCTATGCCAAATCGGTTGAACAAGCTCAAAAAATTGACCGTTTGGGAAATTCCCCCGGTGTCATCAAGGCAGTCAAATCAGGTGGTGAAAATAAAACCGATATCGTTATTTCTAAGGGAGATGCAGATTCAATCAAGTCTTCTTCAAAAGACATGAAGTATTTATCTGAATGCCGCGTCGTATTTGTAGTAGATTAGTCACAATTTTAAGGAGGACCCAAATGCGTTTATTTAATCCCTTTTTAACTGTTGGTTTAACTTTTTTAATAATGGCTGGTTGCGGCCCCAAGACGCGCAAAGCCGGCGGGATGATGGATGATCCTCAAACCCACTATGAACAGGGAATGAAATATTATAATGGCGGAGAAATATCCCGCGCTGGAGAAGAATTCAAATCGGCCCTTTCTTTGGATAAAAAATTCGCCGCTGGTTACGCAGGCTTAGCCCTAGTCCTTGCCAGTGAAGGAAATTTCAAAGAAGCCTATAAAAATATCGATAAAGCCCTGGGACTGAACGACAAATTAATTGCCGGATACATTGCCAGCGGAATTGTGATAACCCTTGAAAATCAGGGAAAAGATAACGAAGATTGGATCGCAGACGCCGTTAAACAATATGATAAGATCATCAAGAAACTTGATCCCAAAAACAGTGAAGCCTATTACCGCAAAGGCTGGACGTTGAAAAAAGGGCTGGATTTTAAGGGTGCCGAAGAAAACTTTAAAAAAGTATTAGAATTAGACAAGGATTATACCAAGGAAGCAGATGAGCAGTACAAACTCGTTCAGGACATCCAACGGGCCGCACCGGGTTCCCGGGTCGGCAAAAAGATTGCTTTAGTAGACGAGATTTCGAAAGCCGATATCTGTGCCCTCTTTATTTCAGAACTGGATGCGACCCGACTGATTCAGAAAAAAAGACCCAAAAATTATGATACGGGTTTTAAAGCACCCGAAGATACTCGCTCTATGACGACTAAAACCACCATCCAGATGGCTTCGGCCACGGATATTGAGAGTCACTGGGCCAAAAATTTTATCGGGGATGTCCTTAAACTGGAAATGCGGGGTCTGGAAGCCGATCCGAGCCATAAATTTTATCCGGACAACAAAATTACCCGCGCTGAATATGCTCTGATGGTGGAAGACATTTTAATCTCTATTCTGAATGATCCCAAACTTGCAACCAAGAATATCGGTGCGGAATCCTCTCGCTTCCCGGATGTTAATCCTTCTAACTTTTACTACAATGCCATCTGCAATGCGGTTGACAAGAATATCATGGACGGTAAAATGAATGGAGAATTTGAGCCGCAAGGAACCGTTTCCGGACCCGATGCCTTGCTTGTGATCAGAAAATTAAAGGAATTAAAAAAGTAGACGGATAGACTTTTTTGCGAAAGGATCCTATGCAGAAATATTTTGCCCTCCTGGGTTTGTCGGGGATTATTTTTTTCACGGAGCTCTGCGCTCAAGAAATGAGTAGTCCTCCGGCAGGAGATATCACTGTAGAAGTCGATGGTTTGGGAAGCAATAAGAATGATGCCTTATTGCAGGCTAAACGGGCAGCCGTGGAAAAAGGTATTGGAACGGTCATTACTTCGGAAACAGAAATAAAAAATTATATGCTCCAAAAGGATGTCATTCTGACTAAGACAGTCGGTTCTGTAAAGAAAGTAGATATCCTTTCCGAATCCCCTACTTCGGATGGACTCTATGAAGTCAAAATTAAAGCCATTGTCTCAGTAGCGAGCATTAAGAATGACTTAGCTGCTTTAAAAATTTTACTGGAATCGATGGATAAACCGCGCGTGATGGTGCTGATTCGGGAGACCCGTGAAGGTCAGACTAGTCCTGAATTTAAAACTGCCGAAACAGAAATCATTGACTTTTTAACAGGTAAAGAATTTAATATGGTTGATCCCGCTCAGGTGGCCGCCTTGTCCGGAAAAGATGATGCGACCATACAAAAAGCAACGGAAGGGGATGCGGCTGCAGCCGCCAAATTGGGTGCGGCAAACGGCGCCGAAGTGATTATTGTAGGTAAAGCGGTCGGCAGTGTAGCCGCTCCGAACCCTATGCTGGCCGGTATGCAATCCGGACAGGCCGATGTCAATGTCAAAGTGGTTACCTGCGGAACGGGTCAGATCATTACGGCTAAAAATGGCCGGGCCGCTCACCCCCATATTTCGAAAGAGCAGGCGATTGCCATGGCCATCGAAAAAGCAGCGCAAAAAATTATGGACCAGCAGATTTTTGAAAAAGTTATTTCCGCCTGGCAGGATATGGTCAACAATGGGACGACCGTTAACTTGTCTATCACCGGCGTAAGTGATTTTAAAGTGTTAAAAGCAGTTAAAGATAAAATTACGTCCCTCAATACCAATGTCGTTAAAGTAGTCCAGCGGAGTTTCGCCAAGCCGAACCTGTCCTTGGAAGTGCTCTATAAAGGGACCGTTGAAAGTCTCTGTGAATCTTTAGATGATCTGAAGCCTACTCCGGAAACGAAACTGAGTGTAACAGATTTTTCTGCCAATAACGTTAAGGTCGAAATTTTGTATAAAAAAGTTCAAGTTCCCGCTCCTCAGGCCGGCGGACAATAAGAATTTATTCAGATAATAAAGCAGGATCGGAAGTCCGCAGGGTCTTTTATCCTGCTTTTTTTACAACTTTATTTTTTAAACTTGGTCTATAACCCACTTTTTTATTAAAACAATCAGTTATGGATGTTTTATTAAATACGTTTCTACTCAACAACCTCTGCTCCCTCCTGAAAAAATACTTCCTCATTTTTCTTATATTGACTTCGGAACTGCTCTTCGCGACTGACTACACCCTCATTTTGTCCCCTTTCGTTGATTCTGTCTCTGAACTGTCCTCACAGGAACGTGCTGAATTACTCTCTGCCCTGGTTAAAGAATTTTCTCAGCTACAGCGGCCGATCAATAAAAAATATTTATCTGAAATAAAAAGCATCCTGAATGCCGGGATATTTGAAGAACAACCCCCTGAAAAAATCGCCAAGGTTTGTGTTAAAACTTGTCTGGCTGTTCAGGATGGAGCCCCCCGCGAATACGTTGAAGATATAGCCCAAGGTGCATTTCAGAATGATATTTCTGCAGAGCAAATTTCTACTGCCAGCAAACTGCTCGTAGAAATGAGCCGCTCTCCTATTCCCTCAGAAATTTATCAGGAGATGATCGCAATCGCTTTGCGGGATCAGTGGACATCCACCGAACTCGCTCTGTCATTAAGAGCATTGGCCAGTCCCGGAGTCAAAAATATTGATTGTCGTAAATTGGCCCTGGCGATTATAATTTTTAAGGCCCAACATCCGAATCAGAACATCACAGATAGAACGATTCAAGATGAAATTCATTTTCTTCAGCAACTGGAAACACAGCGACTACAGGAGGCAGATCAGATCCGAAGCGTTGCTTACAGTGAAATGATCCGGGCCGTCACATCAGGAATTCCTGAAGTTGTTGCTCGCGAACTGTATGTGATCGTGCTTAACAAAAAATGGTCCACCGAAACTATAAAAGATCTCTTCACAGGAATGATTGAAGGTCACCAGCTCGGCTTAACTCCGCAAAAACTTGCTCTGGCCATGATTATCCGTCTCGATCAGGGGTTAAGAGGAATATCCGTTGTTCAGATGATTCAGGAAGAAATTCGGGCCCTTAAAAAAACTGAAAAGGAGCGACATCAACAGGCTCAACAAGACCCTTTCTTCAGACATAGCTTAAATCAGCCCTTGCCTCCTGAAAGCCAAAACGCTGTGCTTTCGCAAAGATCTTCTCCTCCTTCTTTGAAGTTCATGACGCAAAAACCGTCACGGCTTAATTTAAAACTAATGCAGTCTTCGCTCCGTCGTTTTCTGGGTGTACCCTATATGTGGGGAGGAGCTTCGCCTTATGGAATGGATTGTTCGGGACTTGTCCAAAATATTTACCGTGAACAGGGCATTCTCCTGCCCAGAGTGAGCAGGCAGCAATTTCAGATTGGACAGCCTATCCCGCCGAATCTCTTACAGTTTGGGGATCTTATTTTTTTTAACAAATATGGCTACGGTTATGCCAATCATGTAGGGATCTATATCGGCGATGGTCAGTTTATTCATGCTTCAGCATCGAAGGGGGTCATTATATCCAGACTTAACAAACTCTATTTTCGCGCAAGGTTTATTGGCGCCAGAAGAATCGTTTAATGTAAGCTTAGATTTATAAATATATTAAAAATAGCATGCATACTGTCACGCCAGTAATATGTTTTTTTTAAATAAGATAGTTGTACTTTATAATCTAAACTATAGATCCGAATATTATGACTCTATTCACTGATCAAACTGTTTACCGCAAGCTTTGTGATCTGCATCTGGAAATTAGCAACCTTACGATTAAGTTCCCGAATTTTGAGATGTATGAATTGGGTCTGCTTCTCAGGGGAACTTCGATCGCCGCTCCGGCAAAATTTGCAGCGGGGTGGAACATAACGGATCTGAACCGCCATACGGATGGAATTGAACAGGCTCTCATTGATGTACGCAGTACCATTCATTATTTATACATTGCTTACCGTAAGAACTATATCAGCAAAAAGCAATTCGAATATTTCCGAGAAAACTACGGCGAATGTAAAAAAATTTTAAAGCATCTTCTCGATTCGATGCAGAAACTGGCCAAACGGATAAAAAGATCTAAAGCGCTTAAAAGACTTATTCCAAAATAATGTACTCTTTCCGCAGTATTCAATATTCTAAAAATCGCTATTTAATCACCGGGATCACAGGTATTCACGGCTGGCCGATTTTCAATTGGTTTATTGAAAAATATCCGGAACAGGTTCTGGGATTAAGGAACTGTTCTTCTTTTCCGGTTGAGCATCCCAGTGTCCGTGCGCTTGATCTGGATGATCTTTCCGAACTTCAAAAATGTATCGAGGAGTTTAGGCCAACGCACATAATTCATTGCGGAGGCCTGTGTGACTTAGATCGAGCGGAAAATTTTCCGGAGTTGGCTTATCGGTTGAATGTTTTGGCTGCGGAAAGCATTAAAAAAATAATCGGTGATACAGTTTATCCGATTTATCTATCCTATGATCTTGTCTTTTCAGGCGATAAAAATGACGGGAGCGGCTATACCCCCGAACAGTCCCCCGACCCGCTGACAGTTGTTGGAAAATCCATTGTTGCTGCTGAAAATATTTTCCGCAGTATTCCTGAAAGTTTAATCATACGCCTGGCCCTTCCCATGGGTTCTTCCCTACAGGGGAATAAGGGAGCAGTCGATTGGATCTTGTCCCGTTTTAAAAAAAAGTTACCGGCCAGTCTCCTCTATGATGAAATCCGTTCAACCATTCTGACCACAGATCTCGGCCCGGCTGTGGATGAACTTGTCCAAAAAAATATTTGCGGGTTAATTCATTTGGGATCAAACCAAAGTTTAAGCCTGTATCAAATGGGAGAAAAATTGATCCTGCGCGGGAGATACCCCAAGGAATGTTTACGCGGATTTTACCGCACCCAATTTCCACCCTCTCCTCCCCGTATGGGGAATGTTTCGTTGAATTCGAAAGAAAGTCATCAATTATTAGAGTGGATTCCTCAGGAATGGTAGATTGCTATAAGTCCTTCACAAATCTTTTTGACAAATAGAGATAGCCATTTTTCTTATAAAAGCGGTGTGCCTCTGTTCGTTTAATATGGCTTGTCACTTCAATGCGGTGGCAATAATGAACTCTCCCAAATTGCTCAGCTTTCTTGAGCAAAACTCTTCCAATCCCCTCTCCTCTGACCTTTGCACTAACGCATAGAATGGTTACACGGCAAATCATGCGCGGAGCATGCAGTAAAGAAATTAAGGCGATCGCTGCCAAACCGACCACTTTTTTTTCTTTTTCCGCCACGATAATCTTATAATTTTTTGATTGGTTCAGAAATTTAATCTTTTTCCGGTAAAAATCTTTGGTATGAAAAATTTTCATCTGCTTTAAAATATCCGCAATCTCTTCGGAGTCCTTAAAAGATGCCTTTCTAACTTTCATAACTGTTTTATTAACAACTCGTTACGAATTCGTTGAACTGAAGATATTCTCTTTTCTTTATTCCCGTAAAAAATAGAATAATTATTTACCCCTCTTCGAAATCCAAACGGCATACTCGCTCTTTCCTTCTTCATAAGGAACATACTCATAATTGCCAAAACGATAGATCGGATTAAATCCGGCATTGGTCAATGCAGATAGAACGGTCTTGGTATCGAACTGTGAAAAAGACCATTGAAAAACTTGCCCGCCCGGTTTTTGAGAATCATAAACTCTGTAACATTGATCTACTCGTTTCAGCTCTGGATGATATTGAAAAAGTAATTCAATTAGAATCAATCGAACGTTGGGGGAAAAACCGACCCCTTTTCGCAGAACATAGATTTGAAACATCTTTAAAATTCTAATGACGGCCCCTTTTAGACGGATAGAGAACGGTCGAAAAATTATTGAATAAAATTTTCTTTTGCGAATATCTCCTCTGGAATCATACCGCAGGCTGCAAAGCCAGACCCGGTGTAATCGCCCCGTCAGATCTTTCTCCTTCTCAATGTTTTGAATAGTAAAAATTAACTTCCCGGATGGGTTAAGGTAAGAATAAACACTCTGAAAAGTTTTTTCTAAATCGGAAGAGCTTAATAAATGATGGAGGCTGTTGAAGGGGATAATAATCAGATTAAATTTTTTAGAAAGACCGAAATTGCGCATATCGGCGCAAAAAATTTTGGGTTCGATTTTATGCTGATGGGCCTTTGCGGTAAGACTCTTAAGCATCGGCAAGGTTATATCGAGTCCATAAATCTCTATTCCTCCAGCCGCCA
>Ga0247727_10012094_pt1 | contig 14901 bp, 12 predicted proteins | sample WisWelCaveWW1625_FD_202498 | JGI IMG/M metagenome (GOLD analysis project Ga0247727, IMG submission 202498) | Biofilm microbial communities from Wishing Well Cave, Virginia, United States - WW16-25 | ecosystem: Environmental > Aquatic > Deep subsurface > Groundwater > Cave microbial mat | place... | reverse complement strand
TCAACTGCACCGTAAAGTTCATCAGCGCCTGGCCGCCGAGCGAGGCGGTGCGCTGATCCGCCGTGAGCTTGCCGAAGGCGTTCGGGTTGCGGAAGTCAACCGTGTTCGTCGGCGGATTGAAGTTGTAATTGTGGAACGCGTTCTGGAAATCCCACCGTACCTGGACATTGAACCGCTCCCCGATCTGGATGTCTTTGGAAGCCGATATCTGAGACCACAACAGGCGCGTTCCGGTGAGAATGCCGCGGCCGGAGTTGCCAGGCGTGTACGCTGCCGGATAGGCGAAGTGGTTAATATTGATGATCGGGTTGCTGTTCAGTTGATTGAAGCGGTCACCTCCCAGATCGCCCCAGTTGTCGCGCAGGCGCGGCTGGCTGACCAGGTCGGGGCGGCGGTTGCCGGCGAACCCCGGATAGTAGTTGGACGGTGAATTGGCGAAGGTGAAGGTGAGCGGATTGCCGCTTTCGATGGTCTGGATCCAGGCGATCTCGTAGCCGCCGAAAACGCGGTGCCACCACCCGCCACGGTTCAGGAAGCGCTTGTTCCTGCCGATTGGCAGTTCCCAGGTTGCTACTCCGATGTAGCGGTGACTACGGTCGAAGATGGCCCGGCCCTTTTCCAGTCCCTTGTTCTGAATGGGCGCCACGCCGGAGCCGTCATTGTCGAAGTCCTGGCTGTCGAGGGTCTTGGAAAACGTGTAGAACGTGTTGAAATAGAGACCGCCTCTCAGCCGACGCTCCAGGCGCACGGTGCCGGAGTGGAACGTGGAGTGGCCGTGGTTGGACCGGAAGCGGACGTCGCCGAAATGGGGAAACGGGCGGAAGTTCTGGGCTTGCGACAAGACCCGGTTCTGGAAGGCAATGTCGCCTCGGCCAAAATCGACCGGGAAGGTATTAATATTCCATTGTTCGATCAACCCCACGCCCGCCGATCCCTGGTACGTGAACTCGACCAGGTGATCGCGGTTGAACTCGTACTGGATGGTCGAGTTCCAGTTCAGCGCGTACCCGTTGCGCAGGCCGGGATCCCACCAGGCGGCCCCACGTGAGCCGAAGTTGGTGCCCACGAAACCGGAGGTTCCGTTGGGCCGGGTGTTAAAGCTCACCCTGCCCGGGCCTTCGCTGATGCGGAAGATGGAGCGGGGATCGCCAGGGTCGCGCTGGAGGTTGGCCAGCGCCGTGTACTCTTCGAACTGCCCGCGGCTGGCCGGGTACTTGACGTCGATGGTGTTGACGGCCAAGCCGCCGCGGAGAACCCACTTCTGCCACGGGTGCCAGGCCAGCCCGATGCGCGGCTGGAAGTTGTTGTTGTCGCGCCGATTGAGCGACTTGTTCGAGTGGAAGAACGCCCCCTTTGCACCAGGCAGCACGTCGTCGGTCGCGTTCAGATCGAAGTTCGTCATCTGGCCGTACTTGGTGCTGTACGGCGTTTCATTGGAGTAGCGGACCCCGAGGTTGGCGGTGAGCGTCGGTGTGATCTTCCAGTCGTCCTGGATGTAAAAGCTGTGGATCGAGGAGCGGGGCAGCCAAGAGGCCAATTCCCCGTCAAACTGGGCCTGGCGAACGTAGCCCGTCAGGAAGCCGGCGAAGGTGTTGCCGGTGCCAGGGACGGCGTTGCCGAGGCCGTCGGGCTGCAGGCCGGCGGTCACGCCGTTGAAGAAGAACTGGCCGCTTACCCGACCGGTGTTGGTGAAGTTCAGGCGGAAGCGAAGCACCTCATAGCCGAACTTGACGGCGTGAGTGCCGAGGATCTTGGTGGCGTCGTTGCGGAACGAGACCGTCTCGCTGATCTCCTTGAAGGGGTTATTGCCGCTGAGGCCGTAGATAGATTCCGGCCCGAGGCGGTCGCCGGAGCCAAAACCGGGCATCAGCCGCGGCGAGATGCCCGGGATGCCGAGCTGCCGGCCCCAGTCCTCGTTCTCGTTGTAGACGAAGCGCTGGTTGACGCGGCGGAAAAAACCGACGCGGGCATCGTTGATGAGGGTAGGGCTGATCACCCAGGTCTTGCCGGCCGAGTAGTTGTGCTGGCGGAAGGGTGTATTGATGCCGGCGGCGCCGTCGAAGTCGATGTTGGCAACGTTCCAGGGCCGGCCCAAGCCACTCGTGAAATTATAGGTATAGCTGGCGTAGACCTTGAAGTTGGGGCTGAACTGGTGGTCGGCGCGGAAGCTGTAGTCGTCGAAGTAGACCAGGGCGTACTCGTTGGCCAGGTAGTTGGAGCTCGGGCCGTTGGCATTGAAGGCGGCCGGCAGATTCGGTCGTTGCCAGGGGCTGAACTCGAGAACCTTCCGGGCGACGGGGTCGATACGGGACAGCGGGACGCGGTTGCCGGGGAAGGCATCGCGGACCCAGCCGCGGCCCGGCTCGTTGCTGGTGGTGGCGGGGTCAAAAATGCGGTTGGGGTTAGCGACGCCGGGGAAGTTGAAGTCGCCTGCGAACATATCCGCTGTGGGGACGGTCGTGACCACCTGGGCGATCTTCTTCTCGATCAGCTTCTGGAAGCCGAAGAACCAGAACGTCTTGTTGCGGCCGTCGTACACTTTGGGGATGTAGAGCGGACCACCCCCGTTGAAGTCGGGCTGCAGGAAGAACGTGGGAACACCTTTGGGCTGCGAGGGGGTCTTCAGGCTGGTGCGCTCCTTGTCGAAGAACAGGCGGTGCTGCATGCTGCGGGAGCGGCCGTAGGCAGAGGCCAAGCCGTGGAACTCGTTGGTGCCGCTTTTCTTGACCACGCTGATGACGCCGCCAGCGGAATGACCGTATTCGGCCGGGAGGGTGGTGGTGAGGACCTTCACCTCGGCCACAGCATTCTGGATTGGCTTGATGGTGCCGGTACCGCTAAGCTGGTCATTGCCGTTCACCCCGTCCTCGAAGACGCCGATGGACCCGTTGCGCTGGCCAGCGAGGTGATAGGAGCCTAGGCTGCCGCCGTAGGCGTACCCCTGGGTGGTCATACCGGGCACTAGGTTGAGCGTCGAGTTGATATAGCGCTGGTAGAGCGGCAGGCGATACAGGACGTCGCCTACCACCACTGTGCCGGTAGCCGACGTTTCAGTCTCCAGGAGCGGGGTTACCCCAACCACCTCCACCGACTCGGTCACCTGCCCGACCTGCAGCGCCACGTCCACGGCCAGGGTGTCGCCGGTGCGCAGGTCTACTTCGTCCCGCACCAGCCGCTTAAACCCTGGCGCCTCAAAGGTGACTCGGTAACGTCCTGGCTGCAGGGACTGCACGCGATACAGGCCATCGGCGTTGGTGGTCGCATGGAAAGTGAAGTTGGTGTCCGGATGGACGACTGTAACCTGCACTCCCGCCATCACCGCACCCGAAGGGTCGGTGACGCGTCCCGTAATGGTCGACGTACCGATCTGGCCCAAAGCCAGACCGGCGTACAGCAGAACTGCCAACAGTAAACGAACCATACCTGCCCCCCTGGACTCAGCAGAGTAAACCCGCTCGGATTATAAACCGAGTCGCTGCTTTTTGCAAACCAATCTGTCGAAATAAGTTAACGACTCGGGCGCTCAGGCGAGGCCCGGTTTTGGCCGTCGCCTGCAGCGGCTTGGTTAGGCCGCTGCGAGAGCCTGCGCTAGTTCAGCCGCTGTATGTTCCGGCGAATCCCTCAGCAGATAGCGCCGAGAGCGAAGTTCAAAAGGAAGCTTCGACGTGTCCAGTTCGCGGGCCACGATCGGAACAACACATTTCCCCATCCCGATGGCAGCGCCGAGTTCGAAGAACAGAGCGGGCTGAAGCGAAGGCTCCGGGGCAATCAGCGTCACCAAGAAATCACTCTCTCGCAGGCCCGTTTCTAGGGCTTCCCGAAGCGACTCTCCGGCTGCAATCTGAAACTGGTCTAACCAGACGCCTACGCCGCGCGCTTTCAGCGCCTCAGCGAAGGAGCGCGCCCCATCGGCGTCACCTATTCCGTAAGAGATGAATACCTTTGGCTTGGTCATTCCCGGTCTCCGCTGCCGTGACGCTCGACTCTGCGCCGAAGTTGTTCCAAGAGCAATTCAATGTCATTCAATTGGAGGAGGTCGCGTTTCTTAAGCAAAACCGGAACAACTGGTCGGCTTTGCAGTTCGCCAGGCGTAATACCGAGCAGCAAGGCCACGATTGGGATCCGGCGCCCCCAGGCCGCGCCAGACTCTATCCACACATAGGTACGATCCAAGGCCCACGGTGTGAGCAGCACTGCCAGTTCGTGGGCGCGTTCTAGGAATTTGCGAATGTCCTCCTCAAAATCAGCGCCGGCGTCTAGTTCTGCGTCATCCAGGAACGGCTTGGCGCCGCATGCCTCGATTTCCCGGGCGATCTGCTTGGCCACCCACGTGTGCTGACCGGTGTGACTTACGAACACCAGCCGCTCAGGCCGTTCGGCGCTCTCTTGCGCCATCGCTCCCACTGTACCAGCCGCCTAACTCGCGCCGTAGCGGCCCTGCCGTTATCATGGCAGCTCGATCCGGGAAATTGGACAGTCAAATTCTGGCTGACTGGGGGCGGGCTGCCGCCCGCAGGGGGACATTAGTCCCCCCGGTCATCGGTGGGCAGAAGCTGTTGCTGGCTGGAGACGGCGGTCTCGCCCAAGCCGGGCGTGATCCGGACGTAGGCGCCATCGCTCAGCAGCCGGCGCGCCTTGATGTTATCGGCGAGAGAGAGCGCCAGGATCTCATCGCGCAACCGGCGCGCCAGCTTCAGATCTTCGACAGGAAAGAGCACCTCGACCCGGCGATCGAGGTTGTGGGGCGTCAGGTCGGCGCTCCCTACGTAGATTTCTTCCGCTCCTCCATTTCGGAAATAATAGATGCGGCTGTGCTCCAGGAATCGTCCCACGATGCTGCGGACGCGAATATTGTCGCTCACGCCCGGCACGCCGGGGCGAAGACAGCAGACGCCGCGCACCAACAGGTCAACCTGCACCCCGGCCTGGGAAGCCTGGTAGAGAAGCTGAATCATTTCTTGGTCCGCCAGGGCGTTCATCTTGAAGATCAGGCGGCCCGGCTCCCCCGGCTGATGCCGCGACAGCTCTCTTCGGATCAGGCCGCGCAGTCGATCTCTCATGCTGATGGGCGCGACGATCAGCTTTCGGAAGCCGGCCGGGGCGGAGTAGCCGGTGAGGTAGTTGAAAAAGTCGGTAGCATCGGCGCCGAGTTCTTCGTTGCAGGATAGAAGCCCCAGGTCCGTGTAAGTTTTCGCCGTAACGGCGTTGTAATTACCGGAGGACAAATGGACGTAACGCCGGATCCTCCCGCCTTCGCGCCTGACGACGAGGGCGATCTTGGCGTGAACCTTGAAGTCGACCAGCCCATAGACCACGTGCACGCCGGCGCGCTCGAGCGCGCGCGCCCACCCAACGTTGCTCTCCTCATCAAACCGCGCCTTCAGCTCGACCACCACCCCCACCTCTTTACCATTCCGCCTGGCGTCGAGCAGAGCTTTCACCACGGGCGGGTGGCGGCCGAGCCGGTAGAGGGTCACCTTGATTGTTAACACGTCGGGGTCGTCGGCCGCCTGCTGGAGGAAATCGAGCACCGTCTGGAAGGAGTCGTACGGATGGTGCAAAAGCAGATCTCCCTGGCGGATGGCGCGGAAGATGTCCCCTCCCTTGGACGAGTCTGCCAGGGCCGGAGGAATGCGGGGGGAGAAAGGGGGATCATGCAGGTCGGGCCGGTCAATCCGGGAGAGTTCCAGCAGGCGGCTGAGCGCCAGCGGGCGTCTGGTGGGGTAGACGTCGTTCTTCCCCACATGATTGAAATTTTGCGTCAGGATTGCCAGCAGTCGCGGGGGCATCTGGTCGCCAACCGCAAGCCTTGTGATAGTGCCGAAGTGACGTCGCCGGACCCCTTCTTCGGTCCCGTCCAGCAACTCGGAAGCTTTCCACTCCTGCGTGGTAATCTCTGCATCTCTGGTCACGCGGAAGGGATGCGCCTCGATGATTTCCACCCCCGGAAACAGCGCCCCTAGATTCGCGGTGATCACCTGCTCGAGCCACACATAACACTGCTGCAATGTTTGGCGGCGAGAGGAGCGGCCCCTGCCAGACCTCTTCCGATGGAAGGTCACCGGGACGATTCGAGGAAGCGTCTCGGGCAACTTCACCTGGGCGAAGCGCTCGACCCCTTTGCGATCCCGGATCAGCACGGCGAGATTGAGGCCGAGGTTGGAAACGTGGGGAAATGGCCGAACCGGATCGAACGCCAGCGGCATGAGAAGGGGCAGGACCGCCTCCGTGAAATGGGCATTCGCTTCTTCGCGTTCTTTTGGCCTTAGATCCTGATAACTGAGAACATGGATGCCGGCGGCGGCCAGAGCGGGAATCAGGCGGTCGTGAAGATGTTGACGCGCCTCGGCCATCAGCAGGCTGACTTGGGAGCGGATCCTCTCCAGGTGCGCGGCGGGCGTCAGACCTTCCGGATCGAGCTGGATGACCCCGGCCGCTGCTTGCTGCTTGAGGAGCGGCGCCCGAAACATGAAGAATTCATCCAAGTTGGATCCGAGGATGGAAAGAAATTTGACGCGCTCCAGCAGCGGGTTGCTCTCATCCCGGGCCTCCTCGAGCACCCGGCGTTGAAATTGGAGGAGGCTGAGATCGCGATCAACTAACAATTTCGGATCATCGAGCGCGACAGAAGGAAGGGGCCCGGTCCGGGGGCTGGCGTCACTGGTCTCCGTAACGCGGCTCCTGGTTTTTCTCGCGCGGCTGGTCCCCGGTGGTCCCATCTTCTTATGCAAACATTTTCACAAAAAACCTGGCCGAAGGTTGTTAAAAATCTCAATCGCTGGCTCACCGTGCGCAACGGCTGAGGCGCGACTGGTGAGAGCACAGCAGTTGTCGGCCCAAGAGCCCCATTGACTGGTTCCACAAGCAGGCGCCCAACGAGACCCCCTCCTGGTTAAGGCGCATGGGACGCAAAGACCGTTACAGTGTGGAACGAATCTTTCAGAGCCAGCAACAGGAGCTGGCATCCAGCAGCCGGCTGCGGCCGGAAGCCCGCCCCAGAGAAGTTCCCCGGGCCCCCGGGTATCCATTCAAAAACTTCCTGGACACATATGATATCTCTATGATATTATATTGATTTCACAGGAGGGTCCTCATGTCGAGGGAAAGAGAAGGGAAGGCTTTACCGGGGTGGTTGGCCGTTGTTGCCCTGCTGGCTGGGGTGCTTTTCAGCGGGTTCGCAACGGTGATGGCGATCCAGGAGGCCGCAGGGGGCTGGATCATTTTCTGGAGCCTGGTCCTTGCAGTGGAGGGGGTCTGCTTTGCAGGCTTGACGGTGGTCAACCCGAATGAGTCCAGGGTCGTTACACTTTTCGGCGTCTACAAGGGCTCGCTGAAGCAACCGGGGTTCTGGTGGGTGAACCCGTTGACCACGCGGCGGAAGGTATCGCTGCGTGTGCGCAACTTCGAGAGCGGGAAGCTGAAGGTCAACGACAGCGAAGGCAATCCGGTCGAGATTGCCGCGGTGGTGGTCTGGCGAGTGGTGGAGACCTTTGAGGCCGTTTTCAATGTGGACGATTACGAGCACTTTCTTCACGTGCAAAGCGAGTCGGCGGTGCGGATCCTGGCGACCAGCTACCCCTATGACGCGCACGAGGAGGGGCAAATTTCGCTCCGCCTCTCGGCAGGCGAGGTGACTGAGCGGCTGCGGGGCGAAATCCAGGAGCGGCTGGCCCGGGCCGGGGTGGAAGTCATCGAGTCGCGCATCAGCCACCTGGCCTATGCGCCCGAGATTGCAGGCGCCATGCTGCGCCGCCAGCAGGCGAGCGCGGTGGTGGCCGCGCGCACCAAGATCGTCGAGGGAGCGGTGGGAATGGTCGAGATGGCCCTGGACGAACTCAGCCGCAAGCATGTCGTCGAGCTCGACGAGGAGCGAAAGGCGGCCATGGTGAGCAATCTGCTGGTGGTCCTGTGCAGCGAGCGGGACGTGCAGCCGGTGGTGAACACGGGGACCCTGTACCAGTAAGCCATGGCCCAGCGGAAGCCATTCCTCCTACGCCTGGATCCGCAGACGCACGAGGCTCTGCAGCGCTGGGCGGAGGCCGAGCTGAGAAGCCTGAACGCGCAGGTCGAGTACCTACTGCGCCGGGCGCTCGCAGGCGCCGGGCGCCTCCCCAGGCGGAAGGGAATCTCTCCATCGAAGGAGCGCCCATGACCAGGCACGAGCAGTGGCAAGCGCCCCCGGAGCTGGCGGGGTCGAGCCCCCGTCCCGTGCGGTTGACCGCAGCCGGAAAGGCCGCCGCCGGCGCCGCTATTTCTCTGCTCGCCGGGGCTTTGTTGGGCGGGAGCTGGCTATATGTCGCAGCAATGCAGGACCAGGTCCGCTTCCGGTCGCTCGGCGAGCGAAGCATTCCTGCCGAGGCGGAGATTGCCGAGCTCCGGCGAACTCGCGGCGAGAACACTCGCTACCTGGTCACCTACCGCTTTTCCGCCGGCGGGCGGAACTACCGAAAGCAAGCGCGTGTGCGCCGTGGCGAATGGGAGCAGTGGAGGACCGGCTCGCGCCTGGGGATCCGCCATCTGCGATCGGACCCCGGGGTCAGTTGGATTCCAGGCCACGAGCCCCAGGGGATCCCGCTGTGGGTGGTCCCCGTTACGCCCGCGGTTCTCGCGCTGTCCGCCTGGCTGATTGTGCGCGCGGTCCGCAAGCAGTGGAGGATGTTGTCGGAGGGCCGTCCGGCGCCGGCCCGTGTGACACATTCGGAGCGTTATTATCGCAGCCACGGCGGCGGCCGCTACGTGTATTACGAATTCCGGATACTGAGCGGCGCTGTGCGCCGCGGCCGCTACCAGACGACCAGGGCTGCCCCCACCGCCGGGACCCAGATGACTATCCTCTACTACCCGGACGATCCGCAAAGCCAAGCCCCCTACCCGCTGTCGCTTGTCCGGGTGGGGTGACTCACAGGTTTTCGACTACAGCTCCTGAATAGAGATGTTGCGGAACTGCACCAGGCTGGGAGGGCCGAAATACTGGCCTTTGTCGACCCGCCCGTGGTGCTGCAGACCGATCGGCCCTTCCGCAGGCACGCCGGGCAACGGCGCGTTCTCGACCACCGTCTTGCCGTTGAGCACCACCGTCACGCGATCACCCCGGATCGTGATCTGGAAGGCATTCCACTCGCCGATATTTTTGTCAGCGTTCATTTTCGGGGTTACCGCCTCCCTGACCTCCGGCGGCATCTTGCGGTCCGTGCGGTAGCCGTAAAACTCGCCGGAGCCGACCGGCCAGCACCAGATGTTCACCTGCGCCTTCCCTGTGCCGCGCAACAGGATGCCCGAATCCGAATCGGGAACATCGATCTGGATCACCTTGCCGTTCTCGTCCACCTTATCCGATCCGTCCGGCATCACGATGCGCGCGTTCTTGTTGCGGTACGGTGTGGCCTTGATGCGCCAGTCCACCCGGAGCGTAAAATCGCGGTAGGACTTTTCGGTCCACAGATTTTTGTCTTTCGGCGCCTCGCTCTCGGCGTCGTAGTCGATCACGCCATTGATGACCTTCCAGTGGCCGTTGTCCCCTTGGGGGATCTTCCACCCGGTCAGGTCCTGGCCGTTGAACAGCGACACAAAACCGGACCCCGTCGATTGCCCCTTGGCGTGAGAGCGGAGCGGGCCGGAGGTCACCGCCAGTCCGGCGATCAGAAAACAAGCAGCGATTGACTTCATCATCCCTCCTTGAATGGGGATTGGAATCGATTCCCGTGCGCATTGTAACACCGGAGAGGCCGCATCCTTGCGGTCCCCCTCACCCCGTATACCCACTGCGGTAGGGCGGATTGACGAACGCATTCGCCTTCTCGGAGTTGCTAAGGCGCATCTTGGTGGTGTCCCATTCCAACCGCTCGCCCGGCAGGCGCTGGGCGAGGCAGCCGAGCAGAAACGCCTCGGTGACCGGGGACTGGATCTCGAAGTTGGCGAGCGGAGGCTGGGCTGCCCCCCGGCAGGCGGCAATCCACTGCTCCATGGCGCCTTCGCGCGGCCGGCCGCCGCGCTCGCCGCCTTGCTGGCGCGGCGGCCGGGGCGGCGCCTGGTGCTTCGCCGATTCCGGATAGACGCGCGGGCTGTCGCCGTTGAAGCCGCCGAGCACGATGCCTTTGTCCCCGACATACATCACGCCTTCCTGCCGGGGGCCAAACCGCTGCTGGTCCTGCTCGCTCAATCCGGCCGGGCGAGGCGGCCGCAGCCCGCCGTCGTACCACGTCAGGCGCAACGCCGGCCGCTGGTTTCGCGCCGGGAAATCCAGGTGGACGATCGACGCCTTGGGAAACGTCTCTTCGTGGGATTCACTGGAGCTGGCTTCCACGGCCAGGGGCGGGGTCAGGTCGAGAATCTTAAAGATGCCGGCAAAGCTGTAGCAGCCCATGTCGCCAAAGGAGCCGCATCCGAAGTCGTACCACCCGCGCCACACGAAGGGCAGGTACGCATTGTGATAGGGGCGCGCGGGCGCCGGGCCGACCCACAGATCCCAATCGAGTCCCGCGGGCACGGGGAGTTCCTCTTTGGGCCGCTCGACGCCCTGCGGCCAGTAGGGGCGGCTCGACCAGTTATGGACCTCGCGTACGCGCCCGATCGCGCCGTCAGCAATCCATTCCGAGATCAGGCGGGTGGGCTCGGTCGACGGGTTGTTCACCGTCAGCGAGGTGGCGACCCTCATTTCGCGCGCCACCTCAGCCATGCGCCGCGCCTCGCCGATGGAGTGCGCCATCGGCTTCTGGCACAACACGTTTTTGCGTTTGCGCATCGCCGCCAGCGAAATCGGCACGTGCCAGTGGTCAGGTGTGGCCACGTAGACCGCGTCAACATCTTTCTCCTTATCGAGCAACTCGCGGTAGTCGCGATAGGCGGCGCAGCCCTTGTAAGAACCTGACGCCGTCCGGGAGCCGTAGTAGGCCTCGACCAGCCGCCGCGCCGGGTCGCGCCCGCCCATTCCGAGGCTGGTCCGGAAGGCGTGGGTGAGCTGCGCCATTCCGGGCGACGCCAGGTCCGCGCCCCAATTCTCGTGGCCGGGCCCCAGCAGACGGCGCGCCGAGGTCAGCAGGGCGTTGGCGCCATATTCGGCGTAGTCTTTGCTGCCCTCATTGCAGTCGCAGACGGCGACGAGCTGGATCTGCGGCCGCGCCAGCAGATCCATGGTCACCGCCATGCCCTGGCGGCCCATGCCGATCGAGGCCAGCGTGATGCGGTCGCTCGGCGGAACAAAGCCCGGGCCGCCGAGCACGTGCCGGGGGACGAGCGTGAACGCCGCGGCGCCGCTGAACGCGCGCCGGGTCAGCAGATGAGCATCGGTAGTGTTCATCGAATCCCTCCTCGCCTTTCTTCGAACGCCGCCCGACCGGCGGCGAGTTGGACCTGCTCCATCAATAGCAGAATGGGGCGGCTGCCGTCTGGAATTTTACATCCGTATTCGCCACCGCACTCGAAAGCCTGGCGGACGACGTTCCGCAAAGACCGGAAGACTCGGGTGACCATGCTGCCGGAAGCCCTGCACCAGGCGCTCCAGGACCGCCTGAACGGAGCACGGCAGCGGCACGAAGCCGATTTACAGGCAGGCTTGGGGGCAGTGGGTGTTTCCGGCTTCGTCGCACTATGTCGGCCGAGAGACCGGCATCTGCTATCGCTACCCTGTTCACGAATCGGTGATTGAGAAGGCTCTGCACGCATGTGCTCAACCGAGGCGGCCGGGGAGTGCCGAGCCCCCCGGACCGACTGCGGAAGCCTGTGTCCAGCGAGACAGGCGGGATTAAGCCGACCCGCGTTGAGTTTTAGACAAGTCTCGTGAAATAGTAGTTGGGCGGACGCGACATCGGGCGCCCGCTGGTAACCTACCAAGGAGCACAAGCCATGGGAGATAAGGCCAAGACCAGAGCCAAGACCATCGACGAGTACCTCGCCGCGTTGAGCGACGACAAGCGAGCCGCGCTGGAGAGCCTGCGGAGGACCATCCGGGCCGCAGTTCCTAAAGCTGAAGAGTGCATCAGCTACCAGCTCCCCGCCTTCCGTCTCGGCGGAAAACCGCTTGTGGCGTTTGGCGCCACCGCGAATCACTGTGCCTTCTACCCAATGAGTGGCACGACGGTAGAAGTTTACAAGGACGAACTCGAGGATTACGACATCAGCAAGGGCGCCATTCGCTTCCAGGCAGACAATCCCCTACCGGTGACCCTCGTGCGAAAGCTCGTGAAGGCTCGGATCGCGGAGAACACCGCCCAACAACGGCATCCAGCGGCCGGCGCTGCGCTTCAGCCGCTGAACCGGAGCGGTCGGCGGCAGAAGTCGAGCCCAAATTGAGGAGGCAGCCGTGAGTAGCAAAGCCGAAGAAGAGCTGATTGGTGTTGCGCACGAATGGGACCGGGCGATGGTCGAGAACGACGCGAACGCGATCGAGCGGTACATGGCCGACGACTGGACGATTATCGGGCCCGACGGCAGCGTTGGTGACAAGGCTACCTTTTTGGCATTGGTGAAATCGGGGACGCTGACTCACGACGTGATGGAGTCGCACGACTTGAAGATTCGCGTTTACGGCGACACCGCCGTGTTAACCGCTCGTGGGGTATCTGGAGGGAAGTACCAAGGGCATGCGTTCCGCGAGGTGGAGCGCTCGTCCTGCGTCTTCATCAGGCGAGAAGGGCACTGGCGGTGCGTCTTAACACACCTCTCGCGAATCGCCCAGGGAGAAGCTCCCTAACGTATGCCGCATATGTGCAAGTACCTTGGTCAGGAGCTAGCACGATGAGAGAATCATACGGCCACGCCGTCGACGGGCCTCATAGGGAATACTTTGCCGGTGGCAAACTCTCTGCCGAGGGTCGTTTCAGGGATGGTAAGCGCCACGGTAGGTGGAAGTACTACTATCGCAACGGCGGGCTCAAGGCTTTGGGCAAGTATGTCGACGGCGAACTTGACGGTGAGTGGCAGTGGTGGCGCGAAAACGGTCATCCCCTACAGGTCGGAGCTTTCAATAACGGCAAACAGGTCGGTCTCTGGAAGCGCTACTACGATAACGGCCAACTGTGGGACGAGGGTGCATACGAGGCAAGTAAGAAGGTGGGCGAGTGGAAGGTGTACGACAAAGCTGGTGCCCTCAAGCAAAGCAAGGTATTCAGGGTGAAGCGATGAGGCGTGCCGACGAAAGATCCCTGCGCCTCGCGCGCGGAATTCAACCGACGCCTATCCGCTAGCGAGGCGAGGGCGCTTGTGCATGGCGCGAGGGGCGCCGCCCGACTCCTTAAACGACTTGGGATGGCGAGATTCGGGCCCACGACCCTGCCGGTGCTGCTGACATCACTTGTGTTCAGTCATGCTTGACGTGATCATCGCAGGAGGTGGGCCTGCAGGTCTCAGCGCCGGGTTGATACTCGGCCGGTCGAGGAGCCGCTCTGCGCCTTTGGCGTTGAGTTTCGCGCCGCCCGCGTTGTCAATGCGCTGCCTCCCGGCAGCAGTTTCCGAGCGGAGGTCAATGACGGCGCTAGCCTCCAGGCTCGCAAACTGCTGCTGGCTGTTGGGGCGATGGACAAATTGCCAGAGATCGCCGGCTTCGCTGAGTTTCGAGCTCGCCTTGCTGTTGACCGCTTGAGCCTCCGACGTGATCATTTGCTCCGATGGAGTAGCCCAACAGGACCGTGCGAGCCGGCTAAACCGCTGAGCGGTCCGGTCACGACGTTGTTCCGACCCGGTAATGTCGCCATGACACTCCCAACGTTCGCGGCTGAACGCCAGGCCAGCGCCTATTTCGTCTCGTGCGTTACGACGTGGGTATCCCTCCTGTTCCGGCTCAAAGGTGCGGCTGAGGGCAAGCGACGCGGGCCGCTGTTTGGTAAGGACTCTCTTGCATACTGAGCGCCAGGTTTTTTTGGGTGGTGCGGTATGACAAAGCCATGCACCCGACCGCAGCAAAAAACTCGGCGGCGGGTGATGCCTCGATCATCTATCTGTCGAACATGTACGATGGAGGCAGGCCGAAGGGGACCCTCGCTGCGGCTATTAATCCAATCCAAACGCGATCAACACATCTCCCACCGGGATGGCGACAAACTGCTGCCCGTTGACCTGATAGCTCATGGGGCTGGCGTACACCCGGTCGTTGGCGGGGAAGCGCCACAGGTGCTTTCCCGTGCGCGCGTCCAGCGCAAAGACGTTCCCTTCCAAGGTGGCCCCGAATACGAGGTTGCCGGCCGTCGACATCACTCCTGACCAGGGTGGAGTAAGGACCCGGTGCTCCCACTGGATCTCCCCGGTGGTCGGCTCGATCGCGATCACTTTGCCCCAGCTTTCCTCGGGCGCGAAGCGACGGCGGCGGCCCCCCCCACCGCCCCCCGAAAAGCCTTCGCCCGCCTGGTAGATCACCTCCTCGGCGCGGCTGAAGACGCGGCGCTCCTCCCGGGCCGAGACATAGAGCAGCCTGGTGATCGGGCTGTAGCTGTGCGACATCCAGTTGGCGCCGCCATCAGTACCCGGCCACGCCGTCTCGTTGCCTTCCAGTGAGGGCTCGCGGCCTGGGATCAAGACGGGTCTCCCCTTGTCGTCAATTTGCGCGGCCCAGGTCTGCTTGACGAACGCCTTGGCCAGCAGGAACTCTCCTGTCACCCGATCCAGCAGGTAGTAAAACCCGTTCCGATTGGGGTGCAGCAACAACTTTCGCGGCCGGCCCCGGAATTCGGAGTCCAGCAACACGGGAACCTGCGTGGAATCCCAGTCGTGCAGGTCATGTGGCGTGTACTGGAAATACCATCTCAGCTTTCCTGTGTCGGCGTCCAGCGCCAGCATCGAGCAGGTGTACAAGTTGTCGCCCTTGCGCTTGTCACCGATGTAATCGGGTCCCGGGTTGCTGGTCCCCCAGTACACAAGGTTTAGTTCGGGATCATAGGAACCGGTCACCCACGTCGAGGCGCCGCCGGTTTT
>Ga0247727_10012093_pt1 | contig 14901 bp, 12 predicted proteins | sample WisWelCaveWW1625_FD_202498 | JGI IMG/M metagenome (GOLD analysis project Ga0247727, IMG submission 202498) | Biofilm microbial communities from Wishing Well Cave, Virginia, United States - WW16-25 | ecosystem: Environmental > Aquatic > Deep subsurface > Groundwater > Cave microbial mat | place... | reverse complement strand
AAGGGCTCGCGCACGTCACCGGTGGCGGGCTGGTCGGCAACGTGCCGCGCATGCTGCCGCAGGGCATGCGCGCCGTGCTTAGGAAGAAAATGTGGCCGCGGCCGCAGCTCTTCACCTGGCTGCAGCAGAACGGCAACGTCGCCGAGGACGAGATGCACCGCGTGTTCAACTGCGGCATCGGCATGGTGCTCGCGGTCGCGCGCGAACACCTCGCCGCCGCGACGATGCTGCTCAAGCGCGAAGGCGAGCTCGCCTACGAAATCGGCTTCGTCGAAGCCGGCGGCGCCGGCGAGCCGGCGGCGGTCGTCCTCTAGGTCACTCGGACTGATCGAAGACGCCGAATTTCACCGCGCCTCCGCGCGAAATAACCGCCATTCGCCGGGAACGCCTTTCAGCTCGTGCAAGCCCCGGTCGGAGAATTGCAGGCCGGAGCCGGCGACGAGATCGCGAACGGTAGATGAGGCGAGCACTTCACCGGCATCTGCTTTCGAGGCGACTCGGGCACCGATATGCACCGCGATGCCGGCGATTTTCGAGCCGGTAATCTCGCATTCGCCCGTATGCAGGCCGGCACGAATTTCAATTCCAAGTCGAACTACCGCATCTCGTATTGCGCACGCGCAGCGCACCGCGCGCGCAGGTCCGTTAAACGTGGCGAAGAATCCGTCTCCGGCGGTATCGACTTCCTTGCCTCTGTGGCTGCTCACCTCGCGACGCACCAGCGTGTAGTAGTTCTGCAACAGTTCGTTCCACCGGGAATCGCCAAGTGCGGCGGCGCGTTCGGTCGAGCCGGAGATGTCGGTAAAAAGAATCGTCGCAAGCGCTCGATCAGGCTGTGGCCTATGCCGCACCCCCGTAAGGAATTCCTCGACCTCATTGACTATTGAATCGCTGTCGCCGACCCAAAAAAGATGGTCCTCGCCGGGTAACTCGACAAATTTCGCGCCCGTTATGTTCTGCGCCACGTACCGACCACAACCGACGTCGATCAGTTTGTCCCCTGATCGGTGCAAAACCAGCGTGGGAACCCTGATTGTCGGCAGGACATGCCGCACGTCGATCTCGATGTTCATCCGGTAAAGGGCTATCGCTGCGCCGGGACTCGCCGCAATGCGCAGGAAGCGGGCCCAACTGTCCCGGAACGTCTCGTCTTTCGCGACGCTTGGGGCGAAGAAACGCAGGCCGATCGCAGTGCCCCAGCCCTGCTCGTACGCCTCGAATGCCCGCTCGTGGTCCTCGCGGGTAGGGGCCCAAGGGTAGTCGGGTTCCCGGACCCAGCGTGCGTAAGTGCCGTACATGATCAGAGCACTTATTCGCTCCGGGTGTGTTGCTGCGAAGAGCGCGGACATCGGTCCGCCCTCCGAGACTCCCAGGACTGCCGCCCTCTTCGAATGCGCGGCGTCCATCACCGCCCGCACGTCTTCCATTCGCTGCTCGAGCGTCGGCAATTCGGTAGGCGAAACTCTATCGGAGAGCCCAGTGCCCCTCTTGTCGAAGACGATCAGGCGCGAAAACCCAGCAAGTCGGCGAAGGAAACCCGCGTACTGGGGGTCGTTTGACAGGTGCTCAATGTGGGAAATCCAGCCCGGGACGACGACCAGATCAATCGGGCCATCCCCGAGAATCTGGTATGCGATGTGAACGCCATCGCTTTTCGCGTATTTGATCGGAGATTTCACGGTAGCAAGTCTAGCGGGAAAAAACGAGGCTCTGATCCAGAATTTCCCAATTGTCGGCTTGCTACGCGGTCACCGTGAGCCCCGGTGCGCGAGGTAGATCCCCGCCAGTACCACCGCGCCGCCCGCGATTTGCAGCGCATCGAGCGCTTCGGACAGGATCAGCCATGCGAATAGCGCGGCCATCACGGGCTGCAGCAGCAGCCCTACCGAAGAGAAAGCGGCGGGCAGGTGCGCCAGCGCATAGGCGATCAGGCCCTGGCCGGCGGCGTGCGAGATCAGGGCCAGGCCGAGCAGCTTAAGCCAGCTCGCGGCGGTCGGCGGCAGCAAGGGTTCTCCGGACGCAAGCGCGACCGGAAGCAGGATCAGCGCGGTGATGCTCGTCGTCACCGCCATGAGGTAGAGCGTCGAGGCGCCGCGCTCGCGTATCCCCTTCACCGACAGCAGGTACCAGGCGTAGAACATCGCCGTCACCACGCCCAGGCCGTCGCCGAGCAGCGCGGTAGGCGACCCACCCAGGCTCGCTTGCACCAGCAGGGCGACGCCGACCAGCGCAGCGGCGAGGCCGGTCAGGAACAGGCCGCTCGGCCGCTGCTTCCAGATCGCCCAGGCCGCCAGCGTGACGAAGATGGAAGCGAGGTTGGCGAGCAGCGTGGAGTTCGCGACCGTGGTGAATTGGATGGACCAGTGCCAGAAGGCGAGGTCCCCCGCGAAGGCAAGCCCGGCCACCAGCAGGGCAGGCCAATGCGGGATGGAATTTTCTCTCTCGTTTGTTTTCAATGAGAAAAACAAAATCCAGAGAAAGGGCACGGCAAGAAAAACGCGCCAGAACGCGCTCGCCGTGGGACCGACTTCCGCGACGCGCACGAAGATCGGCGACAGAGCGATGAAGATTGCGCCGGCGAACAGCGCAAACAATGACGAACGGCGCATGCGCCGATGGTAAACTTTTGCCGACTCCCATGTCTGCTCCGCGTTTCGTCCACCTGAGGCTGCACAGCGAGTACTCGGTCACGGACGGCATCGTCCGCATCGACGAGGCGGTGGCAGCTGCGAAGGCGGATGGCATGCCCGCGCTCGCGCTCACCGACGCCGGCAACGTCTTCGGCATGGTCAAGCTCTACACCGCGGCGCGTGCCGCGGGTATCAAGCCCGTGATCGGCGTCGACTGCTGGGTACAAAATAACAGCGACCGCGAAAAGCCGTTGCGCGCGCTGCTGCTGTGCGCATCGCGCGCCGGCTACCTGCGCCTCTCGGAGCTGCTGTCGCGCGCCTGGCTGAAGAACCAGCACCGTGCGCGCGCCGAGATCGCGATGGGCTGGTTCCGCGAAAGCGGCACCGACGGCCTGATCGCGCTGTCGGGCTTCGGCGGCGGCGATGTCGGGCATGCGCTCGCCGCGGGCAACGCCGCCGCGGCCGAAAACCTGGCCGCGGCCTGGGCGAAACTCTTTCCGGGGCGCTACTACCTGGAAGTGCAGCGCGCCGGCGCGCCAAATTCGGAAAAGCTGGTCGGCGGCTCGCTCGCGCTGGCCGCGCGGCTGCGGCTGCCGGTGGTAGCGACCCACCCGGTCCAGTTCACGGCGCGCGCGGACTTCAAGGCGCACGAAGCGCGAGTCTGCATCTCGCAGGGCACCATGCTGGGCGACCAGCGGCGTCCGAAGCTGTTCACGCCCGAACAATATTTCAAGACGCAGGACGAGATGGCCCGGTTGTTCGCCGACGTGCCGCAGGCGCTGGAGAACGCCGTCGAGATCGCGCGCCGCTGCAACCTCGAGATCGAGTTGGGCAGGAGCCGCCTGCCGGCATTCCCGACGCCGAAGGGCATGGCGCTCGACCAGTATCTGCGCCAGCAGGCGGAAGCGGGGCTGGCGGGCCGCCTCGAGAGCCTGTACCCGGATTCCGCGGCGCGCAGAATCGAGGCGCCGCGCTACAAGGCGCGCCTGCAGTTCGAGACCGGCACCATCGCTCACATGGGCTACGCGGGCTACTTCCTGATCGTTGCCGACTTCATCAACTGGGCGAAATCGAACGGCGTGCCGGTCGGCCCGGGGCGCGGCTCGGGCGCGGGTTCGCTGGTGGCGTACGCGCTCGGCATCACGAATGTCGATCCGCTCAAGTACGACCTGCTGTTCGAGCGCTTCCTCAACCCGGAGCGCGTGTCGATGCCGGACTTCGACATCGACTTCTGCCAGGACGGGCGCGACCGCGTGATCGACTACGTGCGCAAGAAATACGGCGAGGACTCGGTCTCCCAGATCGCGACCTTCGGCACCATGGCGGCGCGCGCCGTGCTGCGCGACACCGGCCGGGTGCTGGATCTCGGCTACAACTTCTGCGACCAGATAGCGAAGCTCGTCCCGGTGCAGCCGGGCCGCACCATTACCCTGAAGGACGCGCGCGCGATGGAACCGCTGCTCGCGCAGCGCGAGAAGAAGGAGGAGGAAGTCCGCGACCTGCTGGAACTCGCCGGAAAGCTCGAAGGCCTGACGCGCAACGTCGGCATGCACGCGGGCGGCGTGCTGATCGCGCCCGGCAAGCTGACCGATTTCTGCCCGCTGTACGCCGCCGAAGGCACCAGCAACGTCATCTCGCAGCTCGACAAGGACGACGTCGAGGCGATCGGCCTGGTGAAGTTCGATTTCCTGGGCCTCACCACGCTCACCGTGCTCGACTGGGCGGAGCGTTACGTGCGTGAGATGGAGAACAAGGACTTCTCCACCGCGGCGCTGCCGCTGGACGACAAGGCGGCTTACGCGATGCTCGCCTCGGGCAATGCCACCGGGGTGTTCCAGTTTGAATCGCGCGGCATGCGCGACCTGCTCAAGCAGGCGCCGCCGACGCGCTTCGAGGACGTGATCGCGCTGGTGGCGCTGTTCCGGCCGGGCCCGATGGAACTGATCCCCGACTACGTGGCCTGCAAGCAGGGCCGCAAACGCATCGACTACCTCGACGCGCGGCTGGAGCCGATCCTTGCGCCCACCTACGGCGTGATGGTGTACCAGGAACAGGTAATGAAGATCGCGCAAGTGATCGGCGGCTACTCACTCGGCACCGCGGACCTGCTGCGGCGCGCCATGGGCCATAAGCTGCCCGAGGAGATGGCCAAGCAGCGCGACATCTTCGTGGCCGGCGCGGAGAAAAACGGCCTGCAGCGCGGCCGCGCGATGCAGCTGTTCGACCTGATGGAGAAGTTCGCCGGCTACGGCTTCAACAAGTCGCACGCCGCGGCCTACGCGCTGCTCGCCTACCAGACCGCGTATATGAAGGCGCACCACGCGAGCGCGTTCATGGCCGCCAACATGTCGGCGGTGATGAACGACACCGACAAGCTGTGGCAGTTCCGCGACGACGCGGTGGCAAACGGCCTCGCGGTGCTGCCGCCCGATATCAACGCTTCGGGCTACCGCTTCGTGCCGGTGGACCTGAAGACCGTGCGCTACGGCCTGGGCGGGGTGCGCGGCACCGGGCGGGCGGCGATCGAGGCGATCCTGCAGGCGCGCGGCGCGGGCAGGAGCGTCGTCCCGTTCACTGACCTGTTCGATTTTTGCCGTCGCGTCGACAAGCGCGCGGTCAACCGGCGCTGCATCGAGGCGCTGCTGCGCGCGGGCGCCTTCGACGGCGTCAACGCCAACCGCGCCAGCCTGCTCGCCTCGGCCGGGCGCGCCATGGAAGCTGCCGAGCAGGCCGAGCGCGCGGCCTCGCAGAGCAGCCTGTTCGGCGAGGCCGAGGCGGGACACACCGCGGGCCTGGTGCTGGTCGAAACCAGGCCCTGGGACCTGCGGCAGCGCCTGACCGAGGAGAAGGCGGCGCTCGGCTACTGCCTCTCCGGCCACCTGTTCTCGGTCTACGAGCGCGAATTGAAGGGCTTCCCGCGCACCCCGCTCGCGAAGCTCGCCGCCGCGGGCGACCGGGCATGGATCGCCGGCGTGGTGTCGTCGGCGCGCGTCCAGAATACGCGGCGCGGACGGATGATGGCGGTCATGCTCGACGACGGCAGCGCACAGGTCGAGATCTCGGTGTTCAATGAATTGTTCGAGCAGCACCGCGACAAGCTGAAGGAGGACCGGCTGCTCGTCGTGCAGGGCAAGGTGCAGCGCGACGAGTTCGCCGGCGGCCTGCGCGTGACGGCGGACGATCTGCTCGATCTCGCCTCGTTGCGTGCGCGCTTCAGCGCGCGCCTCAGGATCGAAATGAACGGCGCTACCGACAAGGCGCGCGATCCTAAGCGCCTGATGGACCTGCTGGCGCCCTACCGCACCGCGGGCGAGGGCGGCTGTCCGGTGCTGGTGCACTACGAGAACGCCGGCGCGAGCTGCGATGTCGCGCTGGGCGACGCCTGGCGCGTGCGGCCCGACGAGCTGCTGCTCGGGGAACTGGCGGCCTGGCTGACGCCGGAAGCCGTGCAGTTCCAGTATGGGAACGCGGCGCCCTGAGCGCCGCCCGGCGGCATCGCGGCGCACTAGTTTTTCCCCCAGCGGATTTCGCAGGATTCGCTCCGCAGCTTCGCGGTCAGATCGCGGTACCAGGTGTTGTGCAGCCGCTCGGCGGGATCGACGCGGCGTTTTTCGGCCAGGAACTGCCCGAGCCTCGGGTAGCAGGCCAGGAGCTGGCTGCGCGTGGCGTCGCGCAGATCGCGGATCGGGAACGAGCCGCCGCGGCGCAGGGCCGCGCTCAGCAGGGCGCGGCGCACCTCGGCCGCGGCGACGCTGGCGCCGAGCGTGGTCCTGGTACCGAAGCGCAATTCCACGCCCGCCCATTCCTGCCTGGCCCAGCGCAGGCTGGTTTCGGACTCGGCCCGGTAGCGGCGCACGGTGATGCGGTGCAGCGCGATCCTTCTTTCCTCGGCGAGCAGGCAGACTTCCTTCAGGTATGCATCGAGCGCGCCCGGCGGCAGCAGGCACTCGATCGCGCACTCCGGCACCGGGATGGCAGGGCCATCCTGGATGCGCAGCTCGACGGGCGCCGCGGCGGCCGCCGCGCTGCCGAGCAGCGACTCGATCGACAGCGTCACGCTGTAGAGCACCCCGATCGCGCCGTGGCCGCCGAGCGCGAGGCGGAAAAGCTCGCCGTGAACGTTGCGTTCGGCGCGCCGCAGTTCCCCGTCCGGGGTGAACAGGGTGATGGCAGCGACGTGCGCTGAAACAGGCAGGCCGTCGGGGCCGGCCGCCGCCTCCGCCACCGCTTCGCCCACGGTGGCTGGCGCCCCCGACAGATGCGCGAACGCGTCGATCGCGATCCTGCGCGCTGCGAGATACCTGGCAAGTTCGGTCCATGGCGTCGCGGCCTGCAGTTCAAGCAGGCCCCGTTCGGCATCGAGGTGCAGCACCCGGTCCATTCCCGAGCCGTCCAGCCTGACGGATTGCACGCGACCAAGCCTGAGCGCGTTGCGCAGGTCGGCGGCGGAGCGCACCCTGAGCGTCGGGGTGCGCTGCGGGGAGGTCAGGTCATTTCCGGCGGGCAGTGTGAGCGTGGCGAACATGGCGGTCTCCGGTTGCGATGCGATGTGCACGCATTTTTCTCACGGCAGTTGATGCGCCGCAACGGAAAACGGGGAGGTATCGGGAACCAATACCCCGGGTAGCTAGGCGGTCGGCAGCAGCTCGAATCCGCTGTAGGCCCGTTCGAGCGCGCCTTGGGCGGCCTGCGCCGCGACTTCGATGACGCGTGCGGAGGGTGGCCCGTGCCGCGCCCATTCGAGCACGCCCCGCACGTCCGCTGGCCCTCCCTGCAGGACGGCCTCGACCGACCCGTCGCGGCAGTTGCGCACCCAGCCGGCGACGCGGCGGGCCAGCGCCTCGCTGCGCAGGGCGTCGCGGTAGCCGACGCCCTGGACGCGACCCGATACGCGCAGGTGGACTGTCACGCTCATGACCGAATTTTGCCTTTCTGTCCGCGCTGAAGTGATCCGGCCGCCGTGGTAAAGTCCGGCGAGAGCATCATAGGAGGAAAGGGATATGCGCGCTGCATTGGTCGTCATCGCATTATTGGCCCTGGTCGGGTTCATTGCCGTCTCGTTCGTCCTGCCGCAGATGGCGGGCGCGGAAGCCAAGGAGGCGGCGCAGGCGCTGATCGCCGGTGCCGATGCGCCCAAGCTGCAGGTCGCGGCGGCCGCCGAGAAAGCGGGCAATCTGGCCGGTTCCGGCGGCGCCATCAAGCTTGCCACCAAGGCAGATGCCAAGCACGGCGAAATGAAGTGGGTCGTCGAGGCCAACGGCGCGATCCGCGGCTGGAACGAGAAGAACGCGATCGAAATTTCGGTGACGCCGAAGCTCGAAGGCGGCAAGGTCTCCTGGTCCTGCCGCGGCTATCCGAACGCTTCCATGCCGGCGGCCTGCGGCGGGCGCGGCTGAGGGCCAACCCCTCCTGGTTGTGGTAGGGACCGTTCGGGATCCTGGCCGCTTTAGCTCGGGTTAGGCGGCTTCGGGTGCTCCATCGAAGAATTCGACTACGCCACTCTCCATAAAATATTCGGCGCCGACGACCAGTAGGCCATCGTCCTGGATTAGCCGTTCGAGCAGCTGAGAGCCGTGTCGCAGCTGGTTCGCGGAGGCGCGGATGTTGGCCATTACCGCCTGCTTTACTAGAGCATCCAAATCATGCCTTAAGTCGGTCGCGAGCAGTCCCTCAATGGAGGGCCGCACGCGGTCAACGATCGCTCGCAGATTGCGGGACTGGTTTTCTGTCGGCCTCTGAATCTCTTCCAGGGTGGCCAAGACGGCCCCGCACTGGGAGTGGCCGAGGACCACCACCAGCCGCGTGTTGAAGTGCGAGGCGGCGAATTCGACGCTGCCGACCTGGGAGGGAGCAACGATGTTGCCGGCAACACGAATCACAAACAAGTCCCCCGGGCCCTGGTCAAACACGATCTCCACCGGAACGCGCGCATCGGAGCACCCGAGGATGATCGCGAAGGGTTGCTGCCCCGCCGCCAGTTCGGCGCGCCGGGTGTGGCTTAGGAGCGAGTCGGGGCCGCGCACGTTCGAGGCGAACCTGACGTTGCCCTCTCGCAGCAGCTTAAGTGCTTCGCGCGCTGAAACCATCGATTCTCGGTCGTAGTTGTCCCGCCAACGCGGGCTTGATCATGACGTCGATCATTTGACGCGCATGCCCGGCTCGGCGCCGGCGTGCGGCGAAATCAGGAAGATGCCCGGACCCTCACCCGAGGCGGCGAGCACCATCCCTTCCGATATCCCGAACTTCATCGTGCGCGGCGCGAGGTTCACCACCGCCACGGTCAGCTGCCCTTCAAGCGTCGCCGGATCGTAGGCCGCCTTGATGCCGGCAAACACGGTCTGGGTCTTGCCGCCGAGGTCAAGCGTGAGCTTGAGAAGCTTGTCGGCGCCCTCGACGCGCTCGGCCTTGACGATCTTCGCCACGCGCAGATCCACCTTGTTGAAATCGTCGATCGAAATCGTTCCGTCGGTCACGGCGGCTTCCTTCTTTGTTTCTGGTGCGGGTTGAATGTCGAACAGCGCGTCGATTTGCTTTTCCTCGACACGAGTAATCAAGTGCTTATAGGGCTGTATTGCATGCTCATCGCCGAAGGGCTTACCGACATCTGACCAAGAAAGTGGCTTGATGTTGAGCATTCTCTCAACATTGCTGGCCAGCTCTGGCAGTACAGGTTTCAAATATGCTGTAAGTACGCGAAATGCTTCGAGGCCTTCGCTGCAAACAAACCGAAGTCGTTGGTGATCCGTCTTGTTCTTCGCGAGATTCCAAGGCTTAACATCATCGATAAATCGATTTACGGAATCCGCAAGTTCCATCACTCGGCGGATTGCACGACCGAATTCACGTCCATCATAGAGCTTGGCTATTTCACTCGCCGCCGCCTTTACGTCACGTGATTCGCCAAAGAGCGAGTCATTCTCCAGCGTGGTCGACGCAATCTTTCCGTCGAAGTGCTTTGTAATGAAACCTGCGCACCTGCTGACGATATTGATGTATTTGCCTACCAAGTCGCTGTTGACGCGCGCGATGAAGTCCTTGGAGTTGAAATCCACGTCCTCTACGTTGGCGTTGAGCTTGGCGGCGATGTAATAGCGCAGCCATTCGGGGTTCATACCAAGGCTGAGGTAGCGCAGCGGGTCGATGCCGGTGCCGCGTGACTTGGACATCTTCTCGCCGTTGACCGTCAGGTGGCCGTGCGAATAGATGTTGGTGGGGACCTTGTAGCCGGAATAATTGAGCATCGCCGGCCAGAACAGGACGTGGAAGTACTCGATGTCCTTACCAATGAAATGGATCTGTTCGGTGCCGGGGTTTTTCAGGAACGCATCGAAATCCAAGCCAATTTTTGCGCAATAAGCCTTGAAGCTCGCGAGGTAACCGATCGGCGCGTCCAGCCAGACGTAGAGGTATTTGCCCGGCGCATCTGGAACCGGAATCCCGAAGTAGGGCTCGTCGCGGGAGATATCCCAGTCACCCAGCCCGGACTCGCCTTCAAGCCATTCCTTGGCCTTATTAGCTACCTGCGTCTGAAGCTTGCCATCTTGCGTCCACGCACGCAGGAACTTAACACACTCCGGATCAGACAGCCTGAAGAAGAAGTGGTCGGACGATTTCAGTACGGGCTTCGTGCCCGAAAGCGTCGAGTAAGAATTCTTGAGCTCGGTTGGCGAATAGACCGAACTGCAGTTCTCGCATGCGTCCCCATACTGATCTTTCGCACCGCACTTCGGGCACTCGCCCTTGATGTAGCGGTCGGCGAGGAACATTCCTTTCACCGGGTCGTAGTACTGCTCGACCGCTTTGGAGTAGATGAGACCGGCCGCCTTCAGCTTGCGGTAGATGCCCTGGGAAAGCTCCGTGTTTTCCGTGGAGTGAGTCGAGTGCCAGTGATCGAATGAGAGATGAAAGCCATCGAGATAGGGCTTGCGTCCACTCTGGATCTCGGCAATGAACTCTTCGGGAGTCTTCCCCGCCTCTTCCGCCGCCAGCATGATCGGCGCGCCGTGCGCGTCGTCGGCACAGACGAAATGCACTTCACGGGGCAACCCGTCCTTATCCACTTGCATGCGCTGGAAGCGCACCCAGATATCGGCCTGGATGTACTCCATGATGTGGCCGATGTGGAACGCCCCGTTGGCGTAGGGCAGGGCAGTGGTGACGAAGAGCCGGCGGGGCATCTGTTGCGCGGAAACGCTCTCGGGAAAAGCGACGATTTTAGCTTACACTCCGCGCATGCCTCTCAGCGACGCGGACCTTCAGTCCGTTCTCTCAAAGCTCGTCGATGCAAACACCGGCAAGGACCTCGCCGCCACGCGCTCTGTGAAGAGCGCCAAGGTCTCCGCTGGCCAGGTTGCGGTCGAAATCGAGCTCGGTTATCCCGGCAAGAGCCAGTTCGAGCCGATCCGCCGCCAGGTGCTCGACGCGCTTAAGGCGGCGGGCGCGCCTGGCGCGAGCGTCAGCGTGCGCTCCAGGGTCGTGTCGCACGCCGTGCAGCGCGGCGTGAAGCTGGTGCCCGGCATCAAGAACATCATCGCGATTGCCTCGGGCAAGGGCGGCGTAGGCAAATCCACTACCGCGGTCAACCTCGCGCTTGCGCTGCTGGCCGAAGGCGCGACGGTGGGGATCCTCGATGCCGACATCTACGGGCCTTCGCAGCCGATGATGCTCGGCATCGCCGGGCGGCCCGAGTCGAAGGACGGCAAGAGTCTCGAGCCGATGGAAGGCCACGGCCTGCAGGCGATCTCGATCGGCTTCCTGATCGACAACGACACGCCGATGGTCTGGCGCGGGCCCATGGTGACGCAGGCCCTCGAACAACTGCTCAAGGACACGCGCTGGCGGGAGCTCGACTACCTGGTGGTGGACCTGCCACCGGGCACCGGCGACATCCAGTTGACGCTCGCGCAGAAGGTGCCGGTGACCGGCGCCGTGATCGTCACCACCCCCCAGGACATCGCGCTCATCGACGCCCGCAAGGGGCTCAAGATGTTCGAGAAGGTGGGCATCCCGATCCTCGGCATCGTCGAGAACATGTCGACCCACATCTGCCCGAGCTGCGGCCACGAGAGCCACATCTTCGGCGAAGGGGGTGCGGCGCGCATGTGCAAGGACTACGGCACCGAGCTCCTCGGCCAGTTGCCGCTGGATGGCTCGATCCGCGAGCAGGCGGATTCGGGCAAGCCGACGCTCGTCTCCGACCCGGACGGGCGCATCTCGGCGATCTACAAGCAGATCGCGCGCCGCTGCGCGGTGCGCATCGCCGAGTCGCAGAAGGACATGACTTCGAAATTCCCGAATATCGTCGTCCAGAACACGTAATGGACATCGCGGTCGATCTGAACGCGCGTTTCGCGCGCGACTACGCCGATGCGCGCGCGAAATTCCTGGCGGCGATCGCATTGCTCGGCGGGCAGCACAGTGCCTATGTGAACCCGAATCGTGGACCGAGCGGCGAGGAGCTGGCCACCGATACCGCCTGGATCGGACCGGAACAGGCGCAGAAGGTGGTCGTCCTGGTCTCGGCAACGCACGGCGTCGAGGGTTTCTGCGGCTCTGGCGCGCAGCTCGACTGGCTGCTCGGGCCGGGACGCAGCGAATTCGCGCGCGACACGGCGCTCCTGGTGGTGCACGCGATCAACCCGCACGGCTTCGCCTGGCAGCGTCGCGTCACCGAGGAGGGTTGCGACCTCAACCGCAACTTCGTCGACTTCAGCAGGACGCTGCCGGTGAATCCTGGTTACGACGAACTGGCCGACGCGCTGCTGCCCGCGGATCTCTCCGGGCCGATCTATGAAGCGGCCGAAGCGAAGATCAAGGCGTTCCGGGCCGAACGGGGCGAGCAGGCCTATCAAGAGGCGCGCTCCGGGGGGCAGTGGAAGCACAAACATGGCTTCTTCTACGGCGGCGATCGGCCGACCTGGTCGCGCCGGACGCTCGAGGCGATCATTGCCGACCAGCATCTGGCGACACGGCGCTGCGTTGCGGTGATCGACTATCACACCGGCCTGGGGCCGCACGGCTATGGCGAGCCGATCTGCGGGCACGAGCCGGGCACCAGCAACCTCGAGGTCGCGCGGCGCTGGTATGGCGATGCGCTGACGGTACCCTCGCTCGGCACCTCGTCCTCGGTCGTCAAGCAGGGGCTGGCCGAGCATGGGTGGCGGCGGCAGCTCGGCGAGAAATTCGTCTACGTGGCGCTCGAATACGGCACCTATCCGTCAGACGCCGGACGCCGGGCAATGCAGGAGGATCACTGGTACCACCGGCGCGGCCATGTCGATTGGCAGGCCCCCGAGGTGCAGCGCACCAAGCAGGCGCTCAAGCGCCATTACTATCCGGGCACGCGCGACTGGCAGGAGATGATGCTGTTCCGCAGCCGCCAGATCATCCGGCAGGCGCTCGCAGGGCTCGCCGACGCCTGACCATCTGCCTCGGGAAATCCACCTACGCGCGCTGCGGCATCATCGTCAACGTCACGCCGCTCGAGCCCGAGTGGGAAGGCCACGTGACGCTGGAATTCTCCAATACCACGCCGCTGCCGGCGCGCATCTACGCCAACGAAGGCGTGGCGCAGGTGATCTTCATCGAGTCGGACGAAGTCTGCGAGACCTCCTACCGCGACCGCGGCGGCAAATACCAGGGCCAGAAGGGCGTTACCTTGCCGCGAATCTAGGGCTACTATTCCTAGTGGCCCGGATGGTTAGATCGCCTACCTATTGTGGTTTCTGCAGCCCCGGGTCCTTGCGGGCTCCTCTGCGCGCGGTGAAAAAAGTGTCACAAAGCCCTTGACTCGGGGGGGACTATCCCTATAATCCGCAAAATTTCCCTGTTCACTCAAGGACACGAATGGGCGTACGCCCCAGCAGCATCGGTCGCATCAGCAGGCAAAACGCACAACCGCAAGAACAGCTTTTCGATACCCATCCCGAAGCCAGCCTCGACTTCGAGATCGTCCGCCAGGCCGCCCGGCAGAAATATGCGCGGCCGTTCCTGATCCTCGACAACGCCATCGTGCGCGAGAAAGCGCGCCGCTTCCGCGCGGCCATGCCGCGCGTGCGCCCGCATTACGCCGTCAAGGCGAACCCGGACCGGCGCGTGGTCAAGGCGCTGCTGCAGGAGGGCTGCAGCTTCGAGATCGCCTCGGTCGCGGAGCTCGACCTGCTGCTCACCCTGGGAGTAAAGGCGGCCGAGATCTTCTACTCCAACCCGATGAAGTCGCGCCAGGCGATTGCCTATGCGGTCGCCAAGGGCGTCGAATGGTACGTGGTGGACAGCGTCGACGAGCTGCGCCGCGTGCACGAAATCAAGGCCGACGCGAAGACCTACCTGCGCCTCGTCACCCCCAACATCGGCAGCGACTGGCCCCTCTCGGGCAAGTTCGGCGCCGGGGCCGCCGAGGCGCGCGAAATAATCCAGACCGCGGCCAAGATCGGTGCCGACCTGGCCGGAGCGACCTTCCATGCCGGCTCGCAGTGCCGCAACCCGGAGAACTGGCGCGTCGGCATCGAGAAAGCGCGCACGGCCTTCGATGCCATGGCGAAGGCGGGCCTGCGGCCGCGCATGCTGGACATCGGCGGCGGCTTCCCGGTGCGCCACGTCAAGCCGATTCCCTCGATCGAGACCATCGGCGCTGTGGTGAACGAAGCGCTCAAGGCCTTTGCCGCCGAGGTGCAGGTGGTCGCCGAGCCGGGCCGCTACCTGGTGTCGGACGCGGGCTATTTCGTCTGCCGCGTGATCGGCACCACCACGCGCGCCGGCAAGCGCTGGATGCACTGGGACGCGGGCTTGTTCGGCGGCGTCATCGAGACCACCGAGGGCCTGAAGTACAAGATCCGCACCGAGCGCTCGGGGCCGGACATTCCCTGGCACGTGGGGGGGCCGACCTGCGACTCGGTGGACGTGGTCCTGCGCGATGAACCGATGCCCTCGGACCTGCAGGAGGGGGACTTCATCTACATCCGCAACGCGGGCGCCTACACCACCGCCTACGCGAGCGAGTTCAACGGTTTTCCTCTGCCCGAAGTGAGGATTTTCGAATCCAGCCGCTAAGCCTTCTCATACAGCACGAATTCGAAACGCACGCCATCGGCCGAGGTGTGCGTTTCTTTTTGGGAGACGCGCCAGGCCTTGCGGTCCCAGGCGGGGAAGCGCGTGTCGCCCTCGTAGTCCTGGTCGATCTCGGTGAGCACCAGGCCGTCCGCCAGCGGCAGCGCGGCGGCGTAGATTGCCGCGCCGCCGATCACGTACGCAACGGTTTCGCCGGCGCAGAGCG
>Ga0247727_10012092_pt1 | contig 14901 bp, 13 predicted proteins | sample WisWelCaveWW1625_FD_202498 | JGI IMG/M metagenome (GOLD analysis project Ga0247727, IMG submission 202498) | Biofilm microbial communities from Wishing Well Cave, Virginia, United States - WW16-25 | ecosystem: Environmental > Aquatic > Deep subsurface > Groundwater > Cave microbial mat | place... | reverse complement strand
TTCGAAGTCGCGCTCGCGAACGCGGAGAACAACCTCGTCATCGCGGAAAACAATCTTGAATTGGCCAAAGCCGGGTTGAATAAAGTGATGGGCGTCGATATCGAGCGCGAGGTGACGCTGCTGCCCGTCGAGGATTTCAGTTGGGAAGCGCCGCGCACGTTGCGGGAGCAAACGGAAATCGCCTTGCGTCGCCATCCGGGTTTGCAGGTGATGAAATCCACCGTATCGATGCAACACGCGGCGGTCGGCGTCGCGCGCTCCGGCTTTATGCCGAAAGTCAATCTCGCCTACAACTACGCTTGGGAAGCGAACGACACGTGGGCTTTCGATAGTTATAAAACTTGGTCCTTGGCAATCACGGCCAGCATTCCCGTGTTCAACAGCTTTCAAAACTATGCCGGTTTGAAAAAAGAGCAAGAGACTTTGGGCCAGGTCAAAAGGCTGGAAGATGATTTCGTGCGCGGCTTGCAATTGCAAGTGAAGCAAGCCTCTTTGAATTTGACTGCCGCGGACAAGCGTATAGCGATTTCCGAAAAGGCCGTGGAAGAAGCGAACGAGAATCTGCGCATCGTCAAAAACTCTTATCAAGTCGGTTTGCTTTCGAGCTTGGACATGGTTGATGCCGAAGTCGCGGGTATACAAGCAAAGGCGAGCCGCATTGAAGCGCGCTATGATTTTTTCATCGCCAAAGCGCAGCTCGCGCGCGCGATGGGCGTGTTGGGAAGGTAGGATCGTTGGAGTATTGGAGTGGTGGAGTGAATGGCTCGCGGAGTGTCATTCTGGAAGAACCCTCCCTCGCATCCGGCCCGAATTTCAAAACAAGAACTGAAATGCTTCAGCTCAAAATATAACGCAAGGAAGAGAGGTCGATATGAGATCGAAAATTATTTTTGGAATCCTGCTCGCCACCGTCGGCGTCAGCTTCGTGGCGTGGAGCCGTTTGAAAAATGAAAAGCAAGGCGATAAGGCCGAGGCCCTGCCTTTGGCCGTGAGTATTCAAGTGGTGCAACCCCAAGAGATCACACAAAGCTTGACCGCCTCCGGCACGTTGGTGGGTGAAGATGAAGCCACGGTGATTTCCGAAACCAACGGCAAGATCATCGCGGTCCGCGCGCAAGTCGGCGATTGGTTGAACAAGGGCCAAACCATCGTGCAAATCGAAAACGATTTGAAGCAAGTTGCGCTTGAGCAAGCGCAGGCGCAAGCGCTTGCCGCGAAGACCAACCTTGAAAAAGCGAAAAAAGATTTGGAGCGTTACGAAGAGCTGTTCAAACAACAAATCACCACGCAGAGCGTGATTGAGAATGCCCGGCTCGCGGCGCAAGCTGCGGAGGCGCAACTCAAGAGCGCGGAGGCCGGCGCGCGCTTGGCGCAACGGCACTATGATGATACTTTTATCAAAGCGCCGCTCGCCGGACGCTTGGCCGATCGCTATGTGAACGAAGCCGCGATGGTGATGCCCGGCGATAAAATCGGCGTGGTTGTGAATAGCCGCAACATGAAACTCAAAACCAGCGTGGCGGAAAACGAAGTTGCCTCGTTGCGCAACGGCCAACTTGCCGAGGTGATTGCCGATGCGATGCCGCAACTGAAGTTCACCGGCAAAGTCGTTTCCGTGGCGCAAAAGACAAATCACGAGCGCACGTATCCGATCGAGATTCTCGTGCAAAACGATCAAGCCGAATCGCTGAAGAGCGGCATGTTCGGGCGCGCGAGCGTGCAAGTGGCAAACGCGCAAGGTGCGTTGGTCATTCCAATCTCGTCCGTCTTGAATGAAAGCAATCGCTCGTATGTTTTTGTCGAAGAGCATGGCGCAGCCCGGCGTGTCGAAGTTCAACTCGGATTGCAGCAAGGCAATCAAGTGCAAATCGTGAGCGGCCTCACTGCCGGCGCACGACTCGTGGTCTCCGGGCAACAGCGTCTCAACGACGGCGCGAAAGTCAATGTCGAAAATTAACTTCTTTGAACTGTCATTCTGAAAGAACCTACCCTCGTGCTTGGAACACCTTTCAAACAAAACTGTGTCTCAAGTACTAGAGAAGGTTCTTCCAGAATGACATCACGCTAGAGGATTGTTATGTCCCTCACCGAAATCTCGATCAAGCGTCCCGCGTTCATCACGATGATCTTCACCGCACTCGCGGCGCTCGGCCTCTTTGCCTATAATCAAATGGGCGTCGATCTTTTGCCCAAGATGGATTGGCCCATGGTTTCCATCGTCACGGTTTATCCCGGCGCCGGCCCGCAAGAAGTGGAATCCGAAGTTTCCAAGCCGATGGAAGAAGCGCTTTCGAGCTTGAACGGCTTGAAGCACATTCGCTCGTTCTCGAATGAAGGCGTGTCCGTTCTGCTCGCCGAGTTTTCTTTCACGACCGACGTGGAAAACGCCGTCAACGAAGTGCAGCGCAAAGTCGATCGCGTGCGCGCGGATTTGCCCAAAGAGATTCATACGCCCACGGTCGCGAAATCCGACATCAACGACTTCCCCATCGTGCGCATTGCGATGAGCGGGGCCAACATGGATAGCCGCGAGCTTTATCGCCACGCGGATGAAAAGATCGCGCCGCGAATCGAACAATTAGCCGGCGTGTCCAGCGTTGAAATCACCGGCGGCCGCCAACGCGAGATTCGCATCGAAGTCGACAACGACCGGTTGCGCGCGTACAACCTTTCCATCTTGCACGTGAGCCAGGCGTTGCAGCGCGAAAACTTGGATTTCCCCACGGGCAAAATCAATTCGGCGGAGAGCCAGCACATCGTGCGCGTGGCCGGCAAATTCACTTCGCCCGAGGCCATGAACAACATCGTGCTCCTTGCCAACGGCGACAGCAAAGTTTATTTGCGCGACGTGGCGCAGGTGCTCGATACTTACAACGAAGACGTGATTCACACGCGCTTGAACGGCGAATCCGCCGTCGGCCTGTTGTTGCAGAGACAATCCGGCTCGAACTCCGTGCAAGTGGCCGAGCTGGTGCGCAAAGAACTCGCGAAGATCGAAGCCGCGGAACAGGGCCGCATTCACTTCGAAATCGCGCAGGACATCACACAGTTTACCCTGCACTCGGTTGATGAAGTGAAACGCGATCTCGGCCTGGCCGTGTTGATGGTCGCGATCGTGCTCTTCATCTTTCTGCACAGCTTTCGCAACTCGCTCATCGTGCTGCTCTCGATCCCCACGAGCCTGATTACCACGTTCATTATGATGAACGCGCTCGATTTCACGATCAATCTCGTGTCGTTGATGGCGCTCGCGTTGGTCATCGGCATTTTAGTGGATGACTCCATCGTGGTGCTCGAAAACATCCATCGTCATTTGGAAAAAGGCGAAGAACAAAAATCCGCCGCGCTCAAAGGCCGCAATGAAATCGGCTTCGCGGCCATCGCCATCACGCTCGTGGACGTTGTGGTCTTCCTGCCCATTGCGTTGATCGGCGGCCTGGTCGGAAAAATTTTCAAAGAGTTTGGGTTGACCGTGGTGGTGAGCACGTTGCTCTCGCTCTTCGTGTCATTCACGCTCACGCCCATGCTCGCGTCGAAATGGTCGCGCGCCGGAAAAACCTCGTTGCGTTGGGGCTGGCTGCACGCGTTGATCGGGAAGTTTGAAGCCTGGCAAGAGCGTTTGAATGAACGCTATCACGGCGTGCTCGATTGGAGCTTGCGCCATCGCAAAACCGTGGTGGCCACCAGCATTGTGTTGCTGCTCGCCAGTATCGCGCTCGTGCCGCTCGGCTTGATTGGAAGCGAGTTCATGGCCCATGCGGATCGCGGCGAGTTCGCCGTCAATCTTGAAATGCCCATCGGCACGGCGCTCGAGCTCACGGATAACGCGGCGCAGCGCGTGGAAGGAATTTTGGCAAGCTTGCCGGAAGTGGATCGCTATCTCGCCACCATCGGCAAAGCGCAAAGCGAATGGTCGAGCCAAAAGCGTCCAAACGTCGCGCAGATTGCGGTCACGCTCAAAGACAAACGCCAACGCGCGCGCAGCACGGATTTGGTGATGAACGACATTGCCAGGCAAGCTGCGGCGATTCCCGGCTTGCAAGTGCGCATGAGCCCGATCAGCATGTTCGGCGCGGCGCAAGAATCGCCGCTGCAAATCGAAGTGAAGGGCGCGGATTTGGAAACGCTGGCGCAAGTCGCGGATCAAATCGCGGCAATCACGACGCAGGCCGCGGGCACGCGCGACGTGAAGAGTTCATGGGAAGAAGGCCAGCCGGAAATCCGCGTCGCCGTTGATCGCGAGCGCGCCGCGCAGTTTGGCTTGACCCTCGGCGAAATCGGCTTGGCGTTGCGCACCGCGCTGGAAGGCGACATCGCCACGAAATTCAAAGACGGCAATTCGGAATTTGATACGCGCGTGGTGCTCGCCAAAGCGAATCGCTCGAACCCGGCGGACGTGGAAAAAGTGACGCTCGTCAACTATCGCGGCGAGCGCGTGTTCCTCAATCAAGTCGCGGATATTTATTACGGCAAAGGCCCGACGATGATCAGCCGCAAAGACCGCGAGCGTTTGATCACTGTCACTTCGAATCTTGACGGCACCGTGCCGCTCGGACAGATCACGCAAGAGATTCAAAAGAATGCCGCCGGCGTGCAATTGCCTTCCGGCGTGACCGTGGCCTACGCGGGCGACGTGCAAAACATGGAAGACATGTTTCGCGACATGATGATTGCGATCCTGTTTGCGGCGCTGTTCGTGTACATGATCATGGTCGCGCTCTTCGAAAGCTACGTGCACCCGTTTACGATCATGTTCTCGATTCCGGTCGCGCTCGTCGGCGGCCTCGGCGCGCTCGCGCTCACGGGCCAAACGTTGAATATGTTTTCGATGATCGGCATTTTGCTCTCGATGGGCTTGGTGACAAAGAACGCGATCTTGTTGATCGACCGCACGAACGAGCAGCGCGCGAAAGGTTTATCCGTGCGCGAAGCGTTGCTCGAAGCCGGTCCCACGCGGTTGCGTCCGATCATCATGACCACGCTCACGATGGTGCTGGGCATGGCGCCGCTGGCGCTCGCGCTCGGCGCAGGCTCCGAAATTCGCCAAAGTATGGCCATCGTCGTGATTGGCGCGTTGCTCAGCTCGACGGCGCTCACGTTGGTGCTAGTGCCGGTGGTTTATTCTCACATCGAAGGCTTGCGGGCGCGCTTGCAACGCAGCAAGGCCGTGGCGACGAACGGGAAGATGCATCGCGTGCGGGAATTGGCGGGAGCGGAGATGGTGTAGGCACTGACAACAAGAGAGGGAAGATTAAATCTGAACATATTCATTGCTGCATCATTAAACCCCTTGAAAATGTCATTCTGGAAGAACCTTCCCTCGCACTGGGCACAGCCTTATGAGTTTTGACGAGCAAGTTCGGTAATGTTCAGCCACGGCTTGGCCGTGGCTTGCTCTGATGCGCTGATGAACAACTAATGCCACGGCCAAGCTGTGGCAGATCAAAACCAGATTACCGAATTTGAAAGTCAAAACTTATTAGAACAGGCTGTGTTATCGAGCACGAGGGAAGGTTCTTACAGAATGACATTTTGTAGTGTGAATGCCGATTCAATGTAGGCTTTTACAAGCTCCGTCTTTGCAGAAAAAGCAAAGACTTCAAATGGCAGAGTGATTCACCGGCAGAATAATTTCGTAATCATTCTGCTGAAAAATTATTCTGCCTGTTTGCTTGCGACTTGTTCGTGTTGTGTGCGTGGATAAAAAGGCTCTCCGGTCGCATGCGGTGTGAAGACGGCGGGTAAAATTTTAAAACGGAGAGCCTGAACAAAACGCGACGTGCTTACATGCCTTTGACCGCTGTCGCCACGGCAAGAACCGCGAAGCCGACGAAGACGAGCCAGAAAGCATTGCCCGCGACCACGGCCGCGGAGATAATGCTTAACTTTCCGAGCAAGCCCACGACGCCAAGAACGACCGCAATGAGCCAAAGCGTTTGATTGGGGGCATTCATTTTTTTCATAATCCTTCCTCCTTGTGGCTTGGTGTGATGAGAAGCGGGTGAAACCGAGGTGGAATCAAATCCCCAGCGGAACGAAGTTGAGCGTTTGTTCGAAGCAGCAACACCGCCGTGCGACGTGAAAAATATGCGTAGAAAAGGCTGAACCTGCAAATAGTTTTTGGGGAGGGCGAAAAAAATTTGGAACTCATTGACGCACTCGATGGTAAGCCAAAACAAAAACGGCGGCAACATCTCGTAGAAGAGGAACGATAACACCTGAGAAGGTGTTGGCTCAATAAGCCTGCACGGCGAAAGCGGTGCGGGCTTTTTTATTCGCCCCGACTAAAAGTGACTGTATTCGGGGGCTGCCCCGGCTCTTGACTCTGTAGTTTTTTTTCCGCAACCTCCCAGTAAATCATCGATAAATCACAATGGACATCTTAATACGAATCAAGCGTCTCGTTATCAGCGGGCGAGTTGTTTTCAGCGAAAAGGCCGACCTCGAAAGAAGGGTGGATCATCTCTCGCCGGAGATGGTTTACGAGGCGATCTTGAATGCTCCTGTAATCTACAAAAAGATCCGTTCGCGTGATCCCAAGACAAAACATTTGGAGTATCTATATGTGATCAAAGGGATGACCTTTGATGGGCTGTCGATTTACACAAAAGGAAAAATTCGAAACGAAAATGGTATGGAGATATTTTATGTCCTTATCTCTTCAAAGCGCTCGACGGACTGACCGAAAACGCACGTCGGCAGAAAGCACCTCCCAAAAAATACACTGGTGGGATGAGTTGCCGGCGGTTCTAACTTGTCCGGAATGCGGCGAAAGAGCCATGCGCAGGGTTGCCGGGCCTTGCCACCTGCTCGACGGAACGTCCATTCCCGTGTTGGAACGTTTTCAATGCTCGTCATGTCAAGCCAATTTTTTTGACAATGATGCGATGAAAACGATTGATGCGTTTCGAGAAAAGGCCTCACAAAAGCCCGCAATTGCGCGCCGCACCAAACGCATGAAGGCTGCGGCATGAGGATCTTTTATGAAAAGCTTGAAGACATTATTCATAAATGAACGCCGCTCTCGAAACCGCTTTTACAAAAATCTTTCCTGCGCTCAAACGCGACGAACCCCTCTCCCGCCACACCACGTTGCGCGTCGGCGGCCCGGCGCGATATTTCCTCACTGCGACGAGCACGGAGCAGATTGAAGAAGCGATCAAACTCTCCCGCCAATTTGAAATTCCCTATTTCGTGCTCGGCTGGGGCAGCAATATCATTGTCTCCGATTACGGCTTTCCCGGATTGGTTATTCAAAATCGCGCACAGAGCTGGCGCATCTTGAATGAAGAAGCTGGGGTCGAGTATTCTTCCACAAACTCCGCGCAGCGTTTTGAAACTGTCGGCGGCGAATACTACACGACCGAGGGCTTGCATTACTCCGATGCTGATGCGCCGGTCGTGCTCGTGCGCGTGGATTCCGGCGCGAAGCTCGGGCCGCTGATGAATGCGCTGTTTCGCGAAGGCCTCACCGGCTTGCAATGGTTCGCGGGCATTCCGGCGAGCGTGGGCGGCGCGATCTACATGAACATGCACGGCGGTCCGCACTTCTTCGGCGATTTGGTTGCGCGCGCTCTGCTGTTCGATGGCAAAGAGGCGCGTGAAGTGGAACATAGCTACTTCGCTTTCGATTATGATTACAGCCTTCTTCATCGCACCAAAGAGACCATTCTGCGCGCCGATTTGAAACTGCGAAGAGGCGAGGTCGCGCGCTCCGTGCAAATCGCACGCGAGTGGGCTGCGCGCAAATCGCTGCAGCCGCAGATCTCCGCCGGCTGTGTGTTTAGAAATCTCACCCCAGAAGAACAAGCCCGCCTCCAGCTCCCCACCTCTTCCATCGGCTATTTGATTGATCATGTTTTGAAATTGAAAGGCGAGCGCCGCGGCGATGCGATCATCTCGCCGCAGCATGCGGCGTTCATTGAGAATTTGGGCAATGCCAAAGCGGCCGAAGTGATGGCGTTGATGGCTTTAATCCAAGAGAAGACGAGGAAAGAATTGGGGCTGGAATTGATACCAGAGGTGGAAGCGCTCGGGAGGTTTTAGACCCGCACTCATTACCGTGGAAAAACTGTCCCCCGTTGAATATTCTGCAAGGCAGAACAAGAGTTCGGTTGGAGCAATAGAGCTTGGGAGTAATGGAGCTCCAACAATCCATCACTCCAAGTTTTTAGGCGCGCGGTGGCGATAATAAATCAAACACAGGCCGAAAGCGATGAGCACGGTGCTAATCATTTGCGCGAGCGTCATCCAACCGAAAAGAATTTTCGGCGTGGTGCGCCAAAATTCGGTGATGAATCGGCCCACGCCCACGGCGATGAAGTACAATCCGAAGAGCGTGCCGGGCACGAAGTTGCGGCGACGCATCCGCCACAGCGTGAAGAAGAACGTGAGCAATATTATGATGTCGTAAATCGGCGTTGGGTGTACCCGCTCAGTTGTAGGCATGTCGCCGTTTGGAAAAGACATAGCCCAAGGCAAATCCGTGGGCGGGCCGTAATCGCCGTCCGCGGCGAGCAAGCAGCCCATGCGGCCGAACGCTTGCCCCAGCAAAACGAGTGTCGAAACGATATCCGCGGTTTTCCAAAACGGCATGCGATAATGTTTGACGGTCCATGCGACGGCGAGCACGCCGCCGAAGAGGCCGCCATACCACACGAGGCCCGCACCGCTGAAGATCATGGAGAAGGGCGCTTGTGCAAACTCGCTCCAATGCTCGATGATGAAATAAAGCCGCGCACCGACGAAGCCGCCGATGATTGCGGCCACGGAGATGGTGCTCGCCAAATCCGGCTCGATATTTTCTTCGCGAAACGCGCGGCGCATGATAATCGTCGGCACGAGAAAGCCGAGCATGGCCATCACGCCGAAGCTGTGCAATGTGAAAGCGCCGATAATGGGAAGCTCGACGGTGAAAACGTTGGGGTGCATGAGGTGATTACGGTTTGGAGTGGTGGATTGATGGAGTATCGGGCTGCAAACGCTCGTGTCATCGTGGCCGCATCCAACCTGGTTGCAGTGAATCGGGTGAAGACAAACTGTGAGTGGACGTTGCGCTATTCTTCCGATAGCGATGTTGCTTCTCAATCAGCTCGACCACGTGCGGCACCTGATGTTGCTGGAGCAATTCATAAATCAACGTGCGCACTTCGGTCGAGCCTTTGGGCACGTCGCAAGCGCACACTTCCAAGCCGATGGTAATAAAGAATTGCTTGAAATGCAAGCCAGCCGGCGAGCCTTCTCCCACGAAATAGGAACTCCCACGAAAAAATGCTTTGTCCTTTCGTGGGAGCGTTCTCTTTGTGCGATTATTGACTGTTCGTTGTCTCAAATCGCCAAGCGCATCGTCGCCGCGCTCGCGCAACTCGTCAAATCAAACTCGACCGACTTGCGCACCGCAGCGGGCACGTCCTCGCGCGCAATTTGTTGGAAGCCCGCGCGGCCGGCAAGCTCGGGAATCGTTGTAGTCAAAAGATAGAAAGCCGAAATGCCGGTTTGCTTGGCGCGCTTGTGCAGCTCGCTCCAAAGCTGCTTGCCGAGGCCGCGCCCGCGCCAGCCTTGGGCAACGGCGAACGAACGCACGAGCGCATCGCGGTCATAACGCTCCATGGCAATCACGCCGATGAGATAGCCGTTGTGTTCGGCCACAAGCGCATCGCTAAAAGCTTTTTCCAAACCGGTCTCGGGCAAACCACTGGCAACGAGCAACGACGCAATCGCCGCACGATCTTCTGTATGCGTTGCGCGAACATTAAAAGCAACGTGCTCCTCGCGCACAGGTTTGCGGCCAACGATTTTGAGGCTCGAAAGCTTCACGGTTTCCAACAACGCGGGATTGGCCTCGACGAGGGCGCCGTAACGCGCGCGCAAGTTTTCATCGCCGAGCAAGAACCCGCGAATCATCTCCGGCGAATAATCCAAACGCGACTCGGCTTTGACTTCCACCAAACCGGCTTGCGTCAAACCGCTGAAATAATCCGCCGCGGGCAACGCGCCGCCGACGCAGCCGCAATACGAGCTCGCATCGTTGCGCACAAAGTCGGGCAGCGCGTCCGCAACAATGTCGCTAATCGAAATGCGGCCGCCGGGCTTGAGCACGCGATTGATCTCCGCGAAAACTTTTTGCTTGTCGGGCGAGAGATTGATCACGCAATTTGAAATCACCCAATCCACGCTCGCGCTTTCAACCGGCATGTCTTCGGCCTCGCCTTTGCGAAACTCGACGTTGGTATAGCCGCCTTCTTTGGCATTGCGGCGCGCGGCTTCGAGCATGGCCGGCGTCATATCGAGGCCGATAACTTTTCCGCTCGGCCCAACTTTCTGCGCGGCAATGAAGCAATCAATGCCCGCGCCCGAGCCAAGATCCAAAACCGTTTCGCCCGGCTTGACGCCCGCAAAGGCCAACGGATCGCCGCAGCCAAAACTACTTTCCGCCGCGGCTTGCGGAATCGCAGCGAGCACGTCGCTTTGATAACCCGCGAGATCGGGAACGCTCACCACGGCGCCGATGCCCGTCGAAGATTTCGTGCAACAACCGCTTTTCTGCTGCACGGCATTGCCATAATACTCTTTCACCATCTTTTTAATGTCTTGCTCGGCGCCGTTCTTCGCGGGCACACTTCCGCCGCAGCAGCCGCTATTCGCCGGCATCACCGGCAATGCTTTCGATTGGTTCAAAGTTTCAGTCATGAGTTATTCCTTTCTTCATTCTTTTTGAGTGGGATGAGGATTTTTCCAGGCGCACAACAAGTGGCAAGCCACTGGTGCACCGCGTTCGCGAGCAAGTCTAGCGCTTCCAAAAGCGCCTCGCGTTTTTCCGGCATGATTTGCGTGAGAATTTGCAATTGGCTCGCGCGCAAACCCGCGAGAATTTCTTGGCGCAGCTTCTCGCCTTCCGCGGTGAGCCGCACCAAAATGCCGCGACGATCTTGCTCGCTCAATCTTCTTTCGACCAAACCGCGTTTGACCAACGGATCGATCGTGCGCGTCGCCGTGCTCTTATCCAAAAACAAATGTCTGGCGAGTTGCACCATCGAGATTTCGCCGTGCTCACCCAAAACATCGAGGGCATAACATTGCGAGACCGTGACGTCGTAGCAGCAGATTTCGTTGCGGTCGCGCATTTGATAGCGCCGCAGAAGATTCTGCGTGAGCCGTTGCATGCGCTCCGCTTGCTCGTTGAGTAGCTGGTTGTTTACCATAAATCGCCTTTTGATTGACTATTGCAATAGTTGCATCATACAACGACAATCACCAAAACAAAGTTTCAAATCCTCTTAAAAATTTTTCGCGTTGCGTCTTCGATAACAGCAGTCGCATTGAATAAACTAAGCCTTAATCAAAAAAAAGGACACGGAAACAGAACAAGACACAGAAAATTTTTCCGTGCCCTGCTCCGATTCCGTGTCCCTGGGTAGAAGCTGCGCAGTGTGCGTTTTTGTTCCGTGTGCTATCCCAAGAGCTTCGAAATTTAGCTTGCATCCAAAGTAATGACTACTTTTCCTCGAGCATGTCCTTCTTCCAGATACCGGATAGCCTCGGGAGTCTCACTCAACTTATAACGCCTGTCAATGACCGGTGCTACCTTTCCCGTCTCCATAAGCTCACGCATGATGGCCAGCTCCTCTTTGCTCGCTCTCGCAATAAACATGACGAACTTCTGGCGCGCGAGCCGTGACAACACAAATCCTTTGCAGGCGCGCGACAGAAAACTCCAAACTCCGCCGGCTCCGGCGAGGACGCATATGCCCTTGGGATTTAAAACACGCCTGCACGCTAACAGCGAGTGATTTCCAACGCAGTCGAGAATCAGGTCGTAACGTTGCTCCTCTTTAGTGAAGTCATCTTGGGTGTAATCAATGACGCGCTCCGCGCCGAGGGCCCGAACCATTTCCAGATTCCTCGTGCTGCACACGCCGGTCACTTCCGCGCCGAACGATTTGGCGATCTGCACCGCGAACGTGCCCACGCCTCCCGCCGCGCCGTTGATCAAAACCTTCTGCCCCGGTTTAATCCGTCCCTTGTCGCGAAGCCCCTGCAATGCAGTGAATGCCGCCACCGGCACAGCAGCCGCTTGCTCAAACGTCACGTTCTCCGGCTTCAAAACCAATCTAGACTCGGATGCGCATACATACTCGGCAAAGGCCCCATGGCAGACGCCAAACACCTCGTCGCCGGCTTTGAACTGTGTTACGTTCTTGCCAATCGCTTCGACCTGGCCAGCCACATCACGCCCGAGTCGCTTGAGTTCTGGCTTTCCCAGCCTCGACAACAAGCGCAAAACATACGGCCCGCCTCGCATTGAGTGCCGATCAAGTGGATTAACCGAAGCCGCGCGAACTTTGAGCAAGACTTCATTATCCCCAACCGCCGGCTTTTCGATTTCATCATATTGGAGAACATTGGATGAGCCATAGTTGTAATAGACAATAGCTTTCATAATTCTCCTTCTGACCTCATTTTCATCTTTGCTTGTTTATCTCACCCTTATCTCTTCGGGTTAGCTGGCTTCAAAGCGATTGGTTAAAAGCAAAAGCCGGTGCACTTGGTTTTGGTCAAGGACGGCTTTCAAACTAAGAGTTCATCCAAAAATAACTTTCCGTGTCATTGTAGTCTCCGCCTCTTGTGGGCGGCTGGCGGTGCAACAAACTTAAGTGCTCCACCAATGCCCCACAAGGGGGCAGGACTACGGCGATCTCGTGAAGTAATTTTTAGACGCAGGTTAAGTTTTGCGAATGCTTCTACTACATGGTTCTGCTCTTCGCGAACTTGGCGTCTTCGCGGTGAAGATTTATGAATAATCGAGGTTAAGGAATGCCGTTTTTATAACTTACTCATTTGATCTGTCATGCTCGAGCGCTTTAATCGGGCATCCAAGCACATAAAATGGATTCCTGCTTAAAGACTGCAGGAATGACGGTTCATTGCAAATGGGAAAGTTATTTAAACGCCGATCCTAAGAGGAATAGGCAACGAAACATCGCTTGAGGAAACGACGTCGCGCTCGCTCAACTCTGCCGACTTAAAAATTCCAAACGCAACACGCGCAGCTCATCGAAGCTCACATTGCCGCCGAGGGCGTCGAACACCCGACGCAGATAATTCGCGCCGTGCTGCTCGAAAACTTGGCGCACGCGCTCGCGCTCTTCCGCGCTCAGTTTCGAATATTCTGCAAAGCCTTCGGGGCGCAGCGCATGGCCCGCGCGCTGATAATTTTGCAAATGATCTAAAATCGTCCCGGGCTTGACCGCGAATTGTTGCGCCACCTCCTCGATAGATTTTCCCGTATTGTAAGCTTCGGCCATGAGCGGCGTACGAAACGTAAGATTCGAAGCAGAGCTCACGCTCGCCGGGTTTGTACTCGCGGGAAATTTTTCTTGCAAACCGCGCTCGCGGCAATAGCGTGAAATCTCGCGCAAGAACTCCGCGCCATACTTCTCCAGCTTGGCCTGGCCCACACCGCTGATGCGCCGCAAACTCTCACGCGCTTGCGGATAAAAACTCGCCATCTCGATCAGCGTTTTGTCGGCGAACACCACGAAGGGTGCGACGTTTTGTTCGTCCGCCAATCTTTTGCGCAGCTTGCGCAAGATTTCGAACAGCTCGCGATCATACTCCACACGCTCGTTTTTTTCGCTGCCGAAATCCGCGGTCTCGGCTTGCACCGTGCCGAAGACTTTTTCCTGGCCTCGCAACACCTCGTGCGCTTTGGGCGTGAGCTTCAAGCTGCCATATTCCAAATCCTGCGCGAGCAACCCCTTTTGCAAAAACTGTCTGGAAAGGTGCAGCCATTGCGCCTTCGAGAGGTCTTTGCCGATGCCATAGGTTGAAAGATTGCCGTGTCCGTGCTTCAAAACTTTTTCCGCGTGCGAGCCGCGCAACACGTCGATGATATGACTCGCGCCGAAGAATTGGCCGGTGCGCGCGCAAACCATCGCGGCCCGCGCGGCCGATCTCTTGATAATAGGATTCAAGATTCTTCGGCAGATCGTAATGCATGATAAAGCGCACGTTCGATTTGTTGATGCCCATCCCAAACGCGATCGTGGCCACGATGATCTGCACGTCGTCGCGCAGAAACGCGCGTTGATTCTGCGTGCGCTCCTCGTCGGAAAGTCCGGCGTGATACGGCTTCGCGGCGAACCCGTTGCGTTTCAGCGCGCTCGCCAGCTCGTCCACTTGCCGGCGCGAGAAGCAATAAATAATGCCGGCCTGTTGCGGATGCTGTTGCAGGAACTCCAGCGTTTGGCCGAACGGATCTTTCTTGGCCACAACGCGGAGCATAAGGTTCTCGCGATTGAAGCTGGCAATGAACTGCTGCGAGGCCGCGAAGTGGAGCGTCGCGCAAATATCCTCGCGCACGCGCAGTGTCGCCGTGGCCGTGAGCGCGAGGCACACGGCTTGGGGAAAGCGCGCGCGGCAGGCCACAATTTGCCGATACTCCGGACGAAAATCATGGCCCCATTCCGAAATGCAATGCGCCTCATCAATCGTGAGGCAATCGACGTTGAGCGTCGCAAGCAATGCGAGCGTTTTCGCTTTCAACAAAGTCTCGGGCGCGACATAGAGCAGCTTCACTTCGCCGCGACGCACGCGCTCGCTGTTGTGCTGATATTCTTCGGACGAGAGCGAGCTATTCAAAAACACCGCGGCCACGCCGAGCTGTTGCAATTGCGCCACTTGATCTTGCATCAAGGAAATGAGCGGCGAAACCACGACGGTCAAGCCCTCAAAGAGCAGCGCCGGAAGTTGATAGCACAACGATTTGCCGCCGCCCCGTGGGCATGATCACGAGCGTGTCTTGCTTTTGCAAAACGTTCGCAATGATCTCTCTTTGCAACGGACGAAACTCGTCGTAGCCGAAGATTTCCTTGAGAACGGTTTGTGCGCGAGAGATCATGT
>Ga0247727_10012091_pt1 | contig 14902 bp, 21 predicted proteins | sample WisWelCaveWW1625_FD_202498 | JGI IMG/M metagenome (GOLD analysis project Ga0247727, IMG submission 202498) | Biofilm microbial communities from Wishing Well Cave, Virginia, United States - WW16-25 | ecosystem: Environmental > Aquatic > Deep subsurface > Groundwater > Cave microbial mat | place... | reverse complement strand
TTGGTGGACCGAACCGCACGCGGAAGCGATGCTGGGACTGCGCGCTGCACGGGCCAACCACCTGTGGGACCGCTACTGGCTCACTTCCGAACTCACCCGTAACTGACCGCCACTTCCAGTCACACCCCGAGACGGACGCTGCGTTGACAGGGGCGCGGCATTTCCGCATCATGGTCGCGATCGGGCAACGCCATGTCAGCACACTCCAAAGGGAACCGCCCCGGTAGCACCGTGCGCGCGCCGATTGTGGCCGTCGCGGATGGGAAGCGTCGGCGACGTGAGGATACGTTGACCACCGAAGAGCCGTTGGAGATCCGGGTGGGGGTGGACGGCGCGCAGCACAGCCTCGCGGTCACGATGCGGACGCCCGGACACGATTTCGAGTTGGCGGCCGGGTTTTTGTTCAGTGAAGGCGTGATTGCCGGGCGGAAGGTGATCGACCGCATCCGGTATTGTGCTGACCCGCAGAACTACAACGTCGTCACGGTGGATCTGGTGGCGGGAACGACGTTCGATCCGGCGCGGTTCAGCCGGCATGTCTATACGACCAGCAGTTGCGGCGTGTGCGGCAAAGCGTCGCTGGAACTGGTGCGCGCAAGTTTGCCGCCGGCAGCGGCTCGAAGACCCGTCGCGCCACCACCGGCAGAGTTCCTATGCGCGCTGCCGGCCAAGCTGCGGGAGGCGCAGCCGGTGTTTGCGCGGACGGGCGGGTTGCACGCGGCGGCGTTGTTCAATGGCGACGGGAAATTGCTGCTGCTGCGCGAGGACGTAGGACGTCACAACGCGGTGGATAAACTGGTCGGAGCGCGGTTGCTGGGTGACAAGTTGCCGGCAGCGGACACGATTCTCCTGGTCAGTGGCCGCGCCAGTTTCGAGCTCGTGCAGAAGGCAGTGATGGCCGGCATCCCCGTCTTCGCGGCGATCGGCGCGCCGAGCAGTCTGGCGGTGGACCTGGCCCGGGAGTTCGGGGTGACGCTCGTCGGGTTTCTGCGCGAGGGGCGGTACAACATCTACGCGGGCGGGTAGGGGCACGGCAGCCCACTCCGCCGAAGCAACCGCTTCGGCTGCGAAGGCCGGATGCCGTGCATGTGCGTAGCGCGGCCGTCCCGGCTGCGAGTTGCAGCACCGTCCCGGTGCAGCAAGAGATCTCACTCCGCGGCGAGACGCCGCGGGAACCCGCCGCCGGGACGGCCGCGCTACGTGTGCTGAACCGCTACCCCGCAATCACCGACGCGTGAAACTCTTTCCAATCGTCGAGATTGTTCAGGTTGACGGCGTCTTTGATCTTGCCGTCATCCGGGATGCCGTTGGCGCCGAGGATGGACGTGCGCGTGCCATCGTCGTGGTTGTAGCCGCGGACGGCGGCATTGTGTTTCTCGATGCTGGCCTTGTCGAGTTTGACGCCCGGCTGCTTTTTGATCCAGGCTTCGAACTGCGGATAGGTCGGCTTGCTGCCGGCGATGAACTTCCGCACCGCGTCGGCGTTGAGGCCGAGGGCGGTGATGGTCATCGTGTCGTAGCCTTTGCCGATGCCGGGATAGCCGTCCGCCAGTTTGCCGGCGGCTTCGAGTGACACTTTTTGCCAGAGCCGCGGCAGGTGCAACACGCCCAGCGGCCCGGCCACGCCCGAACTAATCAACGGTACAATCTTTTGCATGAGACTCTCCTCCTGATGAATGTGAATTGATGGTTCGACGAACTCGCAACAGCCGGAGAGGATGCCCGAACCGCGCCCGCTTGCCAATCGTTTTTTTCTTTTGACCTGCGACGGCGAATCCCGTAAACGTGCAAGCCGTCCCCGTGAAGATTCCTCTCGAAGACAACTACAACGACATTCTCGGCAAAGCCAAGCGCGGCCTGAAACTGTCGGACGCCGAACTGGCCCAGCGCGCCGGGGTGACGGAAGCCGACGTGCAGGCGGTGCTCGGCGGGACGGTGGATGAAGCCGTCATCCGCCAGCTCGCGCCACCGCTCGGTCTCGGCGTGGAAGCCGTCGTCGCCAGCGCCAAGAAAGCATGGTATCCGCGAACTCCCGATGACATCAACGGGTTGATGTGTTTCAACACGCCCCACGAGGACATCACGGTCAATTCCTACCTCATGTACGACGTCGGCACGCACGCGGCGGTGGCGTTTGATACGGGGGCGGATTGCAGCGGCCTGCTCAATTTCGCCAGCGGCCACAAGCTGAACATCTCGCTGATTCTGCTCACGCACGTGCACATTGATCACGTCGTCGCCTTGGACCGGCTGAAAGCGGCGACGGGCGCAAAGCCCTACGTCAGCGATCGCGAACCCATCGCCGGGGCGGAACCGTTTGCGGATGGCCGCGCGTTCAGCATCGGCGCGCTCAAGATCGAAACACGCCGCACCAGCGGCCACGCTCGCGGCGGAGTGACGTACGTGGTGACCGGCTTGACGCGGCGACTGGCGGTGGTGGGTGATGCCGTGTTTGCCGGGTCGATGGGCGGCGGGATCGTGGATTATCAGGAAGCACTGCGGACCAATCGGGAGAACATTTTGACGCTGGCGGACGACACCGTGCTCTGCCCCGGCCATGGCCCGTTGACCACGGTGGGCGAGGAAAAGAAGAACAACCCGTTTTTCACGCTGTAGCCGCGGTCGGCGACCGCGGCGGGTCAAACGGGACCGCGCTCAACGAGCGCGGCTACAGAATGGGAGAAAAGAATCATGGAAAAGATCGGATTTGTCGGAGTCGGTCGCATGGGCGCGAACATGGCGCGGCGGCTGAAGGAAGTCGGCTACCCGGTGGCCGCGGTCTATGACGCGCGTCCTGAGACGGCGCAGGCGCTGGCCGGGGAACTTGGTTGCGAGGCGGCGGCGGCCTTGGCGCGCGTTACGGAGCTGTCGGACATCATCATCACCGTCGTCAGCGATGACGCGGCGATGAAGAAGATTTTTGCGACGGGCGGCGACACGCTGTTGAAACGCGCCAAAGGCAAACTGTTCATCAACTGCGCCACGATCACGCCGAAGGTGCACGTCCGGGTCGAGGAACTGGCGAAGAAGAAGGGTGCGCAGTCGTTGGAAGCCTGCATGGCGTCGAGCATCACCCAGGCCCGGCAAGGCACGTTGTACCTGATGCTCGGCGGCGAACCGTCCGCGTTCGAGCGGGCCAAGCCGCTCCTCACCACACTCAGTGACCAGGGTAAACTCATGCGCTACGTCGGCCCTGCCGGCAAGGCCGCGCAGGTCAAGGCGCTGGTGAACATGGTCATGAACATCAACACCGCCGCGCTGGCCGAGGGCCTCGGCTTGGGCGACGCGCTTGGACTCGACCTGAAGACGCTGATGGAAGTGTTCTCCCAGACGGGCGCCAACTCCCGCGTCTTGCAGACCGACGGCGAAGACATGATGAACCGCGAGCACTCCTGTTTCTTCAGCGCCGCGCACGCCGCCAAAGACAGCGGCATCGCGCTGAAGCTGTCCAAGGAAGCCGGACTGAATCTGCCGCTGGCCGCCGCCGCCTTCAAACAGTACACCCGCATGACGAAGGAAAACCTGGGCGAGCTCGACAAGAGCGGTATCGCCGAGCTGACCTTCAAAGGCCGCGGGCCGAAGAAGGCGTAGCCGCTACAACAACCGCTCGATCACGTCCAGCCCCTCATCGAGCTGCTCGTCGGTGACGACCAGCGGGACGAGGAAGCGCAGCACGTTACTGTGCGTGCCGGCGTAGAGAACGATCACGCCGTTCTCGACGCAGCGCTTCACTAGATTCAGCGTGAACTCCTTGGCCGGCTCCTTGGTCGCGCGGTCGTTGACGAACTCCATCGCCATCATCGCACCGAGGCCCCGCACGTCACCGATCATCGCACACCGTTTCTGCCATCCCAGCATCCGCTCGCGCAGCCGCTGGCCAATCCTTTCCGAGCGCGCGCAGAGGTTGAGCTTCTCAATCTGCTCAATCGTCGCCAACGCCGCCGCGCAGGCGAGGGGATTCCCGCCATACGTGCCACCGAGGCCGCCGACATGCACGCTGTCCATCACCTCGGCCCGGCCGGTCACCGCCGACAACGGCATCCCGCCCGCCAGCGATTTCGCCAGCGTGATCAAGTCCGGCTCGATGCCGTAGTGTTCCGCGGCAAACATCCGGCCGGTCCGCGCGAAGCCGGTCTGGATTTCGTCGGCCACCAACAGGATGCTGTTCTCCCGGCAAAACGTCGCCAGCGCCTGCACGTAGCGCTTCGGCGCGACGATGAAGCCGCCCTCGCCGGTCACCAGTTCCATCACCACGCACGCCACCTGCCGGGGATCGACGTGCGCGTGGAAAAACTCGTGCATTTGGGCGATCATCCCCTCCTCGTCCAACTCGCTGCGGTACGCGTACGGGAATGGCAACCGGTACACTTCCGGCGCGAACGGGCCGAACCCGAACTTGTACGGCATGACCTTGCTGGTCAGCGTCATTCCCAACAGCGTCCGGCCGGCAAACCCGTGCTCGAACCCCACCACCGCCGGGCGCTTCGTGAAATAGCGGGCGATCTTCACGGCATTCTCGACCGCCTCCGCGCCGCTGTTCACCAGCAGCGTCTTCTTCGGGAACGTGCCCGGTGTGATCGCGTTCAACTTCTCCGCGAGCGCCACGTACGGCTCGTACATCGCAATGTGAAAACAGGTGTGCAGAAACCGCCGTGCCTGACCCACCACCGCCTCGACCACGGCCGGGTGGGAATGCCCGGCGTTCAACGAGCCGAGCCCGCCGGTAAAATCTAGCAGCACGTTGCCATCCACATCCGTGACCGTCGCCCCCGCCGCGCGCTCGACGAAGACCGGGGCGACGTTAAACGGCCCCGGCGGCACCGCCGCCTTCCGCCGCGCGAGCAGCGCCTGGCTGTTCGGGCCGGGGATGGCCGTCTTCAGCGCGATGGATTTCACGCCGCTACTTTACCCGCGAACGACCGCGAATCCACGCGAATTTGCGGAAGGCTTCAGTCTCGTGGTGCGCTCCGACGTTCCGCAATCCCCAAATCAGGCCGACTGCTTGGCCTTGATCATGAGGAGTTGTCGGAGAGCTTCCTTATCTTTCGGCTCGCTGAGAGCCGCCTTGGCTTTGATGAGACCGTCCAGACCGAGCAGCCTTGCTTGGCCGAATGGGAAGTCCGCCTCAATGCTTCGTCCGAAAGCGGCCCTGTAGTCTCCGATCCCTTTCACCCTTCCGATGCAATCGAGAACGCCCCAATCGGTTTCGAGGTAAAGGTTCTTCCAGCCGCGACACGTCCTCGGCGTCAGTCGAAGGGGCGGTTTGCGAGGGGATTGACGGTGGACGGGATGCAAATCGGCGAGCGCCGCTTGAAGTTTCATCAGGCTGGCCACCGTGAACGGACAACAGATGTCGAGGTCCTGCGTGATGAGCGTCACACCATGGGCGGTTGCGGCGTACCCGCCGATGATGACGAACTCAAACTCTCGCTCAACGAGCCTTTTGAGCAGTCCCTCGAGATCGCTCATCATGTTTCCGGACAGCTTCCCGCAGTTTCTCCACGAGCGCCAACGCACTCCGATGGGCCTGCACCCGCTCACGAACCGTCATCCGCAAGTGCCGATCAATGAGTGCCACATCACAACTCTCAGTGCGAGGAGATACCGCGTGCGACCGGCTTCTTTTCATCGGCGGAAGTCTAGCGGTTCGCGTCGGGGAAAACAAGGCTCGCGCCGAATCGCGCTTTGACATCCCCGCGGGTTCGGTGTTTGATGCGCGCCACTTCATGAACGCCTGTTGCCTGCAAGGCGATGCGACAGTGGCCGCAACTTGGTCGGCGGTGCTCGGCGCGGAACGCGCCGCGGCGCTGATCACCGACCCGCCGTACTGCCTGCTCACCCGCCGGCGCAAGGGCGGCGACCTGCGTGATCCCAAGGGCCGCAAACTCGATGCCGGCCCGGTGCGACGGTTCGAGACGGTACGCGATTACCGCGCGTTCACCCGCGCGTGGATGGCGCATGCCGTCCGGGCCCTGACTGAGCAAGCGCCGCTGGTGATCTGGACGAACTTGTTGGGTAAGGAGCCAATCACCACCGCGGCGCGCGAACTCGGTTGGACCCATTGCCGCGGCGAGTTCATCTGGGGTAAACGCACCCGCGAAGGGAATTCGGGCGAGGAAATCCTGCGGGTGGTGGAGACGGCGTTGGTGTTTACGCGCACCCCGGCGCCAAGCCCCACTGCTGCCGACGCGGCGACGCCCTGGTCGGTCGTGGCGGGTTACGATGACGACGGCGAAGGAGCGCGCTGGGGCAATCACCCCAACCACAAACCGTTCCGTGTGCTGGAACCGCTGATCCGGTCTTGGAGCCGCCCGGGCGACCTGGTAATTGACCCCTTTGCCGGTAGCGGCTCGATTCCGGTGGTCGCAGTACGCCTGGGCCGGCGGTCAGTCTGCTTCGAACTCGAAGCCGAGTGGGCGGCACGGACAAACGAGCGGTTGGCACAGACGCAGGTCTGAGGCGCGGCGCGCGGTCGTGAGTTACAGTGAAACCACTTCGACTTCCAGGCGATCTTTTACGGAATGCGCGGTCGAAAGAGCGGCATCAATGGCATCCAGAGTCCGTGCGTGAAAGAAGCGCTGACCGCACTCGGTGCAGACCTCGGCTTCGACGTTCTCCACGACGTAGAGCCGACCATTCAACCAGTGTTGTTTGGTGACGCGCTTGCGCGCTGTCTGGCTGCCGCAGAACTCGCAAGTCATGACAGCCTCTTTATCGCATAAACGGTAATGATGAGCAAGTCATGGGTTTCATGAAACCGGCACACCACGACGGTTGGTCGCCCATCCCGCGCCGGCCCGACCAGCCGGTAGCGAGTGCCGCGCGGGTCAGTCTTTAACCGCTTTTCTATCTGGCCGTGAAGGATTGCGTGCTCGACGTCCGCGCGTTCCAGGTTGTCCTCAAACATTTCATCCTCGGCATGGCCGGACACGTAGTAGGCCCGGTCGATGATTTGTTGGCGGATTCTCTGGAGCACGCGTCAGCTTATTGTGGCGCGAATATGGAAACAAGCGCCGAACGGGTGGCAAGAGGCGATGTCACGCTTGCAAGCTTTGCGCCTTGGCGTGAGACTTTTCGACAAGCCTTGGTTGCGCGGCGACTCGCGGGGTGGGAGATCTGCGCCACGCCTCATTCAGCAGTGCCATGTCGCAGCCGCAATCCGCCGCGGCTTGCCACGGACCGGCCGGCGGTCAGCCTGCTTCGAGATCGAGCCCGAGTGGGCGGCGCGGACAAACGAGCGGTTGGCGCAGACGTAGGAATGATGCGCTCCGCGCGGGCGAGGTTTTCGACGCGAAATTCACAGGTCGTTTTCAAGTTTCAGGAGTCAACCCCAAGGACTAATTCACGGAGCCATCAGCGAGAGTCGAAAAAGTCCCAACACGCGGGGTCATTGACGTTATTGGTTGACCCGACCAAAAATTGGACAGAACCATCGGTGAATAGGACATTGCTGCCTTCGCGGTGGTTTTGCCACTCAGTGGCAACGACTCCCGGTGCAACGTTTACGAACCTCATGTCAGCAACCAATGACTTGATCTCCTCATCGACTATTGTAGGTGCTCCGTATGCCGGACCGCGGAAATAGTAAGGGCATCTGGTGCTTGAGCCGGCCTCACCCAAGTGTTGTGCCCCCGTCGCAGGATCGTCGATGGTGTAGTGCTTACTCTGGCTTGGACAATAGAACGTCTTGCCCGTCCCAGGCAGGAAACGCGTTGCGATCAATTTTCCGAAATGACGCCACTCTGGGGTTACGCTATCCCACAGGGCGTTTCCGCTGCCTGTGTCGTCCCAAGGCCATCTCTGAGCAGAATTGTCAGCATACATGATCGCCGCTTGTCCAATCTGGCGCAGGTTGCTGACGCAATTTGCTCGCTTGGCTTTTTCACGTGCTTTGTTCAAGGCAGGCAAGAGCATCGCAGCGAGGATGCCGATAATGACTACGACCACAAGTAGCTCGATTAATGTGAAAGCGTTCCTGTGTTCAACCGCGCGCTGGTCTGTGTTCATGTCGCCTCTCGCTCGCGCGATTCAGCCATGCCCAAATAAAAGGGGGCGCACTTACTTGCGCCCCAAGACAGGTACGGGCGTACCTACACAGGAACGCTTTCAGCACGCCCCTCGCGGGGCGCGCTTTCAAGCGCCGTCCTGTGTCTCGAAATTGCCCGTTTCGTCTTGGACAGCAGCCGAAGCTACGCGAATTGGTTTATGGGTTTGTTTGTTTAGCTTGCCGGACGAATTTTTCTTTTTTTTCTTTTCTCCTGCCGCGAATGCTACTCCTGTGGGTTGCGCGGATGCAAGTCCGCAGATGCGTGTGGAAGAGCGAAGGGGAGACCTACGGTCGAGGCGGAGTGCGCGGTCAGGAGACCGGCGCACAGCGGAGAGGGAAACGAATGTGCGGGACGCCCGTTCCACTGTTCCTTGTTGAAACTGGGGCGTTGCTCAACTATTGTCACGGTAGTCATGAAAACGATCCCGATTGAAGTCAGCGGTGGGGTGTTGCGATTGTCGAAGGACATCCAGCTTTCGCCGACAGCTCATCTGGTGGTGCTGGCGCTCGACGAGGGTGAGACCGGCGCAGACCTTCCGACGTTAGCTGATGCGGGTGGGGCGTTCGATTTCTTGAGCGAAGAGCCGGAACTGTACTCGGACGCGGATGTTCTGCCGGATCGCCGCAATCCGCGTTTCGGAGACCCGCGCTGATGTTTCAGCCCGGCGAGATCGTCATCGCCGCTTTTCCATTCACTTCGCTGAACAGTGTGAAACGCCGACCGTGTATCGTGCTCGCCGCCAGCGATACCCCGAACGATTTTGTGGTCGCTTTCATGACGACCACACTGGCCGCAGCGCAACTGCCCTCTGCGACGCTGATCACACCGAGTCATCCGTCATGGAAACAGACCGGCTTGAAAACGGCCTCGGTCAATCGCGCGGACAAACTCGTCACGTTGAATGATTCGGTGATCAGCGGTGGCATCGGGGTGTTGCCGCCGGATGTGTTGATGGCAGTTCGTGGTAAACTGATAACGTTGCTCCAGACTCCCTGACGCAGTGGCCTCGACGGAGCGAGGCCCTCCAAGGAAACGACACGGGCGGGACGCCCGCCTGCGTGGCCAAAGCCACTTTGGCGCGGCGAAGGCCCGCGCTACGGAGACAAGCGGGACGCATGTCCTACTGTCGCGGCGGGGACGCCGCTCCCACCACTCCAACCCTGCAACACTCCATTTCTCACAGCGTTGGCTTGTCGGTTTCGGCGGCGCGGCGTTGCTGGTCCAAGTACCGGCTGAGGGCGTTCAAGTAGGCTAACGCGCTGGCTTCGATGATGTCGGTGCTCGCGCCTTTGCCGGTGACGATGCGGCCGGGGGCGGCAACCGAGACGGTCGCCCCACTGTCGAAGCTAACACGGACGCTGACTTCGCCGATGGCGTCTTTGCCGCGGGTGACGCTGTTGACGCTGTAGTCCACGAGGCTGCCTTTGATGCCGGTGATGCGGTCGATGGTTTTGAGCATGGCGTCGATCGGGCCGTCGCCGGTGCCGGCGTCGGCGATCGGCTCGCCTTTGTCGGCACGGATGAGGCGGACGCTGGCCGTCGGAATTGTGCCAGTCATGACGCCGAGGTAATCCAGTTTCCAGACCTGCGGGACTTCGGTGAACTGGCCTTCGACGATGGCGCGGACGTCCTCGTCGTAGATGCTTTTCTTTTTGTCGGCGAGCGCTTTGATCTGGTCAGTGACCCGGCGGGCTTCAGCTTCGCTGAGTTTGTAGCCCATTTCTTCGAGTTTCTTGCCGACCGCGTGGTGGCCCATATGTTTGCCCCAAGTGAGTTCGCTGGAGCGGCCCACCTCCTCGGCCCGCATGATCTCGTAGGTCTCGCGATGGGCCATCATGCCGTGTTGATGGATGCCGGCTTCGTGGGCGAACGCGTTGTCGCCGACGATGGCTTTGTTGCGTTGGACGACCATGCCGGTCATGTGACTGACGAGCCGGCTGGCCGGGAAGATTTGTCGGGTGTCGATGCCGGTGGAGAAGTCGGCAAACGCGTCCTTGCGCGTCTTGAGCGCCATAACGATTTCTTCGAGGCTGGCATTGCCGGCACGTTCGCCGATGCCGTTGATGGTGCACTCGACCTGCCGCGCGCCGTTCTGGACGGCGACGAGGGAGTTGGCAACGGCGAGGCCAAGGTCGTTGTGACAATGGACGCTGATGACGGCGTTCTTGATGTTCTTTACGTGGTCGAAGAGATACTTGATGAGCGCGCCGAACTGGTGCGGCACGGCGTAGCCGACGGTGTCGGGGATGTTGATGGTCGTCGCCCCGGCTTCGATGGCGGCGTGGGTCACTTCGGCGAGGAACTCCGGTTCGGTGCGCGAGGCATCCTCGGGCGAGAATTCCACGTCCTTGCAGTAGCCAAGGGCGCGTTTGACGCCTTCGACGCTACGTTTGAGAATCTCGTCCTGGGCCATTTTGAGTTTGAACTGCCGGTGAATGGCGCTGGTAGCGAGGAAGACGTGAATGCGGGCGCGGTCGCCGGCCGGTTTGACGGCTTCGGCGGCGCGGTCGATGTCTTTATCGACGCAGCGGGCAAGGCCGGCAATCCGCGGACCTTCGATTTCGCTGGCGATGGCGCGGACGGCTTCGAAATCGCCGTCGCTGGCAATGGGGAAGCCGGCTTCGATGATGTCCACTTTGAGGCGGGCGAGTTGCCGGGCCACCTCGAGTTTTTCACGGGTGTTCATGGACGCGCCGGGACATTGCTCGCCATCGCGGAGCGTCGTATCGAAGACGTAAACTTGGTTGCTCATATTCGTTTGCCTTTCATTCTAGCCACCGGCGCGAATCGGGAAACAAAAAACCCACCCCGACTCGCGTCGGGGTGGGTTTCGGAAATCTTTTCGCAGTCCTCAGCCCACCGGGTCCGACGCGTATCGGACCGCCAGCAGTGTCAGTGACAAGCTAAGGCTGCGATTCATTGTGCGTGGATTCATAGCAGACCGAATGCCGCGCGTCAACTGCCGGATATTTCTTGAGCGCCCAGACGGCGCCGTCCGCCAGGAAGATGACGGGGAGGATGATGGCGAAGACCATTCCGTACTTCACTCGAACCGACCGTGTCTGACAAGGATACCGTCCCCCCTGACCTTGAGGACTGGCTCATGCGTCCAGGTTGGGCGAGCGGAGCGGTATGGATGGCAAATCACGCACTTGAGACGCTTGGGCTATGAGTTGCTGTTGGGTCTGCGCGTTCAAAGCCGGCAGATCGCCATCGCGGAAGTACGTGAGCGCTTTCAAGCTGATGGCGGGATTGAACGAGACGCCATACAATGTCTGGGCCGCCGCGAGTCCTTCCGCCAGGGAAACGCCCGCGCTCAACAACGCGGCGAGATCGAGGTAATCCCGTTTCTCGGCGCGCTCCTGGATGACCTTCAATTTCGTGCCGGTGAGGTCCAACAGCGACGCGACCCGCACGCCACTGCGGCCGGCCGTTTCCGGGACGCCGACGCGGCCGATGGTCAACCCCCAGAAAAAGGACACTTTAACCGGCCCACTGCGGTCCACCGAAATCGTCAACGTGTTGGCGGTGGTCTGGAGTGTCTGGCTCGCGCCGGCAAATGCCACCTGTCGTTGCAACTCCGCGGGAGGATGCGCCCGCGAACTGAAGAAATCAAAATCCACCGAGCCGCGATGTCCCAAACGCAAGGCGATGGCGGTGCCGCCGTACAGGACGAAGTCGGCGGGGATCGCGCCCAGTTCGCCCCACAACGTTCGTTGCGGGGCCGGCAAGATGTCGAGCTTGGGCGGGAATTCGTTCACGAAAAAGTCCGCTGCGGCACCGGCGGCACCGGGGAGCAGCCGAAGACCAGATTCCAGAAATTCCAGGACCGCTCGTCGAACACGCCCGGCGGCGCGGCGCGGAGCGCCGATTTGAGTGCGTCCTCGCCATAGACCCGCCACACCGTGCGCACATCGGTCCATGTGCCCAGCGCCAGCACCTGGCAGAGAAACCGGTCGCGCTGGCCAAGCGTCTCCGCCGGCGTTTGCCACCAGACCAGCCGCCCCGCAATGCGGGAGAGGTCCTCCATGCCGGCGCATTTTACCACGGGCGACGCCGGCTGGCGATGACAAACAGATTTCCTGCTGACTGAGCGCGAGCTACTTCTTGAACGCCCGAACCGCGCGCCGGCGCGGAAGACGATGGGATTTGTGGGGAAACAAGTTCGTGGCGGTTGCACTTTTGCCCGGGATGCGCCTGTGATATGAATGGAGCAATGATTCGCACGGAACAACGGCTGGCTGACCGGTTGGGAACGACGGTGCACGTGTCACCGTTGCGCTTCAAGCTGGAACGATTGCGGCGGGACTGGCCATCGGATTCAGCCAACTGCTTGGAGGACTGGCTCGTGGACGTGGCCAACGCGCGCGGGGTGCGGGTCGTCGAGCGCCCGGACGCGCCGGCGGGTTTTCAGCCGCCACCACGCGAGGCGATGTCGAATGAAGAGTTGGTGGTGGGCCTGTGCCAGCTTCAGTGTTTGGATCGGCCGCAGATGCTGCGGTTGGCCGCGCAGTTGATCTCGCGTGGCGACCTCGATTGGGCGGGAATCATCCGGCTGGCGCGGAGGGAGCGGGTGACGCGTGTCTTGGGGGAACTGTCACGCTTGGCGCTGCGCATTGATCCGCAGCATGCCGGCTGGCGGCGTCTCCAGGTGGAGTTTGGCGGCGAACCTTCGTTTCGAGATGTGTTGTTGCATTGGACGCGGTTGGCCGAGCCGATCATGCAGCCCGGTCGGCCGAATGCCGCCGGCTGGAAACTGGTGGCATGACGAACGCCGAGAAAATTCTCGACGCACTCGACGCGCGTCTCAATGGACCGGTCGAGTTGACGCTCTACGGGCGGGCGGCGTTGGTGCTTGGTTTCGCCAATCCGCCCGCGGCCTACACCCGCAGTCGGGATGTGGATGCCGTGCTCTGGCTGGGGCAAGCCGAGCAACTGGCGGAGCAAACGAACTTCTGGACCGCAATCGAAGAGGTCAACGCACGATTTTCCACCGACGACCTCTATCTCAGCCATTTGTTCACCGAGGATCAGGTGATCCTGCGCCCCGATTGGCGCCAATGGCGGGTGGGGTCAGCGGAACCTGGCAACGGCTGGACTTGCACCGTCTGGGGGACGAGGACTTGTTGCTGAGCAAGCTGATGCGGGATGATCCGATCGACCGCGAGGATGCGCTCTTCATCGTCGAGCGGAGCGGGTTGACGCGGGCCGAGGTCGCGGCCGCCTGCCAGCAAGCGCGCGTCCCGGACATTCCCGAATTGCAGGAGCAATTCAAAGCGGCTTCGGCGCGGTTGCTGGCGGCGCTCTAAAGCAACTTCACTTCTTGAGCGCCCAGACGGCGCCGCCGGCGAGGAAGATGACCGGCAGGATGATGGCGAAAACCAGTTCGTCTTTCATCCAGCTCCCGAAAAGGTCGCGATCCATGAAGGGGTTGCTGACGCGGGCGCCCTCGCTGGAGTTGAACGGGTTGGTGAGGTTGGCGCTGTGTTTGTCCACATACCGGTAGCGGCCGTAGGCAAAGCTGACGATGGCAAGAACGACCGCGACGGCGATGATGTTGGCGCGTTTACGCATGATCAGCGTTTTCGTCCCCGGCGATGCGCCCCGTTGGGTTTGCGTTCGAGGTCGGTCACCAGCAGCATGTCAATCCAATGGGCCGATCCATCCGGCTCGAAAACATGAACGCTTCGGCCGCTGGGAGCAAACGACATGAACTCGGGATGTTCGACCTTCACGCGTCGTCCGTCCGCCATGTGGATGGCAAACGGACGAAATGGCCGCGCATCATACAATTCGCGGATTTCACGGGTCGTCATGTCATTGCTCCCGACACGCCAGCAGTGTAGAGGGTCGGATGGCTCCGGGCAAGTGCGCTGATGATGCCGGATCTGTAGCGCAGACTTCCCAGTCTGCCGTATCGCGGGTTTCCGAACCCGCAGGCCGTAGCAACGGTCAGCCGACTTGGAAATCGGCGATACGGCAGGTTGGGAAACCTGCGCTACGAGTTATCCTTTGCGGCCGGTCACGCCCTTGGTGTTGCGGTTGGCGAGCAGGGTGTCTTCGAGGACTGGCAGAATCAATTTGTCTTTCGGCGAGGGTGTTGCGCCGGCAATCACGGGTAAGAGGCTGGTCGTTACCCTTCACGGCCGGCGATGCCTTTGGTGCCGCGATTGATCGCCATGGCCGTTTCGTATGGACGGACGTCGGGGGCGATAACCTTCGTCGAAGAAGCAACGCGGATTTATATTCACGTTTCGGAAGGTGAGTTTACACTCGGCGCGTAAGCGGGAAGATACTTTCTTTATGAAGACTGCATATCGCCTTGTTCAAAGGTCACTCTATCTCACTCTGTTACACTCAACCCAAATGGCGCGCTCATTCGGCAAGACGTTTCGAAAGAAATCCAGAAAGCCAAAATACAGACAGTATATTCGGCATACCGTCAGGGAATTTGATGGGCTTTGTGTGAAAATCAACGATGGGTCTATCCGCACTGAAGATATTCGCGATGCGATCCTAAAGGGAACCTCCGATAACTGCTTTTCGGAACCCTGTTGGGGGTTGCGGAACGTGTTTTTGTGTTTTGTCGGTCATGGTCTTGCCTTTCGTTGTTGATTTTCTGACGTTGGTTTCTGGTTTCGGTTCGTTGACGCTTCGTTTTCAGACGGCTCGCAACGGGACCAACTGCAACCGCACGATTGGTTCATAGCGGGCCAGGTTGTCGATGAGATCGATCAAGCCCATCGCCGCCGCGTTGCGCCGCTTCCCAATGTAGCGCAGGTAGAAGCCCTTCATCGATTGGCTCCTGGACCCAAACACCTGTTCGATCCGCGCCCGCACCTTCGACTTCTGCC
>Ga0247727_10012090_pt1 | contig 14903 bp, 14 predicted proteins | sample WisWelCaveWW1625_FD_202498 | JGI IMG/M metagenome (GOLD analysis project Ga0247727, IMG submission 202498) | Biofilm microbial communities from Wishing Well Cave, Virginia, United States - WW16-25 | ecosystem: Environmental > Aquatic > Deep subsurface > Groundwater > Cave microbial mat | place... | reverse complement strand
CCTCTGTTGGGTCTTTGCCTTTTGAATTTTGACTTTTGACTTTTGACTTGTTTTCGTGAGCGTGGCTGGGCTCGAACCAGCGACCCTCTGCTTAAAAGGCAGATGCTCTACCCCTGAGCTACACGCTCCCCGGCTTTTCTCCGTGGTCTTCACCAGGAAATTGTCACCATTCTCCGGCAAAAAGCCCAATGAGTTGTGGGGAAAAATATAGGGAAGTTTTTTAGGGAATACAACAAGCAGTAGTAAGTCGGGACAGTATCGGTCATAGCGACGAACGGAGGTTTTGTATTCCTGGCCTCGATGAAGAACGTCCTGTTACGGGATGTCGATGCAAATTCTTTGTACAATGAATGCAACAATTGCTGCGCTGGGTAGCGTGACAAGCCATGCAATAAGAATGTCCCGCACCATGCGCCAACGGACCCCCTCACCGCTGGCCACACCGATGCCAACAATGCTGCCCGTCGATACATGAGTAGTGGAGAATGGGAGTCCGAGGAGGGATCCGACAATTACAAGTACTGATGTAACGGCATTGGACGTAAAGCCTTGGACAGGATGCAGCGTGGTTATTCTCCTCGATAGTGTCTCAGTGACCCGTCGCCCGTCAACAAGCCCCCCGACAATAATGCCCAAGCCGACGATGACATACGGGAGGGCGGAAGACCTCATTGTCACCGCTTGCATTCCCACGAGTAATGCTGCCATCTTCGGCGTATCGTTAAGACCGCGCGCAAAACTCGTAAGTCCGGCCGAAAGAAGATGGAGAGCTCCGACAATCTTCATGCTGAAGCGGACTTCTCCGTCAGCAGCGCACTCCTTAACCTCGCCACGTCTGACATGAAGAACGGGGAACGTCATGGCCAGGGTATTGGTCGTAGTGAGAGCGGCCTCTGGTTCGTGAACACAAAGACAATACTCTTTTGACTTCGCCAGCCTGCGTGACATGGGAGGAAACAGAATGTATGACAGGGAGAAAGACGCTATCGGTGAAACAAAAAGAGGAAGAAGAGCTTTGCTTTCGAGGCTGCTCCAGTTGACTCCTTCGTTGCCGAACTCCGCAACGGCAGCACCGAGTATCCCTCCGATGAGGGCATGGGTGGTTGAGACGGGAAGCCCAATTCGTGAAGATACCAAAACCCACAGCATAGCCCCGGAGGCAACGGCTAAAGAAATGCGGGCCGGGTCAACACCACTCATCAGCACACCATCCGAGAAAACCTTTAACAGCAAGCCTCCGAAGACGATTGCTGCAACACTCCCGAGTGCTGTTGCAAAGACACCCCACAGCATGGCTGGCTGATACAATGTTGTACCACTTCCAACAAGCGTAGCGATTCCTTTGGAAATATCGTTGGCTCCATTGGAATAGGCAAGAAGAAAAACGAGGAGGAAGAGAAGAACTTCAATCATCAGTCAGATCGAATCGTGACCCTTCTATCACAGTTAGGGGAAACCCGAAAGTGCAGACGCCGTTTAGACTGCCGAATCAATCATCATTGAACGCTTCTTCTGTTGTAAAAGGTGTTGCGATGGTGCATCGTCACCAACCGATTTCTTTCTTATGTTCATCGTAATCTGGCCGCGCGGTCGCAATGTTATCAATGGATCGACGGACGACGTTCTTTGATCGTGTAATTCAAACTTCCACCCGCGTGCGAGTTCGACAATTGCTAACGTCATCTCAAGCCATGCCAGTGATTCGCCTATGCAGCCACGAGATCCGGCGCCAAATGGAAAGTAAGCAAATTTTGTGCTCTCGGTAGGAGATTGAGGGGACCAACGCCCGGGGTCGAACTCTTCTGGCCTTTCGAAGAATCTGCCGTCGCGATGTAACACGTAAGGGCTGACATAGACCACCGCGCCCAGCGGAACGGTATACTCCCCTATTTTACTTTCTCGAATGGCCTCGCGGCCGAAGGCGTACACTGGCGGGTACAGCCTGAGAACTTCCTGGATCACACTCTTGGAATATTGGAGTTTTGAAATATCGCTGAAGGTGGGTCGTCGTCCATCCAAAACCGTCTTAAGCTCACACGAAAGTCGATCCTCGACCTCGGGATGTTGTGATAGCAAATACCAGGCCCACGTCAATCCCAATGCTGTCGTCTCATGCCCTGAAAGGAGAAGCGTGAGAATCTCGTCTCGGATTTCCTGGATCGAGAGTTGGTGGTCACTTGAGAGTAAGAGGGAGAGAAAATCTGCGTTTGAGCTCGTTTCAGAAATGTTTCTTTGTATGATTTTGCAAACAACTTTGTCGAAATTCATTTTGGCATTGTGAAGCTTGAACGTGCCAGGGAGAGGTAATGTATCCAGAAGAGCGCCTATTGGGTTGAGCGCCCTGCTGAAGATGGTCCTCCCGGCCTCCATCCCCCTTTTTATCGTCTCAAGTTCATCTCCATCGGTTCGCGTGAATAGGATCCGGCTGATGATGGAAAAAGTCATCCCCATCATCTCGTCGAAACAATCGATCGTGCTGCGCTCATTCCAGGAGGTGCTCCTCGCTTGTACACAGTCGAGAATGGTATCGACGTATCGACTCACCGATGAATGGTGCAAAGCAGGCTGAATAATTCTACGATGACGTTGATGCAATTCTCCTTCACTTGTCAACAATCCCTCTCCCAGAAATCTTTTCGTCATTCTCATACCGCGCGTTTTCACGAAGTTTTGAAGCTGAGTGACCAGAAGCTCCTTCACGTAATCAGGGTGATTCACGAAGAAAAACTTCACCGGACCGATAGTGAAATAAGCAATGTCACCGTAGGTTTGGGCCAGGTGGCGTAATGTTCCGAGGATATCCTTTCGGAGCTTTTGCAGCAATGCAAATTGTTGGTACGCAGGTGGCCCAGGGGGATGTTGTGAATTCTTCATAATTTAGGAAAATGGACATGGACGTTCTTGCCTAACCCGAGGTTCCTTCTCGCCTTCTGTTCATACGGTCTTGCCGGATTCGTCATATACAATCCGCAGCAGCGATTGCAAATGGGAAACCTGTTGTGAAGGATGTGTTTTCGGAATTTGACCGACAATTCTGAATTAAACGCGTTGATCAATCCTTTTTCGAAGACGTTTCCAGCAATAATATCCGGGTGCCCGGGGCAGTAAATGAGGTCACCGTTGGAGTGAATGCGCGCCCAGTAGAACGGCATGAAGCACGACTCGTTGCCAAAGACGTTCAGATAGTCCCTGAAATATTCCTTGAAATCATCTCCACGCAATTGGCTCGGAGTGGTAACAACAAAAGGGGTGCGAAATCTCCTGCGGGAAGTGATGCACTTTAATGCGTGAGCGGCTGCGCTGTAGTCGTGTTCGGGATGACTCGATATCCATCCACGCCAGGCACCGGAGGATTCGATCCCGAACTCTCTCCGGATGTGGTGCTCGTACGCTTCGCCCACTTCCTCGGTTAAGAACCATCTCATGTTGTAATTCAACGTGAATGTGTGGAACTCGCGCGCCACATCAAGCATCTTATCGAGGGAATCGCTATTCCATTCGCAAACGACGAAGCTCATCATCAGGAGCGGGAGGGGTATATTCCTGGCACGGCGCAGTTCAAATAATGCCGTCATTGCACCTCGCGCTTCGGCGAATCTCCCTTGCCCCCGTATCTTGTCGTGCGTTGTTTCATCGCCGTCGATGGAGAGAAGAATTCCGAGGTTTCTGATTTGCGTTAGAGGGTCGAGATGCTTCTGGAGCAGGGTTCCGTTTGTGCTGAAGGCCACATCGAATTGCTGTTCGGCGAGGAGGCTGAGCAACGTATCGGTATGTTTGTATGCAAAAGGCTCACCTCCATGAATACTGATAAAAGCATCCTGCGGTTTAAGGGAGCGTATGAGCGAACGAAGGTTGTCCTCATTCATGTGTTCTGCATGCCGGTGACCTGCTTCAAAATAACTATTCTCCCCCCATTGATTGCACATCGGGCAGCGGAGATTGCAGATTTCTGTTGGAAGAAGTTGGACGACTGTCGGACCTGGAAGCTGGTACGTCCCGTTCCGAATCGACTCCTCAAACCTCCTTCCCCACAATTTCTGCCGCCGCCGCTGCCGGAGGTACATCCCGGCAAAATGGAGGTAGTCCTTAGGTGTGTATGGTGATTTCCTCACCTGTGCTCAGGGAAGAAGGATGATCTTGCCGCAACTCTCCCTGCTTTCAAGGAGTTTGTGTGCCTTGCCGATTTCCGCGAGCGGAAACACGTGGCCTATGCGTACTTTCAGCTTACCGTCTGAAATCCAGGTGATAATCTTGCGAATCGAATCATGCAGTAGATCCTGATTCCGGAGAAGCGAATTCAGATGGAATCCCATCACTGCATGAGAACTAAAGAGTAACTTCAACGTGTCAACTGGTCGGGGCTGCATACCGGTAAATCCAAGGACAATCAACCTGCCCAATGGAGGGAGAATCGCAATGCTTCGCCGGAATATCTCTCCGCCAATACTCTCAAGGATGATCTCCGGCCCTTTCTTGTTTGTCACCCTCAGCACATCCACATCGAAAGAATCATAACTGGTTGCAAGATCGGCACCGACTTCGAGAGCATATTGTCGTTTCTTTTCTGTCGACGCCGTGCCGATGACAACAAGCCCCAATAGCTTCGCCACCTGTATGGCCGCTGTTCCAAGCCCTCCCGCGGCTGCATGAATGAGAACTGTCTCACCAGCAATGGCCTTTGCAACAGTGACAAGCGAATGATATGCGGTGAGATACTGAACCGGAAAGGCAGCCCCTTCGTCATCCGCAATGGCTTCGGGAAGAGGAATGCAGTTCTGAGCATTCACTACGGCGCGATCAGCATGGAGACCATGCGAAGCAATTATTGAGACTCGCAATCCAGTGCTCACCGAGGTGACGCTCAGTCCAGTTTTTTCAATGGTCCCCGAAGCCTCCAAGCCGGGGAAAAAGGGAGGCTGGGGCCCGCCATGATAGAGACCCTGTCGTTGCAAAACGTCCGCAAAACTCAATCCGCATGCGTTGAGCCTCACCATCACCTCTTCCTCACCAACGTGAGGGTCTTCCTTCTCGATGAGCTCGAGTTGTTCGACACTGCCAAACGATCTAACCCGAACGGCTTTCATAACCAGTTGTGTGTTCTTGTCGCGATCGTTTGAGCAATAAACTCGGCATCCCGGCCAATCCCACGAATGTAGGGGGACGCAAACGTCCTTCCAAACCGATACCCCAGGAGATATACGTTCTTTACTTTCAGACTTTCGCAACAACAGATGCGCGGGTTGCCGGCCAAATCGAAATCGAAGAGCCCCTTCAGATGATCGAGGGAGTAGTCGTACCCGGTTGCAAACACTATGAAATCCGGAGAAATCTCCTCGTCATTTTCCAGGGTTACGCTCGCAGGGTTGAGGCATCTGACACCGGGCACTCTCTCGATGTTTCCTGATCTTAGGCCGGAAGAGAAGTATTTGCTGATCATCGGCTCCTGGTAGATTCCCAAGCTTCTCCCAAACCATTGAGATGGAACGTGCTCTGGAAGCCAGGAGACATAGTGCAGGTTTACCCCAAGCATTGTAGGACGAATATGGATGTTTCGCGATTTTGCCGATACCCAGGCATGAGCCCCGGGAGCTTTCGATTGCATCCATCGGTCGATTATTTCGCCGGCGGAGATTCTGGCGCCCACGACAAGTAATTGTCGAGCAGACTTGAGATCGTTTTCCCGAACATCAAGACTGTGTTTCCAAGGAATCTTGCAATCTTGAGAAGAAAAATTCACCGGGAGCACCGGAAAGGAGAGCAAGCCCGTTGCATTGACCACGTGCGTGAAATCCAATGAGTGGCTTGCTCCCTTACCATCCTCGTACGCTACCTGAAAAGCTCCGTTGTTCTGACTTACACAAATTACCCTGGTGAGCGTTTTCACCATAATCTCATTCCGGCGTGCATAGTCCTCAAGTTTCTCCGTGAACGACCGGAAGGTTTGATACGCTCGGTCCCCAGGTAAGCTTTCCATGCCAGGAAGAAGGGTCATACAGGTTGGGGAGAGCAAACAAACATCGGGGTCGATTCGTCTCCACGCGAAGAACAGTTGGGCTCCTCTTTCAAACAACGTAAGCGGGATGTTTCTGCGCTGCAAACAGACGGCGGCTGAAAGCCCGGAAGGCCCGGCTCCGATAATTGCCACGTGCTGTTTCCCATTCGGCTTCATCTCAACATTTCAGAGCCACTGATGTAATCGCCTATTTCGTTCCTCAAGGGCGGCTCTCCACGAATCCCTGCCCCGAACCATGGTGTGCACAATCTCTCCACGAAAAACGGTCATGCGATTGACAAAAGCCTCTGCCTTGAAAGAAAGCTGAGATGACCTGGATCGAAGGAGCTGGGCGCGAATCTCGATCGCCGCGGGAAGCCCTACAGGGCTGAGAAATTTTGCATTATTCACCATGCTCACCACCGCCCAAAGATGCCCGCCCTCACGCTGGAGTATGATCTCCTCTGCCAAAGGCCCCGACACTTGGGCTGCAAGTTCGATGAGCATGGATCCGGGAAGCACTGGATTGTCCGGGAAGTGGTCAGCGAACAGAGGGGATTCGTTCGAGATGTGGGCTTTTCCCGTCGACGTCAAGGAAATCACGTCGATCGACAGGTTTTCAATAAATTCAAACATGGATTTGCTCTCCGAGTAAATGGGTAACGAGCCGAACAATGGCCGACACAGTGCAATACCGTGGCAATGTCGACACATGCACTTCGTCGGGAAAAATTTCTGGAGGTGTGTCCGAAAGCAAGTTCGCAAGATTTCGTCTCCCCTCCGGGGTCAAGAGACCATCCTGTGCGAAAAGGTGGTCCTCCATATCCCCTCGCGCCAATCCGTAGATCGTTCCCTCGGGTATCGAAATGTGAAACTTTTCCTCGATTCGAAAGAGCAAATCGAGAAAATCCAGAGAAGTAAAGTTCAGGTCATAAAAAAGGAGTTGACGTGGCGAGATCTCTATTTCATCCGGCAAGAGAAGGGTTTGGCGAATGAGTCTGGCAACCGCGAGGTTAATCTCGGAATGATTCATAGCGACACCCGTAGATGTTTATGGGCTGAATCGTTGGAAGACAACGGCAGCATTTTGTCCCCCCATTCCAAACGAGGATGAAAGAACTGTTGGTCCTTCAATTTGAAATGGTTTGTTCATGATGTGATCGAGTTCGCATCCCTGGCCGGGCTCTTCGAGGTTTACCGTGTGAGGCACGAGTCCGGTTCTGCACGTCTGAATAGCGACGATCGCCTCCAAAGCCCCAGCGGCTGCTTGAGTGTGTCCTATCGACCCCTTTACGCTTGAAACGGGTTTCTCGCTCCATGAACTTCCGAACAATCGTCGCAGCGCGGATGCTTCCGCAAGGTCGCCGACGTACGTTCCGGTTCCATGTGCGTTGACGGCATGAATATCACCGGGCCGAAGGTTCGCGTCACCGACGGTACGCCGCAAACACAGTTCAGCACCGGAACCGTCCTCAGTCGGCCGGTTTAGATCATACGCATCTTGACTCACTCCATAACCCTTGACTTCCGCGAGAATCAAAGCACCTCGCCGAAGCGCTGAAACATGAGATTCAAGAACGAGTGCGCCAGCCCCGTCTGCAAGGACGAAACCGCGCCTGTTTTTGTCGAAGGGACGGCAACACGTGGCTGGGTCTGCGCCGTTGGTATCGAAAGCGAGCGCTTGAAGTCCGCCGAAACCCAGGATGTAAAACATTGTCAACATTGTGCTGGAGCCGCCAACAACGCATGCGTCTATCCTTTCTGAGCGAATGAGCCGGAATCCTTCGCCTATTGCTGCCGTTCCAGATGCACAAGCCATGGCAATCATCCGCTTAGGCCCGTGAAACCTTTTCGAAAGTCGGTGGAAACAACCCCCGGAGGAATTCCAGAACAGACCTTGGTCTCCAATCTGATAGGAATCCAAGCCTGTTGACCACACAAATCCTGCATGCTGCGCGTCGAGCCCGGATTGGTCAAGAGCCTGATCGATTGCGGCTCTGGCGATAACCTCGTCGCGATTTTCCGTGCCAACGGGAACAGACTCAACCTCGCCGCCGGCTGTTACGGCGAGGCCCGATTTACTGAATCGCTCGAGACGGCGAATTCCTGACCGGCCTTCCAGCAATCCGTTCCAAAGTGATTGTACGTCTGCACCCAGAGGCGATACTGCCCCCAAACCCGTGATGACGACCCGATTCAACTGAGCTCCATGACAATGGTGAATTGCTCTGCTCCGTTACCTTGTTCAGGAGGAACATCGTACGTCAAAGTCCCGGCGAATCCATCTGTTCGCGAAATGAACGCGGCTAGATTGACGAACCCCTTCGCGGAGTGAAGATCAGGTTCAACCGGTGCTGACAAGGAAGAGTGCAAAATTCCTTTGATGAGAATACTTTTCATCAAAGAAACATGTTTATTTTGTTTACTCGAAAGGAGGAAGGCAACGCCCGCGGAGAGACTGATTGAAAGAGCGTTTTCCTGATCTCCGGCGACTAGAATTACTTCCGAATCAGCGTCTGTATTTTTTTCCAATGCCATTTGAAGGGCCTCCCAGGATTGGCCGGGACTGCCGCCGAGGCCGATGCAATAACTATGGTTTCTCAAGGCAATGGCAAGAGATGACAAAGCAAGGTTGTCGACTGCATGAAGAGTATGCGTGGGGTTCATTTTCGCCCCGCTAAAATCTCCATCCTTGCGGGTTTCCATAAGGTGGTGGGCCCACGAGAAAATCTCTGGCGAGCCAGGATGAGATGGCGCGACGGAAATGAGTGTTGCCGTTTCGGGCGCGTCAGCGTACAAAGCGACTTCAATTCCCGCGGCAATAGCAAGCTGGACGGGACGGTTGAAGCGGCGAATCTGCCTCCAAATGTCAGGAAAAGTCCGCCGTACCTTGTCCAGATCATCTTGAACAGATGATGCTACGATGTACATTCCGCCTCCGAACAACACCAGGCTACAAAATACTCAGGCTGCTTTCGATAGAAAACTTGATCCGCGGTTCCAATTCCGGTTACGAAGAGACTATCACCTTGTGGATTGATCGTCAAGTCAGCGTCGAGCAATGCCGTAATTCCACGCTTATGTATTTTTAATACGGCCTCAAAGGACGCCCAAATCAAAGAAGGCGGGAGGTTCGGCAAGTCCAAAGCCAATCGCTGAAGAATTCTTGTCAGTCGTGATGAATGGCTGATACGACACACATCCATTCCGACCTCTCGCCGCCCCTCTGTCAAGGCAACGCCAAAAAAATCGCCATCGTGCGAAAGTGAGACGTTCAATCGGGTAGTTCCGTTGACACACGGCGCACCACGTGGAGTCGAACCAATCTCAAATCTTTCCCCGGGAAAATCTTCTTCGAGAGCCCGATGGATAGCCACTCGACCCAGAATCCATTCTTTGCGACGCCCTCCCGTGTAGGCCAGCGACTTCAACCGACGCTGTTCGTCTTTCGAGAGAAATGTCTCATCTGCGAAAGATTCGGAGAGTTCGAATGTGTGGATTTCCGGTTGACCCATTAGCCCCTTCCGAAATACACTGTGTGAATTCCTCGCTTGACTTTCGACCAATAATAGAGATTTGTTGCAAGATCTACGAAGAGGTTGTTCGGTTTTCGTAAGAGAATGCGTTTGAGAATGGAACGAAGAGAATAGAATTCCTCAACCGCCGACCACCAACCATCGTGGAGCTCCCTCGTAGATAACGTCTCGTGTCGGAAGACGACGTAAGGTTCACGGAGGTGACTCAGATTCTTGTCAAAGACTTTTCCGTCATTCCAAATCTTATCTCCGGTAGGAGTGGAAGGGTACGGAGTGAGAATAAAAAACTGAGCGATCGGTACTTTCAGGTTTTCCAGGTACTCTACGGTTCGATGGAAAGTGTCGAGATTATCCGCTGGAAGGCCGAAAATAATGAGTGCATGCGGAGAGATTCCCGCGTCCATAATGCGCTGAAAGCCTTCGGCGTACTTATCGACGGCGTGAAATGTTTTCTGCACGTCTTCAAGATTTCGGGCGGATAGTGTTTCCACGCCCAGAGCGAGCAGCGCACAGCCGGCTTTTTTTGCTTTTTTCAGAAGTTCCGGATGGCGGGCAACGTTCATGGTGGTCTGTGTTCCCCAACGAATGCTTGTTCCTGCCATGGCCGTGAATAGTTCGTCTACGAATTTGACGTCCTCACAGAGGTTGTCATCACAAAAGTTAATGTTCTTGCTCTTGGTTGCCTCGATGTCGCGCAGGATGTGGTCGATGGGGTGCTTTCGATACGCTCCCTGAAACACGGAAGCGATCGAACAATATTGACACGTATATGGACATCCGCGAGTTGCCTGGACCGGATGCACCACAATACGGTCCTTTAGAATAAGGTCGTAACGCGGCACGGGGAGGTTTGAGAGGTCAACTGGTTTCACGGGACGATAGACCGAACGCAGTCTATTACGTTCGATGTCCGAAAGCAGCTCAGGCCAGACCTCATCTCCTTCGCCGACGACGATTGCGTCGAACAATCCCTCGACTCTGTCGGGAAGCATTGAAGGCAGATATCCGCCTAGAATCGTTTTTTTCCCTCGTTTTCGAAATTCCGTCGATAGATCGCGGGCCCGGTCAAACTGCATGATCTGTGCAGACATAGCCACCACATCAGCATCTGTGTCGAAATCGACATCTTCCAGGTATTCATCCACAAGCCGAACCTGATGACGATCGGGTGTCAGCGCTGCAATGAGGGGTGGCCCAAGATGGGGCAAATATGCTCCAAACCTGTCGATCAGACCCTTCGCTTGGACGAGGGTACCGTCATCACTGTAATGGGCTGGATGTATGATGTCGATTTTCAAGAGTGATTTCCCTGGAGCGATTGGATCATGAGCGACAGCTTGGCAAGCGTGGGGCCACCTTTCATGGTTTCCTCTAGCGACCGGCGGGTCACGCGAATGCCAAAGCGATCTTCAATGGCCACGACCACGCCGAGTACAATAATGGAAGAAAATGGAATCACTGCATCAAGTTGCTGATCCGGGCTGCACGTTTTGACAGGGTGTGCTTGAAGAGGGTCTGGTGCAGCGCGAACAATCAGTTCACGTAATTCGTCAACCATGTCAGCTTGATCAGTCATTTCAATTCAAGTCGGGCAGGGATCTCCGTGGGCTCTTGGATCGGCACGGGCGCCGGATAGACAGGCTCAGCATTCGGGAAAAACCTCTTGTCTTTATGCCGGTAGAGGTTGTTATACGAGCACCCCGGCATCAACCGCCCATCCTCCATGAGGTAGTGTGTGCAGCATTTCTTCAAACGCGCAACGTCGAGGTCCCACGGATCCATAAACGCATGAATAAAAATGGCTTTGCTTCTCGCTTCGGCTCGGCGCTCAATATCCGCAGCAGCCAGAGGATTTCGGGAATTGTAGGTTGACTTCAAGAATCCTTTCAGTGAATCCAGAATGACTTGGGAATCCTCTCCGACTTTTGTTGCCGACCAAAGGTTCGTAATCGAATCGAGCAGCATTCGTTCAAGAGCATCATCGGTTCGAATGATGGTGCGGTTGGCCATAGCATCGAGATATTGCCTGATGTTGACAAATTCGGGAAGCGGCACAAATCGATCATTGTCCATCTTAAACAAATATGTCGCTGTGTAGCAGCTCGGATGGGAGCAGGGAACCGGGTGGAAGTTTTCTTTTTTTAACCATCCGGTTTGCTCTTCGATCAGTTGATGAACCTCCGGCATCGTGAGCCGATGCCCGGCCGGATTTTCATGGTAGCGGTCGCCTCCGTCTCCGGTGTGAGCCATCGGCTGAATGACGATACTGGAAACCTGGTCAAGATTAATCCCAAACTCTACGAGAGCGCCGAGTTCGTCACTATTGTCGCCCTTCGAAACCGTCGGAACAAGAACGGTTGGGATGTCGAGTTCCTTTATGACGTCGATGCATTTCATTTTCATATCGATGAGCTCGACTCCCCGCAGCTTCGGATATACATCCGGCTTCAGCGAGTCAAACTGGAGAGAAGCATACATCCCACCCGCTTTGAAGCGTTCGGCAAACCGAGGGTCGTGGGCAATTTTGCGCCCATGAGTCGAAATCAGAAGTCGTTTGACTTTACCCTCGAAAGGTCCGTGCAGGACGTAATCACAGAATTCGAAGAATTGAGGATGAAGGGTCGGCTCGCCGCCTGAAAGTAGCAGAATGGGAAGCTCTCCCTCGGATGCAATGAGAGAGTCAATCGCTACCTTGAATTCGTTGAACGTCATCGAGTACCGCATTTGATTGCGAACGATGCAGACGGGGCAGGTAAGATCGCAGACGTCATTGATTTCCAGGATTGGTGAACATGTGTGCTGGAGGTGGTCTTCACACAAGCCGCAGTCACGCGGGCATCCATGCTCCACTCGCGTCGCGAACCGCAGGGGAATCGTTCCCGGCTTGGTGTAGGATAGAGATTTGAAGTAATAGTCGGCGTCGCTTGATATTTCAACCTCGAAGTATCCATGCTGCGGACATTTTTTCTGCATGAACACCTTACTCATTTTCATCACAATGTGCGCGTCGATGTCTTTCTTACAGGTCGGACAAATCGATCGAGTATACGAAAGAAATGATGCATCCCGATCTTGCTTCACGCGTTGTTCATACAGGATATCCATGGTTTCCCCTTCCTCTATATATATATAATTGACAGAATTGTGGGTCGAATACCGACGGTGTTCATCCCAATGTGCCACCATCGAGGAAAATGACGGTGCCGTTGATGTATGTGTTCCGATCTGAGAGAAGCCAGACCGCGAGTTCACCGCACTCTTCCGGCTTTCCAAACCTCCTCAACGCGCATGCATCGACATAGCGTTTTTGGTGATGCTCGGGGATTGTCGCCCGCAACCCTCCCTCAAAGATCCCAGCGGCAATCGCATTCACGAGCACCCCGTACAATCCCACTTCGTGAGCGAGACTCCGCGTGAGCCCTTCAATTCCCCCTTTACTTGCAGCATAGTGTACAGGCCCAGGCAGAGCCCGTGACCCCACAATCGAGCTGATGTTGACGATACGGCCATACTTTTGGCGCACCATCCCACGCACCGCAGCGCGGCACATCCGGAACGTCGCAAACAGGTTCAGCTCCAGCACATCGGCAAAGTCATCATCATCAAGAAGCACAAAAGGAACCGCTTCACTGAAGCCGGCGTTATTGACGAGCGCATCAATCTCTCCCCAAGCTGCTTCTACTTCGGCAACAATTTTGTTTGCCGAATCCTTCTCCCGAAGGTCGGCTTGTATCGCCTTGCAGTCAGCGCCATACTCTCGAATCTGTTTCTCGGTGGCCTCAGCACCAGCCTTGTTTTCACTCCAGGTGAAAGCAACCTTCCCTCCCTCACGGGCAGCCACGAGACAGATGCCTTGGCCAATCCCGCTTGATCCGCCGGTGATCAGGATTCGCTTACCCGCAAGCAGTCGGTCGAAGCCGTTAGATGATGTCCCAGACGATGTCACGACGATCTTCAGTTCCGTGGATAGAGACAGCAGTAATGGATAGACCTGATATGCGAAGGGCGTTAATCAGCCGCTGAGTTTCCCTTTCGGTTGACGCATTGCCCACGAGACAGATTGCCGGACCCGTGAAACCCCAACACCGGGCAATTAGCCGTGGAATGTACCCCGGTGTGATTTCCAGAATTGCGCTCGGCAGGATTCTGTTCCCGATGATCGCTCTTGAAGGGGGGGACAGTGGCGAATGTAGACGCACTAATAAGATATCAGGGGGAGTCGAAGGGCGAACTCGCGCGGCAGTCTCCGCAATATCGCGGAGCACCGGATGCACAAGCAGTTCGGTTACACTAGGTTCCCGCAATTCACTCGAAGGCAATACAAAGCGGTCTGAATGTGTGGAAAGACGCGCCGAACCACATTGCCCACTAAGTGCCCGGCAGGCTACAACGATGTCTTCATTGTTGATATCTCCCTGGAATAGCATGCGACCATCAGCCGCGGAGGATTTCGGCAACTTGATGAATTCTCCAACCGCAGGAAACGAATACGTGAGATGGGCTAGAGCAATGGAAAGTAAGCTTGAGACTCCGAGCGAATGGCCAAATCGGTACACAGGCGAAGTAAGAGATGTAGTGCTATCAAAATGGAGGCGGAGTGCTTCAAGCTCAAGGAGATTGGATTCATGGGGACCGGTCCCCTGTGCAACAATGAACTGAGGTGCGGTTGCACTGAAAGAACTGAGCGAACGGCCGAATCCATCAACCGCAGCGATATCGGTAGCAAGCGAAACTCCCGACACTCGGATTCCTTGGAGAGGTTTTCCCCCCTTTTTCAGCTTGACTGCAACAGCTGCCTCGCCGAAAAGAAAACCGGTGCTTGCACTTTGCCACGGCACTTCATTCTCAGCCGAAAGAATGCGCAGCGCATCAAAGTTCTCGTAGCTCACTGACGAGAGAATATCTACAGCGAGGACAACTACTTCGTTCGTCTCATTTTCCAGAAGCCAGCCAGCCAGAAAGAGTGCCTGGAGCCCAGATGCACACGACCCGCTCACAACAGGAACCTTCTTCCCTCTCCAGGGAGTCTTTTCCAGAAGGGCAGCTGTATCAAATGACGATTCCCAGTCGTCGGAATCAAATCGTGCCGCGCTTCCATTACATGAAGCGACAACCAAAGGTGTTTGCGCCGGATTCATCGCTTCATTCAGGCATTCGGAAAGGGCCAGCCGGGCCAATTCCTGCCAACGCGCAATCCCTGAAAGCCTCCTATCCAGTCCAAACGCTGGACGACACGGCTTGCGTTTGGGATGATCATTCGAATCCCAGGGCAGAGCTTGAGGATCCAAGAACCCGTTGGCCTCTGAGATCATGCGCGCGCTTCCCTGAGCAGATGCAATGCCCAGTGACGCAATCTGTACATTCGGGAATATGGC